>Ga0209511_1003702_pt1 | contig 11565 bp, 8 predicted proteins | sample SSSSmetaG_FD_184141 | JGI IMG/M metagenome (GOLD analysis project Ga0209511, IMG submission 184141) | Glacier valley bacterial and archeal communities from Borup Fiord, Nunavut, Canada, to study Microbial Dark Matter (Phase II) - ​SSSS... | ecosystem: Environmental > Aquatic > Freshwater > Ice >... | reverse complement strand
GACTATTTTGACTACTACAACCACGAGCGACGCCACTCCAGCATCGGCTACCTAAAGCCGTATCAATTTCACCAACAGCAACTTGCTGCCATCGCTTAGTTCTCTCCTGCTTAACTAGACCACCCCAGGGTACTATCCATGTAGGGTCGGGGTACCCTACACAGGTAGTACCCTACAGATGCCCTTTTATCGCTTCTCCTCCTGATGTTCGACCTTTCCGCTGCTCAACGCGGCACCCCTCCGGTGGCAGCTGGGGCTTGGCGTTACGACCATGCTCGCCGTCCCGCTCAGACCCGCCCCGCTCGCCGTCACCCGTACGTCGCCGGCCTTCGTGCCGGCCTGCACCACCACGACCAGCTGCCCGTGAAAAGCCCGCATCCGCGGCTGCTGGAAAGGCTCCAGGCTGGTAGGGTCGCCGTTAGCGACGGCCCGAAACGTGCCGGCTCCGCTCACCCGGAAGCTCAGCGCCGGGGCCGCGTCGGGGCAGAGGTTGCCGGCGGCATCCTCGACGCGCACCGTGACGAAAGCCAGGTCCTGGCCGTCGGCGGCGAGTTGCGGGCGGTCGGCGCGCAGGCGCAGGTGGTGGGGCGGGCCGGCGGTGCGCACCTTTTCGGTGCCAGCGACCTGGCCCTGGGCATCGTAGGCCACGATTTTGAGCGTGCCGGGCGCGTACTTCACGTCGGGCCACAGCAGGCGGTAACGGGTTTGGGGCGTAGCTGACGGGGCTTTGGTTTGGCGGCCCTGGCTCACGCCGTTCACGAACAGCTCGGCGCTGGGCGAATTGGTGTAGGCGAACACCGGCGTGGGCTGGCCCTCGCGGCCGGGCCAGGTCCAGTGGGGCAATAGGTGCAGGGTCGGGCGGGTGGGGTTCCAGCGGGCGCGGTAGAGGTAGTACCGGTCTTTGGGCAGGCCGGCCAAATCAAAGATGCCGAAATACGAGGAGTGCGCCGGCCAGGTCGCGTCGTAGGGCGTCGGCTCACCGAGGTAGTCGAAACCGGTCCAGACGAACTCGCCCGCCACGGCCGCCACGTCGTCCTGGCCCACGAACTCCTCGTCCGGCGTTTGCGACCACTCGCAGGCTTCGAGGTCGTAGCTCGACGACTGCAAGTCCGGGTAGTGCCGGTCCTTCGCCGCCACGGCCGGAAACTTGTACACCCCGCGCGACGACACCGTGGAAGCCGTTTCGGAGCCGTAGAGCAAGCCCTGGGGCAACTGGGGCAGCGCCTCGGCGTAGCGGTGGGGCTTGTAGTTGAAGCCCGGCAGGTCGAAGACGGCGGCGAAACCGTTTTTCAGCGCCGCGTCGAGCTGGTCCATGCCGCAGGTAACGAGGCGGGTCGAATCTTCTTGGTGAACAACGTCTTGCAGGCGGCGGGCCAGGGCCGGGCCGGTAGCCGTGCCCTGGTCGGGCACCTCGTTGCCCACGCTCCACAGCACCACGCTGGGGTGGTTGCGGTCGCGGCGCACCATGTTCTGCAAATCCCGCGCGGCCCACTCATCAAACAGCCGGTGGTAGCCATTTTTCATCTTGCCCGTCTGCCACTCGTCAAACGCCTCCACGATGAGCAGCAACCCCAGCTCGTCGCAGAGGCTGACCAGCTCGGGCGCGGGCATGTTGTGAGTGGTGCGAACGGCATCGCACCCCATCTCTTTGAGCAGCAACAGCTGCCGCCGCAGCGCCGCCCGGCTCACGGCCGCGCCGAGCGGCCCCAGGTCGTGGTGCAGGCACACGCCGTGAAACTGCCGCCGCTGCTCATTCAAAAAGAAGCCCTGCCCCGCCCGAAACGCCACCGACCGAATGCCGAAGCGGGTCGAATACGTGTCAAGCAGCTTCGCTCCCGCGTAAAGCTTCGACTCGGCCACGTACAGGGCCGGGCTTTCGGGCGACCAGCGCCGGGGGTTTTTCACTTCAAATAATTGCCGAAACTCCGTCTGGCCCGGCTGCCCGCTCGTGCTGACCTGGGCCACCAGCCGGCCGCCGGCCTCGCGCACTTTGGTTTGCAAGCGCAACGCCCCGCTGGCCGGCCCCGCTACGGCCGTGCGTAGGCGCACCGTCGCCGCCCCGACCGCCACGACGGGTGTCGTGACGACCGTGCCCCAGACCGGCACGTGCGCGCCCTGGGTGCTGATTAAGTGCACGTTGCGATATAGTCCCGCCCCCGGATACCAGCGCGAAGCTTCGGGCAGGTTTTCGAGACGCACGGCCAGCACGTTCGGGCCTCGCGGGTTCAGAAGCGCGCTGACATCCACCGTAAATGAGTTGTAGCCGTAGGGCCAGGCCCCGGCTTCGCGGCCATTGACGAAAACGCGGGCGTTGCTCATGGCCCCATCAAAGAGCAGCACGGTTCGCGCGCCCATCCCACTGAGCAGTCCGGCCGGCAGCACCCGCCGATACCAGCCCACGCCCACGAACGGCAACCCGCCCGTGCGTCCCGCTTTGAGGGTCGCGGTGGCCTCGTGGTTCTGGGTTATCCGCACCGCCTGGGGGTCGTTGGCGGGGCTGAACGGCCCGGCGATGGCCCAGTCGTGGGGCACGCGCACGGCTGGCCATTTTTTATCGTCGAAGCCGGCCGCCGCCGCGCCGGGCACGTCGCCGCGGCTGAATTTCCAGCCCGTGTCGAGCAGCGTTTCGCGGCGCGGCTGGGCCAGCAGCGGCCGGGGCAGCGTCAGCAGCAAGGACGATAAGAGGGCAACAAGCAGCAGCGGCCGGCAGGAAGGAAGCATGAGGGGAAAGAATAGGGAGCGGGCAATTTAGCCCCGCCGCCCGGCCCTGCCCACTCAGTGACTCATGGCGACCGGCCGCGCGTCGCGGCCCCACTCATTAAGCTGGGTCAGGATGGGCAGCAGGGCCAGCGCCCGCCCGGTCAGGGCGTATTCGATGCGGGGCGGCGCTTCGGGGTGGGCGGTTTTGGTGAGCAGACCGTCGGCTTGCAGCTCGCGCAGCTGCTGGCTGAGCATTTTGCCGGTAGCCGGCACGCGGGCCTGGAGCAAGCCGTAGCGGTTCGCCCCGCGATGGATGTACCAGAGCAGCAGGATTTTCCAGCGTCCGCCCACCAGCGCCAGCGCGGTCTGCATCGGGCAGGCGGCGTGCAGAAAAGTGGCGTTGGCGGCGTTGGTCGAGGTGGCTTTGCGCATGGCGGCTACTTTTTAGAAGGCTGGCTACAATCAGGTAACTACTTGTTTTTGAGAGTTCAGCGCCAGCAATTTTGGTCCGTCGTCGGCTGAATGCCTGCCGCGCTTCGCTCCCATGAAATCGAAGTTATTTCTGCTGGCCAGTATCGGCGCGCGCGCGCTGCCGGCCCTGGCCCAAATTCAAACCTCCACTACCGCCCCCATGCCCAACCTGCCCGCTGCTACCCGACCGACCGACCCGGTCGTGACCGTCGTCAAAGTTAAAGCCCCGTGGTACGCGCCCGCGTTTCTGCTGCGCCGCGCTTTTCGCAAGGCGCGCCCCGACTACGAAAAAGTGGCCGGCCTGCGCTTCAAATACTTCACCATTTCAGCCAGCGGGCCGCGCTACTTCGGCGGCATCTACCTCTGGGCCAGCCGCGCCCAGGCCGAGGCGTGGTTTTCGCCCCAGTGGTTCGAGCGGGTTCGCCGCACCCGCCACGCCGAGGGCGAGGTGCGCTACTTCGACCTGACGGCAGAGCCGCTGCCAGCCATCGCCAACTACGACTTCGCGACCGCTGCCGGCTGCCAGGCCGTGCTGGTGCGCGGGACCGCTCCTGCCGCCGTAGTCGGGGTGCTACGGCGCTACGAGCTGCGCGCCGAAGGCCAGCCGGCGGCCGTGCTGCTGTTTGAGAGTGCCGCCCGCGCCCAGGCTTTTCTGGCCGCCGCCCGGCCCGCCGCCGAAGTTTTCGACGCGCCGGTGTTGCTGCGCGTCGGCCCGCTGTGAGCTGCGGCAGTTTCGGGGTCCGTACACGTCCGACGCGGGCGGGCGGCTTTTCGCCGCCCGCCCGCACCGAACATTTGTCCGCGACGGCCGCCCGCCTGGTAGCTTTACGCGGTGCGGACCACCTTCTCTTTCTGCTGGCTGCTGAGCGTCCTGCTGCTGACTGGCTGCGGGCACGGCAGTTCGGGCGAGCAGTTTTCTGCGGGGTTCGCGGCCGACTCGCTCACCAACGTCCGGCGCGTTTATCAGCCCCGCCGGGGCCGCCTCTTCGACCGCCACGACTCGCTGCTCGTGGCTGACCGCGCGACTGGCTGGGTGAGTTTACCCCCGCGCCCGCTGTTCGACTCGGCCGCTTTCAACCGCTTGCTGGGCTGGCCGGCCGGAGCCGTGCAGGCGCGGCTGGCCGCCGCCCGTCGCGCCGGGCTGCCCGCTCAACTAGCTTTAAATCAACCCGAAACTGACACTTTGCGTCGCCACATCCGCGCGTGGCCGGGGTTGCGCGTGTGGCGACAACGGGCGCGGGCCTACGCCACGAGCGCGGCCGGGTCGGTGCTCGGCTACCGGGCCGCCGAGGCGGGGCCGTTTCTGGGGCAGGCCCGGACGCTGGCGCGCGGGCTGTTTTTCCGGCTGCGCAACGGCGGCACCGAGGCTTACTACAACGACCTGCTGGCCGGCCGCCGGGGCGCGTATCACCCGCGCCTCGACCCGCGCGGCCACGCGCACGGCTCGTGGGCCGCCGACACGGCCTACCGCGCCGGGCAGGACCTGCACCTGAGCCTGGATTTGCCGCTGCAAGCCTACGCCGAGCGCCTGCTCGGCGAGCGCAAGGGCTACGTGGTGGCCCTGGAGCCGGGCACGGGCGAAATCCTGGCCTGCGTGTCGGCCCCGACTTACGACGCGGCCCTGCTCACGGCCGTCGGCGCGGCGGGCCGGCGGCGGGCCGTACTCGAAAACCCCGACCGGCCGCTGCTCAACCGCCCGGCGCTGCTGGCCAATCCGCCCGGCTCGGTGTTCAAGCTCGTGAACGCGGCCGTGGCCCTGCAGCTCGGCGCTATCCGGCCCACGGCCTCGTTTCGCTGCGACCAGTCGCTGCTGCCCTGCGCCCACGAGCACCCGCGCGCCCGCAACCTGACCCAGGCCCTGAAATACAGCTGCAACCCGTACTTCTACCGGGTGCTGCAAGCCGTGGTCAATCAGGCTCCCAAACTGGCCGTGGATTCCGTCGCCGGCCCGGCCGACCTGACTGGCCCGACTGTCGGCACCGCCTACGACACCGTGGCCGCGCGCCACGCCCGCCTGGCCGAGTGGCGGCGGCTGGCCCGCTCGTTCGGGCTGGACACGCTGCTCGGCGTGGACGTGCCCCGCGAGATGCCCGGCCTGCTGCCCTCGCCCGCCTACTACGACCGCGCCCGTGGCCGCCGGGGCTGGACGTTTCGCAGCATCTACTCGCTCAGCATCGGGCAGGGCGAAATCAACCTGACCGGCCTGCAAACGGCCAACGTGCTGGCTTGCGTCGCCAACCGGGGCTGGTTCTACCCGCCGCATTTCGTGCGCGGCATCGGCCGGGGCGGGCCACTACCGCGCTTCTTAGTCAAACATAAAACGCTGGTGGACAGCGTCCATTTCGCCGCCCTCATCCCCGGCCTGGTGGCCGCGCTCGGCCCCGGCGGCACGGCCGAGCAAGCCAGCCTGGCCGATGCCGGCATCACGGTGGCGGGCAAAACCGGCACCGTCCAAAACGATGAGGGCGAGGACCACACCACCTTCGCCGGCTTCGCCCCGGCCACCCGGCCGCGCATCGTGGTGGCCGTTTACCTCGAAAACGCGGGCTTCGGCGGGCTATCGGCCGCGCCCTGCGCCGCGCTGCTCATGGAGAAATACTTGCGGGGTAAAATCGCCAAGCGGCGTAAAAAATGGGAATACTGGTTGCGCTGCGGGAATTTGAGCGCGCGGCGGCGATAGCGGCAGGCAAAGTCGGACCGCCCAAGCACCAAGCACCCAGCACCCAGCACCCAGCACCAGGCACCAGGCACCAGGCACCCAGCACCCAGCACCCAGCACCAAAAAATGACCTTCCACAAATACCAGGGCACCGGCAACGACTTCATCGTTATCGACGACCGCGCCGCCCGCTTCGACCTTGGCGCGCGCGACGAAATCGCCCGGCTCTGCCACCGCCGCTTCGGCATTGGGGCCGATGGACTAATACTGTTGCGCGCGCGCGCCGGCTACGACTTCGAGATGGTGTATTTCAACGCCGACGGCGCGCCTAGCTCGATGTGCGGCAACGGCGGCCGCTGCCTCGTGGCCTTCGCGCAGTATCTGGGGATTATTCGGGACACGGCCCATTTTCTGGCCGTGGACGGCCCCCACGAGGCGCGCGTCGAGGCCGATGGGTTGGTGCGCTTGAAGATGGGCGACGCGGCCTCTCCCCAACCGGTGTCGCTGCCTCATCACCCGATTACTTCCTCACCTCATCACCCGCCCACGGACGTGTTCGTGCATACCGGCTCGCCCCACCACGTCCACTTTCTCGACCCCGACGAGCACCCGCCCCTGGCTGAGTTCGACGTGCGGGGTCAGGGCCGGGCCATTCGCTACGACCAGCTCTACGACCCCACCGGCACCAACGTAAACTTCGTGGCCGCGCCCACCGACCCGACCCAGCCCTGGGCCGTGCGCACTTACGAGCGGGGCGTCGAGGCCGAAACGTATTCGTGCGGCACCGGCGTAACGGCCGTGGCCCTGGCCGCGAGCGGGCGCGGGGCCACTTCGCCGGTGCGGCTGAGTACGCCGGGCGGCGAGTTGGAGGTAGCTTTTGAAGCTCTCGCGGGTGGGGGTTTTACGAATGTGTGGCTCAGCGGGCCGGCGGTGCGGGTGTTTGAGGGGCAGATTTAGGTTTCTGGTTTCTGGTTTCTGGTTTCTGGTTTTTAGGTCGTTGTCAATCAAGTATTTCTACCATGAACAAGAAACCAGAAACCAGAAACCAGAAACCAGAAACTCACCTGCGCGCCCTCGAACCCGACGACCTTGACTTTCTCTACCAGCTTGAAAACGACCCGGACCTGTGGGCCGTATCCGACGCCGTAACCGGGCCGGTGTCACGCCACGCGCTGCGCGAATACTTACGCCACGGCAGCGCCAGCCTGGCCGAAGCCGGGCAGCTGCGGCTCATCATCACCGACGAAACCGGCCAGGCGGTGGGCGCGCTTGATTTGTTCGACTATTCGGCCCTGCACCAGCGGGCGGGCGTGGGGCTGGCCGTGCTCGCCTCGGCCCGGCGACGCGGCCACGCCCAGGCGGCGTTGGCCGCGCTGCTGCCCTACGCCCAGCGCACGTTGCGGCTGCATCAGCTCTATTGCACCGTAGCGGCCGACAACGCGGCCAGCCGGCGGCTGTTTCGGCGGGCGGGCTTTCGGCGGGTGGGCGTGCGGCGCGAGTGGCTGCGCGGCACCGAGCCGGCCGGCTGGCGCGATGCCATCGAAATGCAGCTTATGCTGAGCGAAATACGGAGCGACGAGTCCGTCTAAATCCGTACTTTCCGGCGCGGGGTATCCTTTTGGTAAAGGCTGCCGTATAGGAAACCAGGGGTTGCCAGCCGGACGGGTTTTCCTGGCGTACGCGACCCCACTAACCTTTTTCCCGCTTTCGTTCATGCCGCCTTCTATCTTGGCGGAAGGGCCGGTGCGCGCCGTCTCATCGGCCAGCCCCGGCGTGCCTTCGCCCCTGCCCTACTCGCTGCCTGATTTGGTTTGCTTCGCCCACTTGCACTGGGATTTCGTCTGGCAGCGGCCCCAGCACTTGCTCTCGCGCTTCGCCCTGCGAGGCCGCGTGTTCTACGTCGAGGAGCCGTTTTTTCACACCGACAACCACACCGAGCCGCACGTTGAGCTGAAGGAGCGCCAAAACGGGGTGCGGGTGGTGGTGGTGCATCTGCCCGAGCGGCTGCGCCCCGACGAAGCCGCCGCCAATGCCGCCCAGGCAAAGATGCTAAGCGGGTTTTTCGCGGAGCAAAATATCCAGCAGTTCGTGGCCTGGTACTATACCCCGATGGCCTTGCCTAAAACGCGCCACTTGCAAGCGGCCCTGACGGTGTACGACTGCATGGACGAGCTGGCCCAGTTCAAGGGTGCCCCCCCGGAATTGCGCATGCTGGAGCAGGAATTATTCAAGCGGGCCGACCTCGTGTTCACCGGCGGGCAGCGGCTCTACGAGGCCAAGCGCGAGCAGCACGACGACGCGCACCCCTTCCCGAGCAGCATCGACCAGGCCCATTTCGGCCAGGCCCGCGACCCGGAACTAGCCGAGCCGGCCGACCAGGCGGGCATCCCGCACCCGCGCGTGGGCTTCTTCGGGGTAATTGACGAGCGGCTCGACATCGAGCTGCTCGGCGCGCTGGCCCGGAACCATCCGGCCTGGCAATTCGTCATTATCGGACCGGTGGTCAAGATTGACCCCGCCTCGCTGCCCCGCCCGGCCAACATTCACTACCTGGGCGGCAAGGATTATCAGCAGCTGCCGGCCTACTTGCGCGGCTGGGACGTGGCCACGCTGCTCTTCGCCCGCAACGAGAGCACCGAGTTCATCTCGCCCACCAAAACGCCCGAATACCTGGCCGCCGGCCGGCCCGTGGTCAGCACCAGCATCCGCGACGTGGTGCGCCCCTACGGCGAGCTGAACCTGGTACAGATTGCCGATGACCCGCGCGAGTTTGGGGCCGCCATCGCCCGCGCCCTGGAGCAGGGCGAAGACACCGACTGGCGCACCCGCACCGACGAGTACCTGGCCACGATAAGCTGGGATTTGACCTGGCAAAACATGGTCAACCTGATGCAGCAGCGGCTTTTGAAAAAGACATGAGAAGTTAGACATGCGACATGAGATGCTCGCCGAGAAAAGTCTCATGTCTCGTGTCTCATGTCTCATGTCTTACTAAAATCAAGCAAAGCGCCACCTTAACCCCGCTCCCTATCTAGCCGTATTCTGTTTTCCCACCCTTCCTTTTTCCACACGTTACCTACCTTCTCCTATGTTTGATTATCTTATTGTCGGAGCCGGCTTTGCCGGCAGCGTTTTGGCCGAGCGATTGGCCACCCGGAGCAACAAAAAAGTGCTTGTCATCGACAAGCGTACCCACATCGGCGGCAACGCGTACGACCACTACAATGAGGACGGTATTCTGATTCACAAGTACGGTCCGCATATTTTCCACACCAACTCGAAAGACGTTTTCGACTACCTCGGCAACTTCACCGACTGGCGGCCCTACGAGCACCGCGTGCTCGCTTCGGTGGATGGGCAGCTCGTGCCGATGCCCATCAACCTCGACACCATCAACAAGCTCTACGGGCTGAGCCTGACGAGCTTCGAGGTGGAGAAGTTTTTCGAGTCGGTGGCCGAGGACGTGCCCGTCGTGCGCACTTCCGAGGATGTGGTGGTGAGCAAGGTTGGCCGCGAGCTGTACAACAAGTTTTTCAAGAACTACACTAACAAGCAGTGGGGCCTCGACCCGTCGGAGCTGGACAAGTCGGTGACGAGCCGGGTGCCGACGCGCACCAACCGCGACGACCGCTACTTCACCGACACGTTTCAGGCGATGCCGCTACACGGCTACACCCGCATGTTCGAGCGCATGCTCGACCACCCCAACATCAAGGTTATGCTCAACACCGACTACCACGAGGTTGTCCGGTTCATGCCTTTCAAGGAGATGATTTATACCGGGCCGGTGGACGAGTATTTCGACTTTCAGTTCGGTAAGCTGCCCTACCGCTCGCTCGAATTCAAGCACGAAACGCTGGGCAAGGAGCAGCACCTCGCCGCACCCGTCGTGAACTACCCCAACGAGCACGCCTACACCCGCATCACGGAGTTCAAGGCCCTGACCGGGCAGACGCACGCCAAGACGGCCATCGTGTACGAGTATCCGCAAGCCGAGGGCGACCCCTATTACCCGGTGCCCCAGCCCGAGAACGCGGTGCTTTACAGCAAGTACAAGCAGCTGGCGGATAGCACACCCGGCGTGCATTTCGTGGGCCGGCTAGCGACGTACAAATACTACAACATGGACCAGGTGGTAGCGCAGGCTTTGACCTTGTACAAGAAGCTGACGGAGAAGGAGGAAGCCGCCAAGCCCGTGCGCCCGGCTATTGCTGGCTCGACTTCGCTCGTGGAGAAGCTCATGAACCGCGAGCCGGCTAAGGAGTAGTGGTCGTGAGGTAAGCTTTAGCTTGCCAGGTGTAGGGTAAGCTTTAGCTTGCCGTTTACACTGAGTTCAGGTTATAGAACGGCAAGCTAAAGCTTACCCTACGACTGCCAAACAAAATAAACCAGCGTTTCCCGTCGTACCTCTTTTTTGCTAATCTGTTTACTGCCACCCCGACGCACGGGGTGGCAGTTGCTTTTAGCACTCACCTAACCTGCACACTATGAAGCAAAACTCGCTTGAACTCTGGGGTGGCCTCGAATGCAGCTACACCCGCCTCGGCGACGGCTACGTGGACCAGCTTGCCCGCACCGGCCACGACGCGCGGCCCGCCGACCTCGACCAGTTCGCCGGCCTGGGCTTGCGCACCCTGCGCTACCCCGTGCTCTGGGAGCACGTCTCGCCCCAGCACCCCGAACAGCAGGACTGGCGCGCGGCCGACGAGCGGTTAGCGCGGTTGCGGCAACTCGGCATCAACCCCATCGTGGGGCTAGTGCATCACGGCAGCGGCCCGCGCTACACCGACCTGACCCAGCGCAATTTCGCCCCCGGCCTGGCCGCCCACGCCGGGGCCGTGGCCCGACGCTTCCCCTGGCTAACCGACTACACGCCCGTGAACGAGCCGCTCACGACGGCCCGCTTCAGCGGCCTCTACGGGGTGTGGTATCCGCACGGCCGCGACGACCGCACCTTCGTGCGGATTCTGCTTAACGAGCTGGAAGCCACCCGGCTCAGCATGCGGGCCATCCGGGCAGTGAACCCGGCCGCGCGGCTCATTCAGACTGAGGACCTGGGCCAGACCCACGGCCCGGACAGCCTCAGCGACCTCATCGGCTTTGAGAACGAGCGGCGCTGGTTGAGCTTCGATATTTTGTGCGGCCGCGTCAGCTCCGAGCACCCGCTCTGGGCTTATTTGCGGCAGCACGGGGCCAGTCAGGCCGAGCTGCGCTCCTGGCTCGATGACCCCTGCCCACCCGATATGCTGGGCCTCAATTATTACCTCACCAGCGAGCGCCACCTCGACGACGCCACCCACGCCTATCCGCCCCATATGGTAGGTGGCGGGCGCGCCTACGCCGACGTGGAGGCCGTGCGCATCGGCGGCTCGGTCGAGCTGGTCGGCATCCGCGACCTGCTCGGGCAGGCCGGCCGCCGCTACGGCCGCCCTCTGGCCATCACCGAAGCGCACCTGGGCTGCACCCGCGACGAGCAGGTGCGCTGGCTGGCCCACGTGTGGCAGCAGGCCCAGCAGGCTCGCCGCCTCGACGGCATCGACGTGCGGGCCGTCACGGTCTGGGCCTTGCTGGGCCTGTACGACTGGGATTCGCTGCTCACCCGCGCCGATGGCCACTACGAAGCCGGCGCGTTCGACGTGCGCTCGGGCCGCCCGCGCCCCACGCTGCTGGCCGGCCTGGTGCGGGCGCTGGCCACGGGCCGCCCGTTTCGGCACCCCGTGCTGGCCGGCCCCGGC
>Ga0209511_1003700_pt1 | contig 11571 bp, 8 predicted proteins | sample SSSSmetaG_FD_184141 | JGI IMG/M metagenome (GOLD analysis project Ga0209511, IMG submission 184141) | Glacier valley bacterial and archeal communities from Borup Fiord, Nunavut, Canada, to study Microbial Dark Matter (Phase II) - ​SSSS... | ecosystem: Environmental > Aquatic > Freshwater > Ice >... | reverse complement strand
ATAAACTTTAAAAAAAGATAGAGTGAAGTATTAAAGAAAAATACTACTTCACTCTATCACTTATATTATATGCAACAGAAATTACTTTATGCATATTTATTTTTTTTATTTTATTTTATTTTATTAATATTCATATATTAATAATTTTTGACCTTCATATATCATACTGCTATCTAGGTTATTTATTTTTTTAATTTGTATTATTACATTCTGAACATTTAGTTCTGGATTATTCACACAAATTTTATTTGCAATATTCCATAAAGTTGTACCTGAATCAACAACTAGAGTTTTTGTAGTAAGTTGATTTTTACCTAAACTTATATTTAAAAACATACTGATTATAACAAATATAAATAATAACATTACTATATTTTGAAATATTTGCTTCACTTTATTCTTTCTAAATCTTTTTCCCCTTTTTGAACCATTAATTGTATTGCTTCTATTATTGTATACATATTCCATAATATTCCTCCTTAAAACATTTGTTTGTTTCATTGATGATATTATATAATAAGAACAACTGTTTGTCAATAGTTTTTACAAAAAATATACAAAAAAAGTAAATATTTGTTTGTTTTTTATATTATTTGCTTTTTACATTTAGAAAATGCCTCTTTAAAACTAGTCAAATAACTCCTGAGAAGTGGCCCTGCTCCGTAGTAATGTTCCGCCAAAGTATCTAACTATTATTACTAAATAATTAGTTACATTTTCATGTTCCATTGTGGATATAATTGCATTAACGCCAGTTCCTTGTGGTTCATTATCATTAGAAAATTTTGAATACTTTGTATTATCTACATAATACTCATATGCATAAACTAAGTGCCTTGCTTTCTTGTGATCTTTTCTAATTTTCTTTATATACTCTTCTACCTCTTCTATTGATTTTATATTAAATATGTATGAATAAAATTTAGATTTTTTTATTTCAAAATATCCTGAAGATATTTCATTATATTCACTATCTATTATATTGTTTGTTAATATATATTTATCTTTATTCAAGTTTTATCACCTGCAATATTATACTATATATATTATGTAATGTAAAGAAATAAACATATTATATAATAATAATAAGAAGTAAGTATAAATTTTATACCCACCTCTTATTAGTTTTTTAATTTTTTTTACTTTTGTATATTTATTTAACTTCTTCTAAGCGCTACTATTGGATCCATTTTAGATGCTTTAAGTGATGGAATAATTCCTGCAATTGCAGATAATATTACGCACACAATTATTAAAGAAGCAGCTGCAATATTACTTAAATTTGCAATTTGTACATTTCCCATATTCATTCCATAATTATTTAGAATAGTAACTATTACTTGATTTATAATTAAACATAATCCCTGTGTTACTAATACACCTAATATTCCAGAGAATAGTCCGATTATAATAGATTCACATAAAAATATGTTTCTTATATCTTTTCTTCTAGCTCCTATTGCCCTTAAAATACCTATTTCACCAATTCTTTCTATAACAGAAATGTATATTACTATTCCTATCATAAGTACTGCTACAATTACTGATATACTAGAAAAACCTATAAGTACATTTCTTACTACATTTAGTGCTGTTTCAGCACCAGATAAACTTGATTCAGCTGCGCCAACGAATTCTAATTTATCTTGTTTTGTATTAATATCCGTTAAGACAGCTTTTATTTCTTCACTAGATAAATTGTTATTTAGATATACAAAAGTTTGGGAAAATTTCATATCTTCTTTTTTCATATCAAACAAAGTTTCGTACAATTCAAGAGTATCAATTGAATATTGATACGTTGAATATCCTATTGTATTTATTGAAGTTATACCAACAATTTTATAACTTAAAACTTTATTATTTACATTTTCTTTACCATAAGATTGCATAGGTCCAAATTTAATATATAAATCTTTACCTATTAAGTCCTTAATACCTAAAGAACTATTCGAACCAATTAAATATTCTGCTGTATTTAGAGATATAACTGTTTCATCTTTATTTTCTGGTTTTCTACCTAAAGTTAAGTTTCCTTCTATATTTTCATAAGGTTCAAAACCGTTTTGAGTATAAAATGAAGTTGGCTCAAGTTCTACAGATTCAGCATCTTCTTTAATTATAGATGTTTCACTAAAAAAATCTACATAAATATTAGTAGGTATTGCCCAATAATGATTTATATTATTATTTAATTTTTGTATTTCAAGAATATCTGGATATTTAATTGTTTTACTATCATCACCTGTAATCATATCTTTCATTGGTTTTCTATCACCAGAATTTTTAACGTTAACTGTTATCATGTTAGTTGGCATTATACTTTCTATTTGTGATTTTGCCATATTCATAGTACCGTTAGATAGAGCCAATGCTAAACCTATTCCAACTATTCCAATTGACATACCAATAGATGTAGAAACTACTCTTGCTTTTCTAGATAATAAATTTTTAAGTGAATATGTGAATGCTTTAAAAAATGACATAGATGATTTTGAATTGGTTTCTGATACAACATTTTCAGCAACTTTTGTTTCATCTTTTTCTTTAACATTTTCTATATTTATAACTTTACCATCTTCCATTCTTATAATGGTATCAGCATATTTATCTGCTAGTTCTTGTGAGTGAGTTATGATAAGTATAAGTTTTGTTTTAGATAATCTTTTTAAAAGTTCCATTATTTCGCTGCTAATTTTACTATCTAATGCACCTGTAGGTTCATCTGCTAAAATTATATCTGGATCGTTTGATAAAGCTCTAGCTATAGCTACTCTTTGTTTTTGTCCACCAGAGAGTACATTTACTTTTCTTTTAGAAAACTTATCCATTTCCACTTGTTTTAGTAACTCTAAAACTTTATTCTTTTTATCTTTAACGTTAGATAAATTTAAAGCTACTTTTACGTTATCATGACTAGTAAATTTATTAATTAGATAGAATTGTTGAAATATAAATCCTATTGTATTTTTTCTATAACTATCTAAGTCTTTACTTTTAAATTCTTTTATAGATTTGTTGTTGATTGATACATCACCGTCAAAATCACTATCTAATGCACCAATTATATTCATTAGAGTAGTTTTTCCACTTCCTGATGGTCCTAATATACATACTATACCTGAGTTTTCAACTTCAAATTTTACATTATCTAATGCTTTAAAGTCTTCATTTTTCATTTTATATATTTTTGATTTTATATTTACTTGTAACATATTGGCCCCCTATTCATCTCTAAGTGCATCTATAACATGCATCTTAGTTGCTTTTCTTGAGGGTAAATACCCTGCTATAGCAGATATCAGTCCGCTAAATGCAATTATTGTTATAATAGTTGCAAAAGGAAATGTTATGTTTGTAAATGGTACTGTAGATATTGGTATTGTAATAATTCCAGGTAAATCTAAATTTAAAACTTTAAGTATTATTTTTTCTAAAATAGGTGCAAGTATGAATGATACAATCACTCCTAATACTCCTGAAAATACTCCCATAAGTATTGCTTCGCTTTCAAATATTCTTACTACATCTTTATTTCTTCCACCTACTGCTTTTATAATACCAATTTCAGTCTTTCTTTCAATTATACTAGAATATAAAACTATAGAAGTCATAATTGAAGATACTATAAGAGCAATTATTATGAATATGCTTATTACTATTTGTGCTATCATTATAAGTTGAGAAAAGATATTTTTAATTACTATAGCCATGTTGTTTGCGCTATAACCTTCTTTTGGAGTTCCGGCACTCATTACTGATATCTTACCAGATCCACCATTTTTTTCTAAAGATATATAATCTGATACTGCTTTAGCTTCATTTATATCTGATATAACTAGCTCATATATATATGAGTTTTTTGTAAGATAACTATATAAAGTATCCCCTAGAATATCAGTAGTTTTTGTCCAATTTAAAACATCATTATAATTATAATATACAGTAGTCATACCTAAATCTAACTCATTTGCTATTCCAGAGATATTAAATTCTTTTGTTACTTTTATATCTGTTCCTGGCATACCAAGTGATAAAACTATAGTTTTTCCTATTGCAAGTTTCACATCTTCTTGGCTTAAATCAAGATCTTTTAATAATCTTCTAGCAGTAGCTTGATTTACTAGTACTTGATTCTTACCTTCTTGTGGTATTACACCATCTACATTTTCTTTTAAGAAATCTAAATTTTTATCATCTGCTAAAGAATAAATGTTAAATCCACTATGTGCTTCTGCTTCTTTATTATCAGCATTTTCTTGCTTTACTTTTATTGTAGCAGAATTTAATACAATATATTGTCTAATAGTTGAAGTTTTAGATTTAATGTATTCATCATTTAAAATTTTGCTATAATCTTCACTGTTTTTTGTAGATACAATTTCTTCTTTACCCTCTAAATTTACTTGTTTTATATCTTTATTTAAAACTAAAACATTTGCTGTTCCAAACTTATTAAGTTGTTTATCAATATATATATTTGCTCCGTTACCAAGACCAGTTATAAGTGTAAAACCTATTATTCCTATACAACCAGCAATAGTAGTAATTGCAACTCTTCCTTTTTTCTTACCCATATTCCTAAGTGATAATTTAAATGCTTCATAAAAAGACATAGCAGTGTTTTTCTTTCTTAAAGTAGATTCTATATGATTTATAGTTTCTTCTTTTATTACTGTATCACTTTCAATTTTACCATCTTTTACTTTAATTATTCTACTAGAATAATCTTCAGCTAACTTATTATTATGAGTTACCATTATTATAAGTTTCTCTTTGGCAATAGATTTTATTAGTTCCATTATTTGTGTTCCAGTACTTTGATCTAATGCACCAGTTGGCTCATCTGCTAAAATTATATCAGGATCATTTGCTAAAGCTCTAGCTACAGCAACTCTTTGTTTTTGTCCGCCTGATAATTCAGATGGTCTATGATTCATATGATGATCAAGACCTACTTGTTTTAATAACTCCATAGCTCTTTTACGTCTTTTTGAATAACTAAGACCTATTAGATTCATTACTATTTCAACATTTTCTAAAGCAGTTAAATGCTCAATTAAGTTGAAATTTTGAAATATAAATCCAACATTATTTTTACGATATAAATCCCAGTCTTTTTTCCTAAATTTTTTAGAAGTCTTACTACCTATAACAAGTTCACCACTTGTAGGAAAGTCAAGTCCTGCAATTAAATTAAGTAATGTTGATTTTCCACTACCTGATGGACCAACAATAGACACAAACTCACCTTTTTCAAAAGATAAATTAACATCTTCTAATGCAATAAATTCTTGTTTTTTATCAAGTTTAAAACTTTTTTTAATATTTTTCAATTGAAGTAACATCAAAACACTCCTTCTTAAAATAACTTATCGTTATTAACTATTTAATTATATACCAAATTTTATCTAATTGTAAGTGACATTCATCTATAAAAAGCATTACATATGTAATATTATGTTGTATAATTTACTTTTATATTGTATTCAATAATTGTTATTGTATAACAAATGTTGAAGTGCAAAAAATTAATTTACACTTCAACATTTGATATTTAGACATATTTACATTTGTATTCTTCTATATTCGTATATTGGTTCTGATTTCTTCTCTACAACACCTTTTGTTATATGACAACTCTTAATTGTCTTATCAGATGGTATTTTAAACATTGCGTCTACCATAACATCTTCTATTATAGAACGAAGTCCTCTAGCTCCAGTTTTTCTCTCTATTGCTTTATCTACAATAAGCTCTAATGCCTCTCTATCAAAACTCAAATCAACGTTATCCATTTTAAGTAACTTTGTATATTGTTTTAGAAGTGCATTCTTAGGTTTAGATAATATATCTATTAAAGAAGCTCTATCTAATTGACTTACATGAGTTATTACTGGTATACGTCCTACAAGCTCTGGTATAAGTCCAAATTTAATAATATCGTATGATTGTACTTGTGAGTATATTTGACCTATGTCAATATCTTTCTTAGCCTCAATCTTAGCACCAAATCCCATTGATTTTGTACCAACTCTATCTATTATTATTTTTTCTAATCCATCAAAAGCTCCTGCACATATAAATAATATATTAGTTGTATCTATTTTGATAAATTCTTGTTGAGGATGTTTTCTACCACCTTGTGGTGGAACACTAGCAACAGTTCCTTCTATTATTTTAAGTAATGCTTGCTGTACACCTTCACCACTTACATCACGTGTAATAGATGTATTTTCAGATTTTCTAGATATTTTATCTAGTTCATCTATATATATAATACCTTTTTCAGCTTTTGCTATATCATAATCTGCTGCTTGTATAAGTCTAAGTAAAATGTTTTCAACATCTTCTCCAACATATCCAGCTTCAGTAAGTGTTGTAGCATCAGCTATTGCAAACGGTACATGTAATACTTTAGCAAGTGTTTGAGCAAGTAAAGTTTTACCACAACCAGTAGGACCTAATAAAAGTACATTACTTTTTTGCATTTCTACATCATCTATTTTAGATGAGTTGTGTATTCTTTTATAGTGGTTATATACTGCTACTGATAATACTTTCTTTGCAAAATCTTGACCTATTACATATTCATCTAATACTTGTTTTATTTTTTCTGGTGGATATAGTTCAGTCATTTTAAGAGATGACATTGTTTTATCATTATTTTCAACATACTCAGATTCTTCGTTTTCAACTATTATCTTATGGCATAATTCTACACATTCGTCGCATATTAAAAGTCCATCTGGACCAGCTATTAATTTTTTAGCTTCTTGTTTTAATTTACCACAAAATGAACAAAACACTGTATTATCGTATCCGTCACCATTATCTCTTCTTTTTTTAGCCATATTATTTCTCCTTAGTTATATCATTGATATTACTCATTACCTCATCTATTAATCCATAACTTTTTGCTTCATCAGAATCTAAGAAATTATCTCTATCTGTATCTTTTTCAATTTGTTCTAAAGATTTTCCAGTTCTCTCACTTAATATTCTGTTTAATTTTGCTCTTGTTTTAATAATGTGCTCTGCATGTATTTTCATATCACTAGCTTGACCTTGAGCACCACCTGATGGTTGATGTATCATTATAGTAGAGTTTGGAAGTGCATATCTTTTACCTTTAGCTCCTGCTGCTAGTAAAAACGCTCCCATACTTGCTGCCATACCAACACATATTGTAGATACATCTGATTTTATATAATTCATAGTATCAAATATACCCATACCAGATGTAACGCTTCCACCAGGACTGTTGATATATAAAAATATATCTTTGCCTGGATCTTCTGCATCTAAAAATAATAGTTGTGCTATTACTAAAGAAGCAGTAACGTCATTTACTTCATCTGCAAGAAATATTATTCTTTCTTTTAAAAGTCTTGAATATATATCATAAGATCTTTCACCTTTGCTTGTTTGTTCTATAACCATTGGCACTAAACTATTATGCATAATATTTTCCCCCTTATATTTTCAAATAATAATAAATTATACTTCTTTACTACTTTCAACAATTAAAGTGATTAATTTTTCTTGTTTTAATTGTTCAGTTAAATATTGTTTTATATTGTCATTATTTTTGAAGTTGTTTTCTTCTTCTTTTCCATATTGTTTAACTAATTCATCAATTTTAGTATTAATATCTTCTTCTGTAACTTCAATCTTTTCAAGTTTAATTATAGTTTCTAAAGCTAATCTAAATTTAACATCTTTTTCAGCTTGAACTTTAAAGTTATCTTTCATAACATTTTTATCTACACCAAGATATTGGCAATATGTATCTATTGTCATTCCTTGATATGATAATTCTTGTTCTGTTTGTTTAATTAAAGTTTCTACTTGTTCTTCAATCATAGCTTCTGGAACTACAACTTCTGTATTTTCTAATAATTTATCAAATACAGCTGTTTCCTTAGCTGCTTTGTTTTCAGCTGCAACTTTTTTCTCTAATTTTTCTTTAATTGATTGTTTGTATTCTTTTAATGTTTCAAATTCAGATATGTCTTTTACAAACTCATCATCTAAAGTTGGTAATTCTTTTGAAGATATAGAGTTTAATGTAACTTTAAATACAACTGGTTTTCCAGCTAAAGTTTCCATTTGATATTCTTTAGGAAAAGATACTTCAATATCTTTAGTCTCTCCAATTTTCATACCAATTAATTTTTCTTCGAATCCAGGTATAAATTGTCCTCCACCTATAGTTAAGTCAAATTTTTCACCTTTTCCGCCTTCAAAAGCTACACCGCTATCGAAACCTTCAAAATCAATATTTGAAACATCTCCATTTGCTAATGCTCTATTGTCAACAGTTACAGATCTAGCACTTTTTGCTCTTGTTGCTTCAATATCTTTTTCTATATCTTCTTCAGTAACAACCTTTACAGATTTAGCTACTTCTAATCCTTTATATTGTTTAACAATAGCTTCAGGTTTAACAAAAACAGTAACTGTATATATAGTATCAATATCTCTACCAATTTGTACTACATTTAGTTCTGGTTTAGAAACTACATCTAATTTATTTTCTTCTACTGCAGCTCTAAAGTCTTCGTCAACAGTATCTTCAATTACAGAATAATTTAAGCTTTCAACGCCATACATTTTTTCTATAATATTTCTTGGCGCTTTTCCTGGTCTAAATCCTGGAACATTAAAGCTTTTTGCATTTTTAACAAATACCTTCTCTAATCTTACATTAAACTCTTCTTTTGTTAAGTTAAATGTTAATTCAACTTTTGAATTTTCTTTTCTTTCTAATTTTACGTTCATTCTGATTCCCCCATCATTTAAAAATTTTATACTATATTATTATACCATAAACTTTTGTTTTTTCAATATTTTAGGTTAAAATAGTTTTATTTAGACACAAAAACTACTATAAGTTTCTAATTAGTAGACATAAGTTGTACCGTGTAGGTTTAATAAAATATACATATAATCTCTTTTATATTTTTTTTAAGGCGTAATCGTAGATTCGCCGCTTACTTAGTCTGACTATTATAGTATTCATAGTCATTTATTCTATTTAATTAAAACAGAATTTATAGTTATAAAAGACTAGTTAACTTTTTTAAGAGTTAACTAGTCTTTTAATCAAATAATCATTTTTATTTTATAAACCCCATGTTATTACTGCACTATTATGTCCCCATGGTGCTCCTGCTACCGAACCATTTAATTTATATATTCTTATAGTTGCTAAACTATCACACCAATCAAAAGCGTTCTCTTCTATTGTTGTTATAGTATTTGGTATTGATATACTAGTCAACTCATAACAGCAATTAAATACCTCTTTTCCTATTGTTGTTAAATTACTTGGAAGTGTTATACTTACCAAACTTTCACAAACATTGAATGCCCAACTCTCTATTATTGTTACGCTATTTGGTATTACAATATTTGTTAAACTACTGCACTCTTCAAAAGTACAATATGCTATCTTTGTTATACCTGTTGGTAATGTTATATTAGTTAAACTTTTACAACCAAAAAATGCTTCTTCTCCAATAGCTGTTACAGTGTTTGGTATTGTTATACTTGTTAAATTTTCACATTCATAAAATACTTCTTCTTCTAATGTAGTTATACCCGTTGGTAATGTCATACTAGTTAATTTATAACAGCCACAAAAAGATCCGTTTTTAACTACTGTTACGGTATTTGGTACTATAATACTTGTCAAGTTTCCACAATCTTCAAATGCATAACCACCAACTGTTGTCACGTAACTTGGTATTGTATATGAACTTTCTGGTCTACCAGATGAATAAATTAATATTTCTGTTTTATCTTTATTAAAGAATATTCCACTAACACTAGTATAGTATGGATTATTTACATTCATATTAATGTTTACTACATTATCACATCCATCAGTTGAACCTTCACTTATATATTCTAAAGAAGCAGGTAAATTTAAATTTACTAAATTACTAGATCCATTAAATGCATTTGACCAAACTACGTGTGTACCTTCTGGTAATGTAAGTGTACTTGGAACTTTAGCTGAAGGATATGAAATTATTTCACATTTATCTTCATCATACAATATTCCGTTAGCGCTAGTAAAATTCGGATTATTTTCATTTACTGTTATATTTTGTAAATTATCACATTCTCTGAATATACCACTTCCTATGTCTGATATTGTATTTGGTAGCATTATATTTATTAAGCTATCACAATCATTAAATGCACTGTTTAGTATTGCTGTTACTCCACTTGGTATTGTTACATTTACCAATCTTTCACAATCTTCAAATGCACCCATTTCTATTGTTCTTACACTATTTGGTAACATTATACTTTGTAAATTGCGGCAAGCCCCAAATGAATATTCACCTAACGTTGTTACACTGTTTGGTAATACTATATTTGCTAAATTATCACAACTGTAAAATGCTCCTTCTGTTATTGTTGTTATACCATTTGGCAATATTATACTTGTTAAACTATCACAATCTTCAAAACAGCAGTACCCTAAAGTTGTTACACCAATTGGTATTGTTATATTTACTAGACTATTACAATTTTCAAATGCAGAATCACCTATTGTTGTTATTCCTTCGGAAATGATTACTTCTTCTAAAACATCCATATAATCGTCATTTTCAAATATACTTTGATTTTCTGTTCCTAGTATTTTATCTACTGCAACTCCATCTATATAATTTGGTATAGTTAATGTACTTGAAACAACCCCCAAATATTTAGTAATAGTTCTAGTAGCTACATCAAATTCCCATGAAGAGGGATCAGAATCTTCTCTAACTAGTTCTACTCTGCCCAATTTCAAGTCTTCTGCCCATTTTATTATATCTTCATCGTCAACTGAACTGCATAATACTAATTTGCCTTTTCTTACTTCCAATACATTGATATATAATATATTACCAATTTTTGCACCATCCATTGCTTTAATAACATCTGTTATTTTAGGAGATGATATTAAATTTGCATTCAATGTATCTGGATTAAAACCTCTTACATTTTCTATATGTTGTGTATCTATATATAATTTAAGTTCGCTATTAAATGCCTCAAAATCATTTTTAAATTTTACTTCACTAGCTTTTCCTATTACATCATCATTTGTTAAACTTAAAATAATTGTACCTGTAAGTATTAGAGTAACAATTATAGTTATTACTAATATTAATAGTGATATACCTTTGTTGTTTTTCACTATAAATCCCCCCATTTTTCTGAATAATTTAACTTATTATGAAAATTATATAATATATGTATTTTTTTGTCAACGTTTTTCGACTTTTTCACTAGATTTTCTTCACTTTTATGTTACTTTTACTAATTTTATATAAATTTTAAAATTTCATTAACTACTATTAATTCTTTTCCCTCATAACTATGATTAGCATCATCAATATATCCTATATCCTTGTGAATATTATTTATTTTACTATTCATAAATTCTATTAGTTCTTTAACATCTTGAAGTATCATTTCTTTAACATTACCCCAACGAATAAACAAAGGTACCGTAATATTATTTAATTCTTCAAAATTATAACTTGTATCTCCAAATCTAGAAAA
>Ga0209511_1003694_pt1 | contig 11580 bp, 8 predicted proteins | sample SSSSmetaG_FD_184141 | JGI IMG/M metagenome (GOLD analysis project Ga0209511, IMG submission 184141) | Glacier valley bacterial and archeal communities from Borup Fiord, Nunavut, Canada, to study Microbial Dark Matter (Phase II) - ​SSSS... | ecosystem: Environmental > Aquatic > Freshwater > Ice >... | reverse complement strand
CTCCGAGCCGGCCAGGCCGTAGAGCGTGAGCTCGGGCTGCACCCGGTACACGGCTTCGGCAATGGCTTCGGCCAGGGCGGCGTTGGTGGCGGCCATGTTGTAGAGCGCGCCGTGGGGCTTGAGGTGGTGGAGCTGGCCGCCCTCGGCTTTGGCTACCGCGGCCAGCGCGCCCAACTGATACACCGTCATATCAAACGCTTCTTCCGCCGAAATATCCAGGTTGCGCCGGCCGAAACCCGCCAAGTCGGGCAGGCCCGGGTGCGCATCGAGGGCGACGTTGTGCCGGAGCGCGGCGCGCACGGTGGCCTTCATCACGGCCGGGTCGCCGGCGTGAAAGCCGCAGGCAATGTTGGCCGAGGTGACGAACGGCAGGATGGCGGCATCGTGGCCCAGCGTCCAGGCGCCGAAGCTCTCGCCCATGTCGCAGTTTAAATCAACGGTAAAGGATGGGGGCATATTGGAGGAGTGAAAAACGGGGTAGAGACGCATATTTGCGTCTCGTCGTTGAACGAGGAATTTCGAACGATTTGCGAACGGCGCGCACGATGAGACGCAAATATGCGTCTCTACCCCCTTCTGAATCCAACGGCTCGCTGCAACGCCCGCAGCTGCTGTTCCTGCGCAAGGTACAGCGCCTGTGCTTCGGCCAGCGCCACTTCTTCGAACCGAATAACCTGCCCCGGCGCCACCTGTGCCAGCGCCGAAAAATCGGCCGTGATGACCTGCGCGATGCGCGGGTAGCCGCCGGTGGTTTGGTGGTCGGCCAGCAGCACAATGGGCTGGCCGCCGGCCGGCACCTGCACCGTGCCGAAAGCAACGGCGCTGCTCAGCAGCTCAATTGCCGACCGACGCTCCAGCGGCGGGCCCTGCAGGCGGTAGCCCATGCGGTCGGCCTCGGCCGTCACCGTGAAGGGCTGCTGCCAAAAGTCCTGCTGGCTGCCCGGAGAAAAGTCCTCGTACTCCGGCCCGCGAATGGCCCGGATAATGGGGTGGCGCACCGGCTTCGGGCAGAGGCCGGGGCCGGGCGTCCACTTGGCTTGCCCCCAGCCGGCTGGCGATGCACCGTGGCGCAGGTGCCGCAGCAGCAGCTGGCCTGCCGCCGAGAGGGCGCCGGTGGGCAGCACGTCGCCGGCGTGCAGCGCCCGGCCGTGCAGCCCCCCGAAGCCGGCCCGCAGGTAGGTGCTGCGGCTGCCAAGCACCGGCGCCACGGCCACGCCGCCCGCTACTGCTAAGTACGTTCGGCTGCCGGCTACCGGCGCCCCGAAAGCCAGCTCGGTGCCGGCGCGCACCCACACTGGCCGGTTCAGGCCCACCGGCTGGCCGTTTAGGGTGGGGGAGAGGTGGGCCCCGGTGAGGGCCAGGAGCTGGTCGGTTTCGAAGCGGATGCGCGGGCCCAGCAGCGTGATTTCGAGGCCGGCGGCGTCCTCGTCGTAGCCCACCAGCAGGTTGGCCACGCGCAGGGCCCGGGCGTCCATGGCGCCGCTCACGATGATGCCGTCCTTCTGGTAGCCGGGCCGGCCGAGGTCCTGCACGGTGGTGAGCAGGCCGGGCTTGATGAAGCTAAGACTCATGCTGGAGGCGCTGATATTCGGTCGCGTCGATGGGTACGAAGCGCAGGCGCTGGCCGGCCTGCAACCGGCTGGGCTGCGCCCACTCGGGGTTGAACAGCCGCAGCGGCGTGCGCCCGATGAGCTGCCAGCCGCCCGGCGTGGGCAGCGAGTAAATGCCCGTTTGCGGCCCGGCAATGCCCACCGCGCCGGCCGGCACCAGCGCCCGCGGCTGGGCTTTGCGAGGAGTAGCCAGCCGGGCATCCAGCCCGCCCAGGTAGGGGAAGCCGGGCGCGAAGCCTATCATATGCACCAGGTAATCGGGGGCCGAATGCCGGGCAATCACCTCGTCTTCGGGCAGGCCCGCATGCCCGGCCACGAAGGCCAAATCCGGCCCAAACTCCCCGCCGTAGCACACCGGGATTTCGACCGCGGCCGCGGCCGAAACGGCGCTGGGAGCTTGCGCAGCGCCGAGCAGCAGTTGGCGCAGCAGCCCGGCCACTTCTTCATACGGCGGGTGCTGGCCGTGGTCGCTCAGCAGCCAGGGGTCGTAGTACACGGTGAGGGTGGTGAAGGCGGGCACCACCTCGCGCAGCCCCGCGAAAGGGTGCCGGGTCAGATAGCCGCCGAACGCCGCGATGGCCGCGTGAATAACCGGGCTGATGCCGGTGCCAAACTCCAGCACGATGGCCGCGTCGCCGAGCGGAAACAGCCGGACGTCGGGGGTAACAAAAGCAGGCGGCGCGGGGACGGGGCTCACGGGCGGGCGGTTACTTTTGGGCTTCTCTGCACCGGTTTCTTCCTGATGAATCTTCGCTTTCGTAAATATGGCAGGGCCGGGGCGTTTGCCCTGGCCCTGCTGGCCACGGCCTGCCAGCGCCAGCCCCTGTTTGGCACCGTAAACCCCGCCGCCGCCGCGCAGCCGGCCGCCGAGGTCGCGCCGGCGCTGCCCGTTCCACCCGTTCCACCCGTGGAAAAGGGCGTGTCGGAAGCCCTGGCCGTGGCCCGCAAGCAGCGCATCAGCGGCGTGGCCTACAACCTCAACCTGACCATTCCGGCCCAGCGCGCCGAGCCCATTGCCGTGAATGAGTCGGTGTCTTTCTACCTGAAGGACAATCGCCTGCCGGTGCAGCTCGATTTCAAAGCCGCCACCGACCACCTCCAGCGCCTGACCCTCAACGGCCAGCCCGTGGCCCTCGACCACCGCAACGAGCACCTCGTGCTGCCGGCCGCCGTGCTCAAGCCCGGCCACAACGTGGCAGAAATCCGCCTCACGGCCGGTGAGCAGTCCCTCAACCGCAGCGCCGACTACCTCTACACCCTGCTGGTGCCCGACCGCGCCCGCACCGTGTTTCCGGTGTTCGACCAGCCCGACTTGAAGGCCGCCTTCACGCTGGCCCTCACCGTGCCAGGCGGCTGGCAGGCCACGGCCAATGCGCCGCTGGTGGACTCGGCTCAGGTGGCCGACGGCGGGGTGCCGGGGCAGAAAATCTACGTGTTTGCCACTTCCGACAGCATCAGTACCTACCTGTTTTCCTTCGCGGCGGGCAAGTTCACGCGGGTGAACCGGACGATGAACGGCCGCCCCATGAGCCTGCTGCACCGCGAAACCGACCCGGCCAAGCTGCGCCTCAGCCTCGGCCCCGTCTTCCAGCTGCACGCCGACGCGCTGCAGTTCATGGAGCAGTACACCGGCCTGCCGTATCCGTTTCAAAAGTTCGACTTCGTGTCGATTCCCGACTTTCAGTACGGCGGCATGGAGCACGTGGGCGCCATCGATTACAAGGCCGCGACGCTGTTTCTGGACGAGGGCGCGACCCAGGACCAGGTGCTGGCCCGCTCCAACCTGGTCTCGCACGAAACGGCCCACATGTGGTTCGGCGACCTCGTGACCATGCGGTGGTTCAACGACGTGTGGATGAAGGAGGTGTTTGCCAATTTCATGGCCGATAAAATCACGCAGGTGGCCGTCAAAAACTCCAACTACGACCTCAAGTTCGTCATCGACCACTACCCCGCGGCCTACGGCGTCGACCGCACGGCCGGGGCCAACCCCATCCGGCAGCCGCTGGCCAACCTGCAGGACGCGGGCTCGCTCTACGGCAACATCATCTACCACAAAGCGCCCATTATGATGCGCCAGTTGGAGCGGCTGATGGGCCCCGAAGCTTTCCAGCAGGGCCTGCAGGAATACCTGAAAACTTACGCCCACGGCAACGCCACCTGGCCCGACCTCATCGGCATCCTCGATGCCCGCACCCCCGCCGACCTGCAAGCCTGGAACCAGGTGTGGGTGAACCAGCCCGGCCGCCCCGTATTCAGCTACGAGCTGCAAACCAAAGCCGGCCGCATCAGCAGCCTGCAGGTGAGCCAGCAGGCCGAAGATGGTTCCGACCGCCTCTGGCCGCAGCTGTTCGAGGTGCTGCTGGTGTACCCTGGCGGCCGCACCAAGGAGCTGACCGTGAACATGAACCAGCGCGCCGTGGCGCTGCCCCAGGCCGTGGGCGAGCCCGCGCCTGGCTTCGTGCTCTTCAACGCCACGGGGCTGGGCTACGGCGTGTTTCCGGTGGCCCGGCAGCTGGCCGCCCGGGTCACCGCGCTGCCGAACCCAGTGGCCCGCGCCGCGGCCTACGTCAACCTCTACGAAAACATGCTTCGCGGCGCGGTCGTCGCGCCGCAGGAGCTGCTGGCCGTGTACCGCCAGGCCCTCACCCGCGAGCCCGAAGAATTGAATCTGAAGCTACTCACGGGCCAGGCCAGCGCCATTTTCTGGCAGTTTCTCAGCCCCGCGCAACGCCTGGTGGTGGGCCCGAAACTGGAAGCCGAGCTGTGGGTGGCGCTGCAAACAAATGCGTTGCCCAACGCCAAAAAGCTGCTCTTCAAAACCTACCAGTCGGTGGCCCTCACCCAGCCCGCGCAAACGCGGCTGTACGACGTCTGGCAGTCCCAAAAGGCCCCCGCCGGCGTGAAGCTCACCGAGGACGACTACACGGCCCTGGCCCTGGCGCTGGCCGTGCGCGACTATTCTCCCGAACACGGCCCGACGCCCGCGCCCATCTTGCCCCGGCAGCTCGCCCGCATCAAGAACGTGGACCGCCAGCAGCGGCTGCAGTTCCTGATGCCCGCCCTGGCGCCCGACGTGGCCACGCGCGACGCCTTTTTTGCTTCCCTGAAGGACGAGAAAGGCCGCGAAAAGGAAGCCTGGGTCACGTCGGCGCTGGGCTACCTGCACCACCCGCTGCGCCAGGCCACGTCCGCCAAGTATCTGCCCGCCAGCCTGGACCTGCTCCAGGAAATCCAACTCACCGGCGATATTTTCTTTCCGTATTCGTGGCTGCAGGCCACGCTGGGCGCTTACCAAACGCCCGCGGCGGCGGCCACGGTCCGCACGTTCCTGGCCGCCCACCCGGACTACAACCCCCAGCTGCGCGCCAAGCTGCTGCAAGCGGCCGACGACCTGTTCCGGGCCGAGAAGCTGGTGCGGTGAGTTGCTTGGTTCAAACGGCGGCAGGGCAACGCCCCGGCCAACGGCTCAAGGCACTGGGCGCGTGGCCACGGCAATCTTCGAGTCGGCGGTGCCGTAGTAGAGCAGCCACCGGTTTTGGAACCGGACCAGGCCTTCCAGAAACACCACTTGGTTGACCTGCCCGGTGATTTCGTAGGGCCGGTCGGGGCGCAGGAAGGACGTGCCCATGCGCTGTAGCAGGCGGGTGGGGTCGTGCGGGTCAAACAAAGCCTGGGCGGCGGAGTAGGTGCCCACGGCCAGGGTTTTATCGCCGAATGCGGGTTCGTTGCGGCCGTTGTAAATGAGGCGGATGCCCTGGTCGGTGAGCATGGCCGGCGGGCCCGGCTCCACCAGGTCGCTGTCGAACTTGCCGGCGCGGGTGGGCAGCACAATCTTGAGCGTGGGCATGGTCAGGGCCTGGGCGCGCAGGGGCACGGGCGGCTTCTCGCCGGGCGCCATTTCCACCGGGGTCCAGTGGATGAGGTCCTCGGAGGTGGCCAGCCAGATTTGGGCATCGCCCCAGTACATCCAGTAGCGGCCGTTGATTTTGGCGGCCACGACGCGGCCATCGGGTTCGTAGCGCGACACGATGGCGCCCGATTTGGTCCACTTGTCCACGTACCGGCCGCCGGCGGCCCGGGCGAAGGCGTTGCCGTGCTTGGTCCAGTGCCGCAGGTCGGGCGAGGTGGCCACGTGCAGGCGGGCTTTGTCGCCGTCGTAGGCGGTGTAGGTCATGTAGTAAGCACGGCCGGGGCCTTCCACCACGCGGGGGTCCTCGGTGCCCCCGGGCCACTCGTACTTTTGCTGGGCGTCGTGGTCGGGGTAGAGCACCGGCGCGGGCAGGCGGGTGAAGTGAATGCCGTCGGAGCTGCTGGCCAGGCCGATGCGCGAGGTTTTGCCCACGGCTGGCGTCACCCGGTTTTCGGCCCGGTACAGCATGTACACCCTGCCGTCCTTCACCACCACGGCGGGGTTAAACACGTCTTTCGCCTCCCAGCGCACCGGCTGTTTCAGCAGGGGGTCCAGGAAGCGGCCCCCGGGGCCCGGGCCCAGAATGGGGTTGATGCTGTCGACCTTGGCGAAGCCCACCAGGGCCCAGCTGGCGGCCGGCGCGGCCGGGGCCTTGGCGGCGGCGGCCGGCGGGCGGTCCAAACCGTGGCAGTTCGCCAGGCCGGTCAGGGCGCTCAGCAGGGCCACCCGCCGGCATAAAGGGAGAACAAGTGCACGCATTTGAAGGGGAAGCAAGTGCTTGGGCCGGCAAGTCGTACTATTCCGCTGTTTCGGTCCTTGCGCGGTGGAAGGTAGCACGTTTCGGCAGCAAGTGGCCCGGGCCTCCCCGCTGAAGTCTGAAATGGCGCCGGGCCGCTTTGGAAGCCTGGCCGGGTTCATCCCAACGGCTTCTCCAGCACCAGCAGCGTGAGCGGCTGATTCGGGACGCCGTAGCGCGGGTCGGTGGGGAAGGGCTCGGTGCGGCCGGTGGGGCGGTAGCCGCGCCGCCCGTAGTAGGCCAGCAGTTCGGGCCGCACCGAGATGACGGTCATCTTGCTCTTGGTGCAGCCGCGGGCCCGGCCGTAGTTTTCGGCCGCTTCGAGCAGGAACTTGCCCACGCCCCGGCCCTGCCCGGTGGGCGCCACGGCCAGCATGGAGAGGTACAGGCGCCCGCCCTCCCGCACCTGCGCGTGAAAGCAGCCGAGCAGCTCGGCGGCTGGCCCGAGGCAGAGCAGCAGGGCCGAATCGGGCAGGGCCAGCATGTCGCGCAGCCCGGCTTCGTCGATGCGCTGGCCGTCGAGTAGGTCGGCTTCAGTGGTCCAGCCTTGGCGGGCGGCGGCGCCGCGGTAGGCGGCGTTCACAAAGGCCGTGAGGCGGGGGGCATCGGCGGCAGTAGCGGTGGCGAGTTCCATACTGCAAAAGTAGAAAAAGGCCGTTGTGCTTCAACTGGCTTAGCATGACCCTTGCCACTACTGCCGCCGCAGGTACCCGCCCAAATCCGACACGCTCACGATGCCCAGCCGCCGGGCCTGCTGCTGCCGCATCAGCAGGGCGTAGGTGTTGTTGAAGCCCAGCGGGGCCAGCCACTCCAGGCCGTAGCGGCGGCGGAACTGGGCCCGCACGTAGCCCAGCACCGCCGCCGGCCGCCCGCCCAGCGAATCGACCACGGCGGGCCGGGGCTGCAGCAGCACCAGCAGGCCCGTGCCGGTGTATTCGGGGTACATATCAATGGCGCCGCTGCGCAGGGCTTCGAAGCAGATGGTGGTGCCGCCCAGGCCGGTTTTGGTTTGCACGGCCAGGGCGGTGTTGCCCCGAATGAGGGCGGCGTACAGCTCGGCCAGAATGTATTGCTCGGCAAAAATCTTGGAGCCCAGGCGCACCACCGGCGCGCCGGCCGCGGCCGGCCGCGGGTCCCGCCACAGCCCGCGCCGCCGCAGGAAGGCCTCGGCAATGGCCTTGGGGTCCTGGTGCAGGTAGTCGGCCCGGTAGTTCAAATCCGTCATTGCCGAGTCGGAAATCTGGCCGTCGAGCTGGGCCAGCACGGCGGACAGCTCGGGGTGCGCGCGCAGCAGGGCGGGGCGCACCACCGGCACGGCGTAGTAGGGCGGGAACACGCGGCGGTCGTCGCGCAGCACGCGCAGGCCGTAGGCCCGGATGCGGCCGTCGGTGCTGTAGCCGTCAATCACGTCCACGTCGGCGTGGCGGGCGGCCTCGTACACCAACGCGGGCGCCAGCACCACGCTGGGCAGGTGGGCGAGGCCATAGGCGCGGGTGAGGCCCGGCAGGCCATCGGCCCGGCCCACAAACTCGGGGCTGAAGCCGGCCAGCAGCTTGCCCGCGGCACGGGGCAGCAAATACAGCCCGCCCAACAGCGGCAGGGCCACCAGCAGCGCGGCGCCCACTTGCTCCAGGCGGCGGGTGCTCAGCCGCTGCACGCCGCCCAGCAGCGCGTCAAACGCCAGCGCCAGCCCGGCGGCGGGCAGGGCGCCGGCCAGTATCATCACCGGGTTGTTCAAGGCGATGCCGCCAAAAATAAATTCGCCCAGGCCGCCCGCTGCCACGTAGGCCGCCAGCGTGGCCACGCCCACGTTTATCACCGTGGCCGTGCGGATGCCGGCCATGAGCACCGGCAGGGCCAGCGGCAGCTCCACCCGGCGCAGCACCTGCCCGTCCGTCAGGCCCAAGCCGCGGGCGGCTTCCACCACGGCCGGGGCCACGCCCCGAACGCCGGCCAGCGTGTTGCGGATGATGGGCAGCAGCGAGTACAGGAACAGCGCGAAAATGGCCGGCTTCGGCCCAATGCCCAGCAGCGGAATCAGAAAGCCGAGCAGGGCGATGCTGGGCACGGTCTGGAGCACGCCGGCCAGGCCCAGCACCGCCGGGGCCCAGCGCGGCCGACGCGACAACAACAGCCCCAGCGGCACGCCCAGCAGCACGGCCAGCAGCAGCGAGGCCGCCGTGAGGCCGATGTGCTGCAGGGTTTGCTCGCCCAGCTTGCCGGCTTGTTCGCGCCAGAAGGCGAAGAGGGCCGTCAGCGTTTCCATGCGTCTTCCTCTCGTTGCAGGGCCGCGCCAAACGCGGCCATGAGTTCGGCCACCGTGCAGCGAGGGGAGGGGCTTGGTTCCGCGCCGGTCAGGGACTCCAGCGCTTCGTGCACCGTGGTTTGCGCGTTGAAAACGGTGGAGCCTAAAGCCACGGAAGCAGCAGGAGCACCCGCTGTTTCTTTGTCTTGCTCAGCCGCAAATTTTTCGACTGAAAACACGTCGCCCAGCGTGAGCGTGCGCAATTGCAGCGCCAGCCGCTCGGCCGCAAAAAAGCGCCGCACAAAGTCATTGGCGGGCCGGAACAGCAGCTCGCGCGGGGTGCCCAGCTGCTGCACCCGCCCGGCATCGAGCAGCAGAATCCGGTCGGCCAGCTCGAAGGCTTCGGTCACGTCGTGGGTCACGAGCACCACGGTTTTGCGGCGCAGCTCGTCCAGCTCCCGAAACTCGCGCCGGATGCTGGCCCGCGTCAGGGGGTCGAGGGCGCCGAAGGGTTCGTCGAGCAGCACAATGGGCGGGTCGGCGGCCAGGGCGCGGGCCAGGCCCACGCGCTGCTGCTGCCCGCCCGAGAGCTGGTGCGGGTACTGCCCGGCGTAGCGCTCGGGCGGCAGGTGCAGGCGGGTGAGCAGCGCCGCCGTGCGGGCCCGGATGGCCGCCGGCGCGTGGCCGAGCAGGCGCGGCACCACGGCCACGTTTTCGGCCACGGTGTAGTGCGGCAGCAGGCCCACTTGCTGAATGACGTAGCCGATGCCCCGGCGCAGCGTTTCGGGGCGCTGGGCCAGCACGTTGCCGTTGTTGATTTCCACCGTGCCGCTGTCGGGCTCGACCAGCCGGTTGAGCATTTTGAGCAGCGTGGTTTTGCCGCAGCCGCTGGGCCCGAGCAGCACCAGCGTTTCGCCGGCCGCGAGGGCGAAGGACACGTCCTGCACCACGGCGTGCGCCCCGTAGCGCTTGCCGAGGTGGGAAACGCGAATAACGGGCGGCGGAGCAGTGGGCATGGCAGGTGCGGGGCAAGGTAAACCCGGCGGGCGGCATTGGGTTTGCGCCGCGCCGCCGGCGTCGAAGCGCGGCCACCCCGTACCTTGGCGCGGCTACTGGTAACGGCTGTTACGCAGTGCCTTCGTTCAGGCGCCGCTGGGGATGTGGCGCGAACCACAACGAACCACAAGTCCGCGCTACCCCCCAGCGGCGCAACAGCCGTGATGCCTCACCTAACCCAACCTGCCCCATGTTGCACAAGTACCTGCTGCCGTTCCTGCTGCTTTTGCTGCTGCGCCTGCCCCTGGCCGCGCAAATGTATTCTGCCACCGACCCGTTTGCCCACACCTTCAGCATCGTGGCGCGCGACCCGGCCACCGGCGACATGGCCGTGGCGGTGCAAAGCCACTGGTTTTCGGTGGGCACTTCGGTGAGCTGGGGCGAGGCCGGCGTGGGCGTGGTGGCCACCCAGTCGTTCACCAACAAGTCCTTCGGCCTGCGCGGCCTGGCCCTGCTGAAAAGCGGCAAAACGGCCCAGCAGGCGCTGGACGAGCTGTTATCCAACGACGAAGGGCGCGACGTGCGCCAGGTGGCCATCCTCGACAACCAGGGCCGCGTGGCCACCCACACCGGCAAAAAATGCGTCGACATGGCCGGCCACCAGCAGGGCGCCCAGTTTTCGGTGCAGGCCAACATGATGCTCAACGCCAGCGTGTGGCCCGCCATGGCCAAGGCCTACGAGCAAAACGCGACCCTGCCCCTGGCCGAACGGGTGCTGGCCGCCCTCGACGCGGCCCAGGCGGTGGGCGGCGACGCCCGCGGCCGGCAGTCGGCGGCGCTGCTGGTGGTGCGCGGCACCGCCACCGAAGGCCCCTGGGCCGACCGCCTCATCGACCTGCGCGTGGAGGACAGCCCCGCCCCGCTCGTGGAGCTGCGCCGCCTCCTGCGCCTCGACCGCGCCTACGACCACATGAACGCCGGCGACCTGGCCGTGGAAAAGAATGACATGCCCGCCGCCATCCGGGAATACCAGGCGGCCGAAAAGATGTTTCCGCAGAACCTGGAAATGAAGTACTGGCACGCCATCACGCTGGCCAACAAGCAGCAACTGCCCGCCGCCCTGGTCCTGCTCCGGCCCATTTTCAAGCAGGAGCCCAACTGGCGCGTCCTCACCCAGCGCCTGCCCAAGGTGGGCCTGCTCACGGTGAGCGACGCGGAGCTAAAGCAGATTCTGGCCCTGTAGAGACGCATATTTGCGTCTCGGCGGCCGCGCATTTGCCCGTCGTTCAACGACGAGACGCAATTATGCGTCTCTACCCCTGCCATGAAAACCATCTCCTTCCTGCTCGCTGCCTTGCTGCTGGGTGGCGGCGCTCACGCCCAAGCCCCCCTTGCCGTGGCCAAACCCGTGGCCCAGGCCCTCGACTAGGTGCAGCCCGAGGCCATCAGGGCCCACATTGCGTACCTGGCCGACGACCGGCTGCTGGGCCGCCAGCCTGGCACGCCCGGCTACCAACTGGCCGTCGACTACGTCACGCAGCAGCTGAAAACGCTGGGCATGCAGCCGGCCGGCGAAGGCGGCACCTACATTCAAAAAATCCGGTTGCGCCGCGCGTTCCTCAAGCCCGGCGCCGCTTTCACGATGGGCGGGGCGGCGGGCACCGCGCCGCTCGTGGCCGGGCAGGATTACGTGGTGTACCCCAGCCCCGAGCTGCCCGCCACCGCCGTCGCAAACGCGCCGCTGGCTTTCGCGGGGTTCGGCATCAGCGCGCCCGAGCTGGGCTACGACGACTACGCCGGCCTCGACGTGCGGGGCAAAGTGGTGGTGATTGTGCGCGGGGCGCCGCGCACGTTTGCCTCCACGGTGGCCTCGGCCAGTCAGGACTTGTCGGGCATTTTGCAGGCGGCGGCCAAGCACGGGGCGGCGGGGCTGATTGTGGCTTCGACCCACGCCGCCCCGCTGCCCGATTTGAAGCGCGGCACCTACAGCGTGCTGGGGGCCCACGGCAAAGTGGCCGCC
>Ga0209511_1003693_pt1 | contig 11580 bp, 7 predicted proteins | sample SSSSmetaG_FD_184141 | JGI IMG/M metagenome (GOLD analysis project Ga0209511, IMG submission 184141) | Glacier valley bacterial and archeal communities from Borup Fiord, Nunavut, Canada, to study Microbial Dark Matter (Phase II) - ​SSSS... | ecosystem: Environmental > Aquatic > Freshwater > Ice >... | reverse complement strand
CAATTATCGCTAAGATCTATCTGATCTGACCACTAGGCGCTGAACGCATTTTTGGCATTATAGGCGGGGCCTTCGGCGCGCATCATGACGCTCATGGTGAACACTTTATTACCATCGACAGTGCCCAATGTTTCGCCTCCAAATCACAAAATCTGACTGGTTTATGGGTGACCGGAAGTACGGATGAAGACCTCACCAAGCTGAGCGGCAGCACCAATTTGAGTACCACAGGGTTGGATGGCGTCCCCTTCATAATTTCTGATAATGGTGCAGCAGGCTACAAATTCAATCCACTGCTCGCTTACAGCGTGAATCTTGATGTGTGTCCATAATCAGTGGTGATACAAGCCACGGATGGTACGGAAGCATTTGCATCGGTGACGTCACAGGTTATTCCATGAGCACGCCATCATCCCCTGATAATAAGCCGATCCACGAGGCGATCAAAGCGCGTCAGCGTGAGATGGCGCGCCAGACCGCAGAACTGAAAAGACCATCGGGTATTGAGGATTTAGAACAACGCCCGCCCGCACCAGCCCCACGTCCCCCAACGCCGGTCAAAGTATCGGTACCATCTCAGCCGGACAAACGCGCCACACAAGCGGTTGATTATGGTGCGCGAGCAACTCAAACGCTTGAAGTAGTTCGCGAGCGGGTGGGTTGGACGCGGCGTCAGCTTTTTACGTTGCTAGCTGCCTTAGCGCTTGTGAGCTTGATTTGTTTGGGTGCTGGCCTCATTGCCGCTGGCGATACATTTCACGGTGCAACACCAACCGTGCAACCGCTACCGATTGTACAAGCTAACGATGTCGTTGCTCGTTTGCGGCAGGTTGGCATGTCGCTAAGCGCAGTGCAGACATTAAGCGTCCCCAATAGCATCTGGACTGCACAGCAGGAAACGCGCTTTACGGCTCAACATGATGCTGAGCATGGAACATTTATTGTGCTCAGCTATCCGTCAGCGAACCTGGCAGGTGCTGATGCATTCAGGGCTAGTTTGGATAAGACTTGGCACACCTGGCACTTGATACAAATCAACAATGTGCTGTTTCTAATTGCACCCGACGCCGCCCCTAAGTTGACCGCACAACTGGAAAGCCACCTGACCAGCTATCTGATTGCTCCTTATCGTTCGAGATTAGCGACCACAACGCCGACGCCCAAGCCTTAACCTGGAGCGTCTGCTCAAGATCTTGGTTCAAGTAATCCATACCGCGCGGTTGAACGTTCGTCATGCGATAGCCTGATGGGTAACAGCGGACGGGGCAGCGACTCGCCAAGTGCATTACGTGCCTCACGATATGGGTAGCGCCCATCTTCGCCCCACTGCTGACTAAATCTCGCTGAACTCATATGGTTCAGCTCATAACGTAGGCGTTCCCATTCAGGTATCACTCTGGTCAGCAGTGCCCAGAATCGTGGGCTGTGACTGAGTTCCAGCAGGTGGCAGAGTTCATGCCGGATTACATAATCAATCAGCGCACGCGGTGCCTGGATTAGTTTCAGGTTGAGCGTGATTTTTCCCATTTCTGAGCAGCTTCCCCAGCGCCGTTTCATCGTGCAAATATCAAGCGATGGCAGCGTGATGCCGAAAGCTTCAACTTTGGCGTGACAAGCGATCAGGCGCTCGTTAAACACGTGCTCCGCCTTAGCCCGATACCAGCCTTGATCGTAGCTATGGCTGGCGTGATAAAGTAGTCATCTAGCCTCGCTTTCATCTGGTTTTCCACATCGCGATTCCCTACCCAGTCACGTATTTTCTTGTCGTCAACGCAGCACTCGATAGCGATCGGCAAATCGGCCAGTGCTTCGGCAGCAGGTGAACCGGGTCTCCAGCGAGTCAGTGATGATGCCGAAGTAGGCGCGAGCATCGCAGGAGTTTTTGAGCTTGGTAGGCATGTTGCCCGTTATGCCACTGATGAGCATTTTCTCGTGCTGGCGCATTTGATTTAGGTATTCAATTTTGTTGATCCGACTTTGCTTGTATTGAGGGATTGTCTCGTTGATTAGCTGGGAGAGCTTGCGATAGAAGGCCGGGTGTTCCTCGGCGCATTCGGTGATGGTTTTGGCATGGTTGGCGATAGTGTCGGCTTGCCCAACGGGAGGGCCCGTTAAGCCGCTTCAACTCTGTTGCGAATTGCTCCTGATCGAAAATATTCAGGTTCTCCACATGGTCATTTAAGCAACCTATAAAAACTTGTTAGAATCGTAGGAAATCATAAATTTGCGAACTCAAGGGTAAAATTTGCGCAGATTGAGAGTAGGCCACGGCTTGAGGTCGATGACTTATTCCAATTACTGAATGTGGGCACTGCGCTGTGTAAGGCATGGACTTAGCCCTGGCGAGGGCTTCAACCCAGATCCTGCTCCACGCCTGCGCTGGCATCGGCGCGCCTCGTTGGACGCTTATACGTGGGATCGCGTTCATCGGATGTGCCACTCTCTGGCGAAACACCCCGCCAAGTTGACCGCAACGCAGCCATCCGTACACGCCATTTGGCGGGCGAAACCATCTCGGATCTTGCGCGCGAGTTTGGCATTTCACCACAGCGCGTGAGCCAGATTGTGAGGGGTCTGCGTAAATAGTTTGCTGCAGCTCATAAAGCGGACACCCCACACGGATTGAATGGGTTGGCGGTTGTGAATTGATAGATAACGCCGGTTAGATGAGCTTGAAACTGCGCCCGATGGTTTTGTGATCATCGGACGCAGCGTTCACTCGCGAGCAGTGTTCTCAATCGCTTAGCCGTCACAGTGATGGGAGCTGCCGTGTTCGGCGCGATCAGTACTATCCCGCCCACGTCAGAGATTTCCCGCACTCTTAACGTTGCACTCTCATTACAATATTTGTTAGCTCGCTGTCACTGACACTCAAGCGCAATACGTAAATCCCACCAGTGCTCGCCCACCCAGAAACAACCCGCCCAAGCGATTGGTTGAGCGGGTACGTCCAGGTACTCACCTTTATAACTGATTTACCGCCCTTTCGATAACCATGCTGTCGAGCGCGACATTCGCATATTCAAAGTTCAATAAAAAATGGGGGCGGTTTCCGCACTCTGTCCGCTGCTATCACCCGTTGAATAGAGAATGTGGTTCGTTGAACACCCGTACTGTGTGACATTGCCAAAATAGTTACTTGCCGTTTATATTCCACAATCGCAAGGTGCAATCATAATCACGTCCCGGAACACCCGCCCATGATAGTAACCGCCCATCTGATAATACTAACGCGCCGAACACACAATCTGTGTGTCCTTGTAAAATAGCCAAAGGTTGACCATCCATATCCCACAAGCGCAGCGTAGCATCCGCCCCCCATGATAACAAACGCCCATCGGTGAGTTCTAACGCGTCATTGGCCGATGCGGTATGACCGTGCAGTATAACGAGCGGCTGCCCGTCTGCATCCCATATGCGTAGTGTACTATCCAAGCTTAACGATAACAAGCGCCCATCGGTGAGTTCCAGCGCGCTGTTTACCGATTTTGTATGGCCTTGCAATACAGCCAGAGGCTGTCCATCCGCATCCCATATGCGCAGTGTACTATCGTCCCCCCACGATAATAAACGCCCATCGGTGAGTTCCAGCGAGCCACTCACCAAATTTGTATGGCCGTGCAGCGTAGCTAACGGTTGCCCCTCCGCGCTCCACAAATACAAGCTGCTTTCATATGCGCTGCGCGAAAACAATCGCTTATTACTGAGTTCCAGCGCACTGAATACCGACCGCGTATGGCCTTGCAATATTGCTAATGGCTGTCCATCAATACTCCACAAGCGCAGCGTATTGTCCCAACTCCAGGACAACAATCTTTCATCACTTGTCAAAAGTGCGCCATATACTACGCCTGTATGTCCTTGCCAAGTTTGTTGAAGTTGCCCGTCCATATCCCACAAGCGCAGCGTGCCATCATAACTCCACGACAATAGACGTTTGTCAGCTAGTACTAATACTCCACCTATTGTACGAGTATGCCCTTGTAAGGTAACGATGGGTTGTCCATCAGTTGCCCATAGGCGTAGAGTGCCATCATAGCTCCACGATAACAAGCGCCCATCGTTGAGCTCCAATGCACCAACTACTACATCAGTATGGCCTTGCAAGGTAGTAAGGGGTTGTCCGTGACTAGTCCACAGGCGTAAAGTGCCATCGAAACTCCACGATAACAAGCGCCCATCGGTGAGTTCCAACCCACCATACACGCCTTGTGTATGTCCAGTCAAAACGTGCGTCTGCATCAAATAAATCCTTGCATTTACCAGGCATTTTGATAATCAATAAGGATATATCGCTACACGCCCTACTTGCTGCCAATCTCAGATGAGTAATCACTTTTGATTCACTGAAATTGGTTTTGCGGGATCAAAGGCAACCAAAATATCTGTTGAGATACGTATAGCAGCGCGCCACTCCTCTTCAGTTATGTCAGGAAAACGTTCTAAAACTACTTCAGGGGGTTTTATATTTTCAAGCATGTTTAAGATAGAGGACAAAAAAATATCCTTACCTACAATCTTTAATCCGTATATTTCCTCATCTGGATCATTGATTCTCGCTTTGCCAAATTCAATGATTTCACCGTATCGCTCATGATGAAGGGCGCCCGGTCCAAGTTGAAGAAACGCAGCCATAACTTTCATGCTGAAGTTATTGACATCAAAATCATCATCGTAAAACTGTTCGTAAAGCGAACACAGCACATTTGCGAATGTTTCTTTACGTGCATTGCGTTTTGTCATGAGTAACTCCATTTATGATTTTACCGAATTTGAGTGATAGTTATTGACTTGACACTTCGATTGAATAGCCCCAGTCCAGCTCGGGTTAGACCATACCAACCAGGTTCGTTTGGCTTTATGAGAACCAAAACGTTAGAAACCAACACATTTGTCCCTGGTACGCGGTCAAGGTTGTCCTCTCTAGCAATTTGATAATTATCATAATCAACAGCATTTCGGTTTAACCATCCTTTCGCATCACCTTGCAGATCGATATTGATTATATATTTGTAGTTATCTGGATTGCCGAACTCTGCACCAGGTTTAATTGTACCATCTGTGGCAATCCACTTTTCTTGGCGATTGCCTATACCCGACTCAGGAAATTCTAACTGTTGGGTTTTTGCTGCTTGCAAAGCTTCAGTTTCGGATGCAGCTCGTTGGAACTCACATGAGTTATGCACCAACCAGCGCGCCATGCCAACAAAAAACGTGTGTGCGCTATGCACAGTGAGGTTATACATCCGTTGTGCCCGCATAACCAGCTTCAGCGCTTTAACGACGCCAAAACGCCCATCAGCTTTGCGGACATGTTCGCCTACTCGTAGCTTGCCTGCCGCTATAAACCCATGCTCTTGCGTGAAAAATGGGTGCTCTGGTGTGGTTACCAGCGTTTCATTATCAAGCGTTAGGTCTTCGATGACCGAATCAGTGTGTACTAGTACTGCATCGATTGCGAAGTAACCGGTTTGAGCCGATTTGGGATCGTAGGCCAGAACATGTTCACCAACTTTCAGGTCACCAATTGCGATTTCGCCTCGATCTGTAGCAACGGATGTGTCAGCGCTAAAACTGCATACCTTGCCGAGGCCAGTCCTGCCGCCATTATCGTCGCCAGTCCCATCGCCACTACCATTACCGGGATTGTCACCTGAGGAGTTTCCAGTGCCTGGCTCGCCTGGCTGACTGCCAGTGCCTGGCTCGCCCGGTTGACTGCCAGTGCCCGGTTCGCCCGGTTGACTGCTCGGATCGCCTGGTTGACTACCCGGATCGCCCGGTTGACTGCCCGGATCGCCCGGTTGACTGCTCGAACTGCTTGAGTCGCTGCTCGAACTGCTTGAGCTACTACTCGAACTGCTTGAGCTACTACTCGAACTGCTTGAGTCGCTGCTCGAACTGCTTGAGTCGCTGCTCGAACTACTTGAGCTGCTATCGATGGTACTACTCAAATCTATTGGCTCTAGAACACTATAGCTCACAGCTCCCGCAATGAAGCCTGCAGCCATCGAACCTGCTCGGCATAGCAGGCTGATTTGGCTTGGTTCACGAAGCGAAAGAACGCCACTCATCAACGTACCAAGGATCAAGATGGTTCCGACTGCCGGAGCCACCTGTGTGACTACGTCAGCCGCAAATCCAAATGCGGCCCCTTCAATAGTCGATTGAGCTATAAAAGCTAAAGCGTCGCCCGGATTAAACCGGTATTTTCCGCACAGGTTAAGCCCTGTCGCAACTATCAATAAACTTGAGGAAGCAAACCCAGCAATAGCACCTGCTGTGACAGCTGCATTGCGTTTTTGCTCACTGATCATCGTACTATATTCGATCAGGAAACGGCCTGATGGATCGTAGGCATTGATCGGGTTGTTGGCGGTGTAAGCGTAACGGTTCAGCTCAATCGGGTTGCCCGCAGAAAAGGATTGCGTATCAGCACTGAGGAAGCGGCCTATAGTTGGGCTATAGTAGCGCGCACGCATATCGTATAAACCAGTCAACGCATCGAATTGTTGACCCGCGTATTGATACGAGTTGACCGTTGTATCGGCATGGCTGCGCAGGTTACCGAACGCATCATACACGTACCGATCAGTGGTCATGCCGTTCGTATCAGACAATGCACGCGTGCTGCCTTGCCCGTCACGCAAGTAATAGCTGGTTGCGCCACTATGGGTTTGCGCTATTCGATCATTGCCAGCCATTAAATAGTTAGTTTGCGCTGTGCCGCTGTTGTCAGTTTCCAGTACCACCTCGCCGTACCGTGCTGCTTGATCCCACAGGTAGTTAGTGGACTGCCCAGCCGTCGTCTGCTTGACGCGTCGTCCGCTCGCATCATATACATAGCTCGCAGTCGCGCCACCCGGCACGTTTGCTGCGATAAGGCGATTTTGCGCATCCCACGTATATTTCGTAGTGGTGCTGCCATCGGTGACTTGCGTCAAGTTGCCACGCGGATCGTATTGGTAAGTCGCCGTGCCCGCACTGGTCAAGCGATTACGCGTATCGTATTGATAAGCAGTCGTCTGACCATTTTCGGTACTGCTCAGACGGTTACCAACAGCATCATAGGTGTAATTGACTTGCCAGGAAGGTGTATTGTTATTAACCGTAGGCGTTCCAGTGGAAGTTCCCGCCGGAGTTGCGCTTGATCCAGCAGATGGTGTGTTTGTGGCAGGGGCGAATGTTGGGGCAGCAGTGCCTCCGGGCGTTGGACTGCTGGTGGGGCTGACACCTGAGGTGCGCGACTCGCTCAATAAGCGATAAGCATCATCATAGGTCCAACTCGTGACACTGTTGTCCTGTTCAGTCACACCGAGACGGTTGCCCGCCGCGCCAAGCGTATAACTGTATGAAGCGATAGGTGTCTGTGGTCCCTGTTTGTGCTGCACCAACTTGGTCAGGCGATTCAGCGTGTCATACGTGTAATCGGTTGTGACGCCATTCGCTAAGTTGCGCTGTAAAAGCATCCCGACTTTATCGTATGTATAGGTCGCGCCCTGATTCGCGCTGTTACTGACACCAGTCACTCGGTTATCGTAATCATAAGTATAGTTAGTCGTATTTACCGGAGTTGTCATCGATAACCGGTTGCCAACAGCATTGTAGGTATAGGACACCGCTTGACCGTTAGGCTGGGTGGCTTGCGTTAGCCGATCGCGATTATCATACGCATAGGTCACAACGCCGCGACCGTCGGTGACCGTTTTCGGCATCCCATTGGGTGTATAGGTGTACGAAAGCGTCTGGCCATCAAACAAGCTCTGACTGACAACTTGATTCAGGTTGTCATAAGCAGCCGTGTTGATATTCGAATCCGCCAATTGGTGGCTGGTCATGTTGCCGTTCGCGTCGTAATTCCATGCCTCGAAGTTTCCGTCTGGCAGCGTGCGGCGTGTCTGGCGATTGAGGGCATCGTAGCCGAAGCTAGTTTGATGCGCGTCCGCATCGGTAACACCGAGCATGTTACCATTGGCGTCGTAGGTGTAACTAGTGGTTTGATTCAGCGCATTAGAGACATGCAGCAGTTGACCGAGTGCGTCGTAAGCATAGCTGGTTGGCTTTCCAGCCTGATCAGTATGCTGCATCAATCGACCGAGTGGGTCATAAGTGTTCTGAGTGAATGTGTTGTCGGCATAGGTCGTCTTGGTTAAACGGCCAAGCAGGTCGTAATCCGAATGTGTGGCATGACCATTGGCATCAGTGACCAGCACCTGCTGTCCAGCCGCATCGTAGGTATAGGTTGTACTATTGGCGAGCGCATCGCTACTGCTGGTAAGTTGTCCGGCCAAGTCGTAGGTGCTCGTTGACTGATTGCCGAGTGCATCTGTGAAGCTAGTGGTCTGACCGATGGCATTGTAGCCATAAATGGTTGTTGCCTTGTCGCCAGTACCAAATGCCGCCGTGACGTTACTGAGGCGTCCGACCAAATCATACGCATAGGCCGTGATATGCCCTGCCTGGTCGATGTTCTGCGTTAGTTGCCCAACGTTGTTATACACCGACTGATCAAACGTACTGTTGGGATAAATCGTTTTGGTCTGTCGGCCAACCGAGTCGTATTGAAAAGTCGTCACATAGCCGAGTGGGTCTTTGATTTGCGACAACTGCCCAACTGCATCGTATTGATACGTGGTTTGGTTATGTAAAGCATCGGTGCTTGTGGTCAGCCGCCGAAGTGGGTCATAGGTGTTCGTGGTTTGATTGCCAAGCGCGTCTGTAGCGCTGAGCTGGTTGCCTACTGCATCGTAGCCGTACTGCGCAGTGCGCTGGAGCAATGTGCCATCTGCATAGGTCGCTTTGGTCATCTGGCCGATGGCGTCATACGTATAACGGCTGATGGTGCCCAACGTGTCGGTGGTCGTGAGCAGCCGCCCTGCCACATCGTACCCATATTGTGTAAACGTAGTATCCGCATAAGTCGTTTGGGTTAAACGTCCGCGCTGATCATAGGCATAATGTGTGGTTCGGTTCAAGGGATCAGTGCTGGAAAGCCGAAAGCCTTCATCATCATAAGTCGAGCTCGACAGCCGATTGAGCGGATCCGTCATGGTCACCAAACGACCTGCTGCATCATAGCTGTAGCTGGTTTTGGCACCTAATCCATTGGTCTGAGTGAGCTGTCGTCCAGCACCGTCATAGGTATAGCTTGTTGAGTAAGCACCCCCTGTACCGTCGGCGTAAGTGGTCGTGCTTAATTGACCCGCCACATCGTACTGATAGCGTGTCACATGTCCTGCCATGTCAGTCGCCGTTTGGGTTTGTCCACGGAAATTATAGGTGTAGCTTCTTGTTGTGCCGTCCGCATAAGTGATTTGGGTCACGCGATTGAGCACATCGAATTGATAGCCGGTTTGCCGATGCAGTCTGTCGATAATAGCCGTTCGGTTGCCTGCCGGATCGTATTGATAGGTCGTCTGACCGTTCAAAGCGTCCGTAACACTGAGTGTGCGTCCCAACACATCGTAGCCATAGGTCGTTAGCGCACCAACAGCATCTTTGCGCGTCAAAACGCGTCCCATCATATCGTAGGTGTAAGTTGTCGCGTTGCTCAACGCGTTGACTTGCTGCGTTTTATTTCCGTACTGGTCGTAACTAAATTGGGTTTTTTGATTGTTGCTGTCAGTTAGCGTTACCAAACTGCCGTGAGAATCCCAACCATACGTGCTTAGCGTGCCCAGCGTATCGTTGATACTCGTTGGGCGGAAGTTGGCGTCGTAGGTCAACGTCCAAGTTGTGTTCAGGGCGTTCGTGACGGTCAGTGCGCCACCATAGGGGTTATAAGTAGCCTGAAGGGTAGTCTTGTTCAACCCATTGATGAGGTGGGTCAGATGTCCTTGTCCATCATAACTGGCAGTCGTGGTTTCTCCCGCACCATTGGTTTCGGAAGTTAAATTGTGATTATTGTCATAGCTGAACTGGCTTACTCGGCTCAAGGGATCAATTGCTTTGATGAGTTTGCCGTAGCTATCGAAGGTTTGTTGCAGTTGACCGCTATCCGGGTTTGTGGTGGTCGTGACATGCCCAGGCACATCATAGGAATAGCGATAGATGTTGCTGAATGCGTCGGTTTCGTCTTTCAACCGCCCATCAGGATAATAGGACGCCACAACAGGCGTATGGCCGAGCGGGTCGGTCGATTTCAAGAACAAATGCGAGGCATCATAGCTGTACTGAACGGGGTTGGTGATACTGGGTAAGGACACTGACGCTAAGTTGCCTGCCGCGTCGTAGCCGTAGGTGTACACATTGTTCAGCGGATCGGTGATCTGTGTAATGCGGTTCTGGGCATCGCGCACGAAAGGCACGTTTAAGCCAGTGCTGCTGGTGATCCCATTCTGGCTGAACGTCAGCATGTTGTGATTCAGATCGGTAACCGAGACGAGTTGCGACGTCTGCTTTTGAGTGACGGGGTCAGCGCCAACGCTGTACACAAACACACGTCCGTAGGGGTCAGTGTACTTATAGCCCGCTGGTTGATAGGCAGGGCCAGGGAAACAAAAGTATTGTCCAGCGGGCACAATTAGCAGTGTGCATCCAGTCGACTCAAGTTTGCCGTAAACGCCTGCTTCTGGCTGGTAGGCTGCGCTGACGAAACCAAGTCCCAAGGAATTAGGCGCAAAATAAAAAGTGACACGTTGACCATTAGCTTGTGTTAGCGTCACATCATGGGCTTGATTGACCTGAATCTGCGGGCTGCCCAAATCGAGCGTCCAACCGTTGCCGAAATCGCCAACTTGTGCCCGGTTCAAACTATCGTAGGTACGCCCAATGGTGATCGGCAGTCCAACAATAGGCACAGTCAAGTCGGTCACGCTAAAACGGACGCGACCTGGCTTGTAGTCGCCAACAACGGTGATGAGTACCGCATCGTTTACCGTTTGACCCAATGTGTTTTGTCCACGCACGCGAATAACATATGAGTCATTGGCGAGAAGCGTGGTATCAAGGGTTGCGATCGTGCTATTTGCTGGTGCGTTGACGTTCGACGCAAGGGTGTGATAGCTGTTCGGATCATCAGCAGGCCAATAATCGACCGCACCGCCAACTAATCCGGCACTGTTGCACAGGGTTACAGGCACAAGCCCAGAAACGCTTGTACGATTGAGGGGTGCGGCAATGCACCCTTGGATAGCGATAGGTAGTAATGCGGGCAGCGTTGGCGACGGGGTCAGTGTCATGGTCGGTGTTAAGGTAGTTGTCGAGGTCGCACTCGGCGTATAAGTTGCTGAGGCAGTTGGTGACGGTCCGTCGGTCGCTGTGGGGGTAGCCGTTGCAGCTTGTCCACCGATCGGGTCATAGACGGCAATCAGACCCAGGCCAGTAGGAATATCAGTTACCAACATGCTTGTGTGCGGATCGAGTGGATTGAGAAGTGTGAGAGAATTCCCGTCATTCATGTATAGCTGGTGAATGCCTTGCATGACTGGATGTGACGAATTGACTGGATATGTCTCGTTAAGTCTATTTCAGTAGATCACGAATTGTTCACCACGAATAGATTGGAATAGAATCGGGTGTACCGAACCGTTTTTCAATGGCACGGCGCAGAAAGGCACAAAAACGGGGTAAACGAAAAGCGGT
>Ga0209511_1003692_pt1 | contig 11582 bp, 17 predicted proteins | sample SSSSmetaG_FD_184141 | JGI IMG/M metagenome (GOLD analysis project Ga0209511, IMG submission 184141) | Glacier valley bacterial and archeal communities from Borup Fiord, Nunavut, Canada, to study Microbial Dark Matter (Phase II) - ​SSSS... | ecosystem: Environmental > Aquatic > Freshwater > Ice >... | reverse complement strand
GAATTTTTCTTCCAAAATCTCATTTCTTTCTTTAAGCTTATTACAAGCTATTTGCCACCCCGCATTGTCTGTTTTAAGTTCACCAAGTTCTCCCAGGAGGTTTTCATTTATTTCATTAACGTGATTCCATTTTTTACTCCATGTTTTACAGTTTTCCTTTGAATCCTCCGATTCACGCTTTAGTAAATTGCAGGTGACTTGTTTTAGATTAAAGTCGGTTTTAAGTATGTCAATCTGCTTATACAAATTTTTATTTACTACGTTTACCTCATTGTTGATATACTTCCAGTTCCTGTTTTCAGTTTCGAGTTGCTCCATTTTAAAATGCAAATTTCTCTCTACCTCACACATGTTTTCACAGCTATCCTTTAGCTCTGCAATTTCTTTTCTAAGAATCAGATTATCCTTTGCTATTACTTGGAAAGAATCCCACTGCTCTTGCATTTTATCTACAATACTGAATAACTCTTTACAGAAATCTTCGGTAGATTCTTCTTGGATGTCCTCAACAAAACCTAATAGGTCTGTGAGCTCCTTTGCGCTATCTTCGTGGCATTGTCTTAATACGCTTGGAAGCTTAAATTTCTTTACAAACTCAATATCTCTGTTATGGGCATCAATTAATCCTGTTAAATATCCAGTTATTTCATTTTTCATTTACGATTCCTCCAATTTTTTGTTTTACTAATCTCTGACTTTTAAAGCTATTCCCATATCATTTCTTAAAATTTCGCATCTACCCTCTGTTAGCACTGCGTATGACATTGGGTCATAGTATTTGTTCATAAACTCAATTAGTGGCTGCACTGCTATTTCTAATTCATTAAATTTATCTTTTAACTGTTGGTTAGAGGCTGTTCCAAGCAGGGTTTTGTTCTGAAATTCAATTAGTCTTATTTCATCTTTGCTTAACCATTTCTGCCATGCTCCACAATCGTTACAATACAATCCTGTGTTAGTCCCCTGTTTCTGCGATGTCATATCTACGCTTCCACATTTCCTACATCCTTTTTCCATTTTTAAATATTCCTACATTACCTTATTTGTGTTATAATAATCTTGAATAATTTTGTTTGGGCTCTTTTGGCGAAGGGCTCTTTTTTTTATAAACATCGCTTCCATGCTCTAGTACAGCTTGCTGCTATTCCAATAACTTCATCCAGCTTTACCCTTCTGTTAAATAAAATTTTGTTAAATTTAATATCTTCCGTGGTACTGTCCATTACAACCTTAAAGTCTGCATCTGATAGGATTATTCCTTGAAATAATAAAGCTTGTCTTAACATTTTCTTTGCCTCCTATTGCCTTAGAATCCGCATTCACCGTCAGTATAGTAACCGCATTTCTTACAACACTCTTTGCAAATTTTATTTATCATGTCTTCTCCATTTAATTTGCATTCAGTTAGCTTCTTAAGTGGAAATTCTTGCCCACATTCATCACAGAGGCCCATATTATTCTCCTCTAGCTCATTGATTTTATTTTCATATTTCTTAATATTTCTCTTACAATCCATAGTTGCGCTATGTTCTACTCCATGACTAAATTCAAATAGTCTTTTGAGACGTTTCTTTTCTCTTTCTAAATTTTCTTTCCAGAATGGCAACTCCATTTTTGATATTTCTTTTTCAAATGATGAATTATTTTCCATTAGGTTCCTCCTTTAAATTTATTTGCCCTCTGCTGGAGCTTGTACACCAAGAGTGGTGTAATTTAATTAGAATTATTAAGATGTGTTGTAATGGGAAGATGTTATCTGCTTGTAGCTTCCAAGGTGAGCATTTGCATTCTATTTATAATGCTTTGTGATTTTTCTAATTTTATTTTAAGTTCCTCATTTTCTCTCTCAAGTCTTTTACGTTCCATTGGAGAAAACTTCTCTAGCTTTACGCCTTCTAGCTCTGCAATATGTTGCAAGGAAAATCTTATTGAGGGTATGCCTTTGCAAGGTGTCACTGTTCCATCTTTTCTCCAGTTATCAATTGCTTTTTCACTTACTTGCCATCTGTTCGCCAGTTCCTTTTTTGTAAGTAGCCTTTCCACTAATTACACCTTCTTTTTCAAATTTTCAAGTTTCTCTATAAGTAGTTCTTCCTGTGAAATTAAATCCTTTATCACACTTATTCCCCCTTTATAGTCTTTAAAGCAATCTCTGTCATCTCACTAACGCTTGTACTATAAATTTCTGAAAGCTTTTCTATCTTGAGTAAATCAAGCTTGGATTTTCCTCTTTCTAGCAAGCTCAAATGATCTGCTGTGATTCCTAATTTGCCTGCTACAAAGTCCCGTCTTAGTCCTACTTTATTTCTAGCTTGTCTCAATGTTGTCATTTCCGCTCTCACCTCACTTCTTTTTCATATTATCGCACTTTGCGTTAAAAATAAAACCTCAAATAATCTGATTCGACTAAATTAGCTCACTTATGCTATGCTTAGCTACGTTTATCTAATTGTATCGCAATATGCCATAAATAATGTTAATTTGCGTATTTTGCATATTGATATGCGATAATATATATCGTATAATGTATTTATAATAAATTTACTTAAGGAGATCAAAATGGAAATATCAAAAAAATTGAAACTATTGAGAAATGAAAAGAAGATAACGCAAAAGATATTAGCAAAAAATATCAATGTTGCTTTAGGGGTGATAGGAGATATCGAATCTAATAGAAGGGTGCCTTCCAAAGTAACTGCTATGAAATTAGCGCAATACTCCAATACTACCGTTGACTACTGGATAAATGAAAACGAAACAGAAATGTATATTAAAAATAGGAGTAATTTTTCTTCGACGGCGAGAGTTATTAAGGAATTAAAAGAAAAAGGGCACATAGAAAATGGCGTTCCTACCGAACTGGGATGGCAATTGTTAAAAGAAGGAATGGCAATAGATTTGAAGTTTATGGAATTAGATAAAATAGAAAAATAAGAAAGGAAGTTTTGATATGCAATATTCAACTAGCATTAGAAAAAAGGATAAGAGCTATCAGTATATTATTACTTATAAGGTAGGCAATGATTGGAAAACTAAAAGTAAGCAAGGTTTCTCTTTAAATAAAGAGGGCAAAAAAAATGCCCAGGAGGACATGGACAAAGTAGTCCTTCAATTAAAAAAACAATTAAAAAATAATACTGATATCAATATGGTGGGTATTACATTTGGACAATTTGCGGAGAAACATATTGAGCATTTAAAATTATACAAAGAAACCAATACTGTAGTATCAATAAGAACCGTCTTAAATCACTTTATAAGCTTAAACGATATCGAACTGAGTAGAGTGTCAGTTTTAGACATACAATTAATTGTAGATGATATGACACGTTCTAAATTGAAAAGTAATGTAATTAAAGATTACGTTTGCAAACTTGGGTCTGTATTTGCATATGCAAAAAATGAATATAAATTAATTTATGAGTCACCTACGGAAAATGTAAGTTTTAAAGTCAATAAAGAAATTTTAGAAACGTGCAAAAGAGCTTTGAATAAAAGTGAATCTGATAAATTATTGGAAGATTTCAAGGAAGGTAAACATGAAAAGTATTATTTGGTTCTTTTAATTGCTCTGACGTGTGGGTTGAGACTTGGAGAAATACTAGGATTGACCTGGGATGATATTGACACTAAAAATTCTATAATGAAAGTTAATAAGCAATGGAAAAGAGTAAATGAAGATGATTATAATTTCGGTACATTAAAGAGTAAAAATTCTTATAGAGACATTCCAATACCTCCAAAAACTAATACTATCTTAAAAGCCATAACGATTAGAAATATGAATGGTAGAGTTTTTAATTTCAAAAGCACTGGATCAGTCAGCAATTGTCTGAATAGAATTTTTAAAATAGGTGAATATAATATTACAGTTCATGAGTTAAGACACACTTATGCTACTATCTTGATAAGTAATGGCGTACCTTTTAAAACTGCTGCTTACTTCCTTGGCCATACTGTAGAACAGACCATGAAAACCTATAGCCATGTTAATGAAGATATGATAAAAAAAGCAACGAGTATTATAGAAAATATTTTTTAAAGAATTTTTGACGAAATCCTTTGACGAAATAAATAGTATATTGATTTTAGTAGTGTTGAAAAGCTTTTTCACTATATGTATATAATGTTGTTGATAGCCCTTGTTTTAGAGAATGGTTTTTAACAATCGCCTATTTGCAACGTTCAAAAGCTATATGATGATTTCAAGTACGGAACTCGTTAGACCACATTGGAATATAATTTTTGACGAATTTTTGACGAATCCAAAAGTAAGTAATTTATGTTATTAGGTTACTTACTTTTTCTATTTTGATTAGAAGTTTCTCTTCCATTTGAATTAGCCTATTAATTAGCTCTATTTTTGTGATATCCTCTTTAACTTTTGCTTGCCCCATAATTTTATCCCCCTCTATTTTTTATTAGATTAATTGTAAAATGTATCCTTCTTTGTCTTTATAGTAACACCTTAAATTATAAAAGTAAAGAACAAACGTTCGTATATTTTATTTTAAATTGTCTGCTTAACGAGCCACCCTAATTTAAACTAAATCCTCCATGATATACTAAATATTTATTGTGGTTAGTATTTTGGAGGGATAAATATGCAGTTTAACGATAGACTAAGAAACCTAAGACAGGATAACGATCTAACACAAGATGATTTGGCAAAGGCATTACATATAGATCGAAAAACACTAAGTAATTATGAGACTGCCTATAGGACTCCTAATATTTATCTAGTTGTTAAGATGGCTAATTATTTTAATGTTTCTCTGGATTACCTCTTATGCCGGACCAATACACGCACCCCCTTTGAAAAATAAGTATTCTTAATAAGAATATTACTCCTATAATTGTAAAAATGTTGTCGAATTTACAAGTTGATTTAAAATATTTATATTATATTGTCATACATTGGACTATTTGACATTAATTATTTATTTTTATTTAAGATGTATAAACCCAATTTAAGTGGCCATAATTATTATTGTGTAGAACCATATTTTTTTCATTTTAATTCCCCGGAATAATAAAATAGTCAGGTTTAATGCCTGGCTATTTTTATGCCCTTTTTAATGTCGAAATTCGTCACACGATACTTTAAATAAATGTTGACACTATACCCACGTGGGTATATAATATTATTATAGTAAGTTAATAAAACAAATCAAAGCCTACAACACAAAGGGGTTGAGGTTAAGAGGAGATAAACATTATGACAACTAATTTTGGAACTGTAAATTTTGAAGGAAAAGAATTAACATTAACCAGTGATGCAGTTATAACAGGTAGACAACTACAATCTAGTAATAACTATAACGATGTTGAAGTCGGAGAAAAATTTGAATTTGAAATGTCATCAAGTGCTACAGATAAAGATAATAACGAAGTTACAGTATATTGGATGTTTACAGATATTAAGGGTGAGGATGAAAAAGAAAGTTTGGATATGTTTGACTATGATGTAGTTAATAGAGTAGAGAGAGCTTAAGCTTTCTCTTCCTTTTAGGAGGTTATTATGATACAAGATAGAATTTGCAAACAATGCAATATAAGTTTTACTGGTGGCCCAAGGGCTTATTATTGCCCTGATTGTAGGGTAATAAGGCAAGCAGAAACTAACATAAGGCATAGATCAAGGGAAAGAAAAGGTCTTGCCCGCAAAATTGGTGACAGTGACAAATGTGAAAAATGTGATAAAAGTTATGAGATAAAAGCAGGATTGCAAAGATTTTGTGAGGATTGTCAAAGGATACATCAGCTTGAGCATCAACGGGTTACTAATTTAAAATCTTATCATCTGCATAAAGATAAAACTAATCCAATACGTAATCTTAGGAGACAAATGGGGCCTGTTAAATGTTGGTGGTGTGGCAAAGAATTTATAGCTCATAATACAAAACTGACATGTTCCCCAGAGTGCAGCAATAAAAGGAAAAATCATCTGTGGAATATATGGAGGAATAATGGTGGCAAACTTAAAAAATATCCAGGAGGTAAAAATGAAACTAAGTGATATAAAAACTTTAAAAGAAATATCTGAACAATCTGGCATCCAAACAGGAACATTAAAAAAAAGACTTAAGCTAAAAAGCTTTAATATGATAGAGGATGAAGATTATAAAGATTTAGGTCCAAGACAGGCAACAATATTAAGTCCTGAAGGGGTAGCAAAAATAACCAAAAAATAAAAAAAGCCATGAAGTTAGCAATTAAACTAACCTCATGGCTTTAACTAATTATTTATTTTATATGCATGTTGAATATTTTCTTGTGACATTTCTGCGTAGATCATAGTCGTGTCTCCACTTTCATGGCCCATAAGTTGTTGTAATATAGGCAGTGGCATCCCGGCATTAATCTGATGAGTAGCAAAACTATGGCGAAAAAGGTGAGGGAATATAGATTTATTCAGTGCAGCTCTCTCTGCAATATTTTTGATTTCTTTTTCTATTGCTCTTCCGCTAAGCCTCCCAAAAGGATACTTACTAGAAACAAACAATGCTTCACATTCATCCTTTCTTTCTGCAATATATTTTTCTAGCAGTATTTTTGCTTTTATATTGAAGTAAACTTTTCTTTCCTTATTACCTTTGCCTATAACATGCAAACTCATTTCATACCAGTTTATATCCGGTTTATTTACTCCAACTACTTCACTCAAACGAACTCCGGAGCTCACTAAAAATTCTATGAGAGATGATTCTCGCAACGTTCTACATGCTTGCCTTAGTAATTCTATCTCTTCATCCGTTAGTGCGTGACGTAAGCGTTTTGGCTCTTTTGTAGCCTTTATATTTACCATGGGATTTTTGGGTATATAACTTTCATTGAACAACCATGAGAAAAAACTTTTCAGAATATATATTTGGCCATTAATGGATCCAGCCTTCATATTTTTACACCTCTGAAATAGATAAACTCTAATATCTGTAGCATCTATTGTAGCAAGAGCTTTCCTCATGTAACTTGATAGCATTATTAAATTGAGATTGTAATTATACAGGGTTTTCTTGCTTAAGCCATCGAGTTTTTTACAAGCAAGATACATGTGCAGCTTGCCCTCTACATCGGATACTACTAGCCCTGTTTCTTGGGTGACCACATCATATTTATATAATGTTTCTTCTATGATATCTCTAACTTTTAACTGATCTATAGCCGGAAATTCTAATGTTAACTTTCCAACTAGCCTTATAATAACTTCATTATTTGAGTTTTTGTTATACATAAAATTTCTCCTTCTTCGATTGAAAGTGAAGGAGAGAAATGCTATTATATAAGCATAGTCCCCTTCCAAAATGGGATTACTTATTTAGAAAAGAAAGATATTACAGCTTGCCGGCGTGTATCTTTCTTTTTTGTTCTGTTTTGGTACTAATAATATATCTATCGATTTTGCCCTGAGGATGGAATATACTCCTCACTGGATACATAAAAATTTCTAGTTCTGTTTTACTTGCTTTTGAAGATTTCAGAACTTGCTTGAAAACAGATTCCAAACTTCTAAAACTCCCTGCATCCATCAATTTTAATCGGATTTCTTTACCCTCCTGTAAATCCTTTAATATTTTAGTTGAGATAGATGGGTGTGTTGATCTGTTAGTAATTTTGTAAAAAGTCTTTTTCATATGAACCTCTCCTTCTTTAATTTAATTTGTTTTTATGACTTAATCAAAATAATAATTTATCTATTATTAATAAATCAAGTTTATTTGCAATAAATATTAAAAATATTTTATTTGTCTGTTGATATGTGTTGATACAATTTCATACGTGTCAATACCTTGATTATGATTAGATACATGTCTGCAAATTAATAAGATACCTGATAAAATTAAAATTTTTCTAAATTTAGCTTTTTACCTTAAAACCTGTATCTAATATGTTTCAAAAATTAGAGCGAAAGAAATTATATTTTCCCTCCCTTTATGCTAGTTGGGGCGAATACCTTCGCCAAACTTTAAAACAGAAACATAGAGAAATAAAAGAAATAATTAAGATTATTTCGCAAAAAATAAAAAAAGGACTAGGCCGCATAAAGCAAACCCAGTCCTTTTTACGATAATCCCAAGCGTTTGGGAATTTGATTATTGTATACTGTTATTTATTTTGCCATCATCTGCATAATCTTTGCCTTTAACATATAAATAATGTACTAATTTCTGCATACGTTCCCTGTTTAAAACTAATGTCAATCCTGATGGTAAAAATTGAAAAGCTTTATTAACTACCCATTCTTCCTGTTGTTTTCCGCTTTTAAGCACTGCATCTTTTGCAAGTGATTTAGCCTGCAACATTAAAGCATAGCCTATCGTCTTTGCTCTCTGCCACTCTAGTATGCAAAAGAGTACCACCGCCAAGATTACAATTAATACAAACCTAAATTCCCATACAAAACTTTTTAATAATTCCATTTAATATTCCCCCTAAAATCTTATTATTTTTTTAATATAAAAAAGTGCCATTACTGACACTTGCATAATTATTTTAAATATTGAGTAGATACAAACCCCCCATGATTACCAAAATAAATACTTGTCCATCCACTTTTAAAATCTTGATCTACTCTAACTTTATCCCCTTGCTTTAACTGCCCTACAACCCCAAAATTAGTACCTTGTCCTGCTCTGACATTTAAAACACTTGCCATTACTGTTTTATAATTTGATTGTGGAGCTGCAACTATTGGCTTTACTACTGGCTTTACTTCTTGGCCTGTAAGACCTCTTACAATAGCCTTTGCTATATTATTAGCATTATATCTATTGCAATCCTCCTGGCTGTCTACAAATCCGCATTCGATAAGTATTGCAGGGGCCTTAGTTCTTGCTAATACAAATAAATTATAGCCCAAGGATTCTTTTGCAACTTTTACCCCCCTATTTACATAGCCTAATTTAACTAATTCAGCCAAGACTTTATTAGCATTATCCTCTGCTTTGCCACCTCTAGCATGTATATAAATTTCTACACCTTTGCCACCAGGAGTTGCATTTAGATGGATGCTAACATATCCATCAACATTAGCATTATTAGCTTTATCTACTCTTTGCTGTAAGCTATCATTTAAGCTATTTGCACTATCTACAGTACAATTTACAACTGTATTATTTAAAGTTTCTAAATCTGATATTACGATTTTACCTATTTCTCTTGTTTTTAATTCTTCTACAAATATATCTCTTGCCCCTGTGTCTGCACCTCTTAAACAATGTCCTTCATCTATTCCATATTTACTCATTTACTTCTTTCCTCCTACTTATTTTCTTTTTTTAATATTTCTTCTACTTTTAATTTAATACTTTCAACCACTCCGCTAACATCCTTTACAGCACAGCTTATACTATTTATTGCCTCAAAGTTTTTTGTAAGTTCCAATATCACGCTTTGATAAGTTTTTTCTCTCTCACCGCTTTTTTCGTCTCTAACATCTTGTTTTAAATCCCTTTTTTCCTGCTGCTTTAAAATATAAATTAGTAGCCAAACAAATAAAACAAAGCCTAGACCTTCCACCGAAACCGCCTTTATCATTATTGCCTCCATATCTTTACCTCCTAGTATTCCCCGTTTACATTTTATAATTTTATGTGTAAGATATGTTTATATACTTTTGCGAGTATATGTATTGACCTCCAAGGTGCATTTGTATAATTGCCTTGGAGGTTTTTACGTTATATTGTTATGTCATATGACCACTTCCTTTAAATTTTCGTATTAAAAAAACACCCTTGCGAGTGCCTTATATCGTATTATTCAATTTTTGCGATAGATGTACCTTAGTATCCTATTGTTTATTAAAGCGAATCTAAAAAATTCTCAATTTTCTTGATAAAAAATAAATACCCATTTGCGTTAAAATGTACCCCCACATCTATAAAATTGGTCATTTGAGTTGTAGCAGGTGAAGATATTTTAAACCCCATATTATGATATAAATCTAAAACGGGAATTGAATATAATCCACATATTTCAATTATTGCATTAACATAATTTATTACTCCATTACCTAAATTATAAGGTGTAATAAACCCTATTTTTTTAGTTGGATACTTGTTTAACAAACCTTGACATAATACATTTAATGCACCTTTGAAAGTAGAGATATCTACACTATCACTCACTCCAATAGGTACGTTTGCGAAGAAATCATTTGATCCGCCCCAAACTGTTATATAATCTGCATCATCACTCATACTACTATACCTATTAACCATACCATTATTTAGACTCGCAATAGTAGTACCATTTATACCATAATTAGTTGAAATCATGCCATCTCTACTAGCTAATAATGCAGGATAAGTAATAGTCGGCCCAAGTGCATTGCCGTAAGTTAGGCTATCTCCTAGTGCATTATATTTCTTGCCATAAAGGTCAATAAACCTTTGCAAAACTGTGACTTGAGCTTGAATCATCTTTGTTAGCCCCTGTTTTGTCTTGGGAGTTTTTATCCCGTCATAGAGTATGTTAAAATCTATATATTGTGTACCTTGTATAAATACCCAGTTGCAATAATCTACTTTTTGAACTGCTGTAAAACTTCCTACAAATTTTATAAAAATATTTATTTTTGTAGTATTAGCATAAACGCTATCCCATGAACTAATAATATATACCCAATCTCCAACAATGGCTAATACTTTAGATATTAATGTAACTGTACCTACTACTAAGCTTTTAAAATTACCAACAACAAGTTCCGTAGCAACATTAAACATCATAGTTCCATCACCAGTTTGTGTCAAAGCTCCTGAAGAATCTAAAAAAGTTAAAGGTAATCCAACAGTTCCACCATTGGCTTTTAAGTCACTTATTCTTAGCCATACACCTGCAACAGAAGATTTATTTACAATATTTGCTATAGACTTTTGAATATAAACTAGAGCTGAAGCTTTTAAAACTATCCTTTGAATGTTAGGAATATCTTCTATTGAGTAAGGTGTATCTATATTTGCTACATCATTTACAGATGTAGCTGTACTTGATGATAGTGGTATAGCGCCTTTATTTATAAAAGATTCGTTGAATGTTTTGTTTGAATCTTGTAAAATAGCTGAAGCATTAATTAAATCTTGTGTCTTAGAATTTAAACTAGATGGCATTATGCTCCCATCTATAGGTACAGTGCCTTGATATTGTATATTTGTGTTTGTCCATGCAGTTCCTATCCAATCAAAAATATAGCCTGTTGGTGTACCTACTAGGTATATATTTCCATCGTCTGTAGGGTGCGCTGTTTGTAGCAATGCCAAAGAGGTATATGCACCTTTTGGTGTACCGCTTGCTATAGCTTGCAACTCTTCTTTTGACGCCTTTAATCCGAGTGCTAACGTGTTAGCAGTTAGTTGTTGAACATTATCAGCCAATTGCGTATCATTATTATCAATTCTATGCCCCATTGTATCATAGGTTTGTCCTGTTACTGTGCTCGTATGTCCGGCTACTATTTCAGCATTAGAGCTGCCAGCATTAATAACTAAACTATTAAACTGTGCTCCTAATATATTTTGTTTATTTGTTGTACTTACTACCTCTGTATTAATACTTTCAATCCCACTTGCAATATTTTCTCGCAC
>Ga0209511_1003691_pt1 | contig 11582 bp, 12 predicted proteins | sample SSSSmetaG_FD_184141 | JGI IMG/M metagenome (GOLD analysis project Ga0209511, IMG submission 184141) | Glacier valley bacterial and archeal communities from Borup Fiord, Nunavut, Canada, to study Microbial Dark Matter (Phase II) - ​SSSS... | ecosystem: Environmental > Aquatic > Freshwater > Ice >... | reverse complement strand
ATTGGTAGTGATGAGAGGATAGGAAAGCGCTTTTTATTTCCCGGTATTGGTTATGGGGGAAGTTGTTTTCCCAAAGACGTTCAGGCATTGGCAAAATCATCTATAGAAGTTGATTATAGTTTTAAAATATTAGATGCTGTGATGGAAGTAAATGAAAAACAAAAGCTTCACTTAATTCCTAAAATAAACGCTTTTTTTAATAATGATTTACAGGGAAAAAAAATTGCACTTTGGGGCCTGGCTTTTAAGCCTAATACAGATGACATAAGGGAAGCCCCGGCTTTATATTTGATAGATGCATTTTTGGCTGCCGGTGCAACTGTAGCTACTTTTGATCCCGAGGCGATGAATAATGTAAAACAAATTACAGGTGACAAAATTACTTTTGTAGAAAGTCAATATGATGCATTAAAGGACGCAGATGCGTTGGTAATAGCAACTGAATGGAGTGAGTTTAGAACACCTGACTTTAATAAAATAACCTCTTTACTTAAAAATAAAGCAATTTTCGACGGGCGTAATTTGTTTGATTTAAAACAAATGGAAGATCTTGGATATCATTATGTAAGCATTGGAAGAAAGGTTGTTAACCCTATTAGTTAATTCCCCGGCGTATTTTTAAGAATATTTTTTACTTTTTAATTTATAGTAATGGCTGCTAAAAGGGTTTTAATAACAGGTGCTGCAGGATTTCTGGGCTCACACCTTTGTGATCGGTTTATAAAAGAGGGTTACAATGTAATTGGCATGGATAATTTAATTACAGGCGATCTTAAAAACATCGAACATCTTTTTAAATTATGGGAGTTTGAGTTTTATCACCATGATGTTTCTAAATTTATTCATATCTCCGGCGAACTTGATTACATTTTGCATTTTGCATCTCCAGCAAGCCCCATAGATTATTTGAAAATTCCCATTCAAACTTTAAAAGTTGGTTCGTTAGGAACGCACAATTGCCTGGGACTTGCACTTTCTAAAAAGGCAAGAATATTAGTAGCAAGTACAAGCGAGGTTTATGGAGACCCGATAGTTCATCCACAGAATGAAGAATATTGGGGTAATGTGAATCCGGTTGGACCAAGGGGTGTTTATGATGAAGCAAAACGTTTTCAGGAAGCCATTACCATGGCCTATCATACATTTCACCATGTTGAAACAAGAATCATTAGAATATTTAATACCTATGGCCCAAGAATGAGATTAAATGATGGCCGTGCTTTACCTGCTTTCATTGGCCAGGCTTTACGTGGCGAAGATTTAACTGTGTTTGGAGATGGCAGCCAAACAAGAAGCTTTTGTTACGTGGCAGATTTAGTAGAAGGTATTTACCGCTTGTTAATGAGTGATTATGCGCAACCTGTTAACATTGGTAATCCTGACGAAATTTCATTAAAAGATTTTGCAGAAGAAATTATAAAACTAACGGGCACAGCACAAAAAATAGTGTACAAACCTTTGCCAACAGACGACCCAAAACAACGGCAACCTGATATTACAAAAGCAAAAACAATTTTGGGTTGGCAACCAACAGTAAACAGAGCAGATGGTTTAAAGATTACTTATGATTATTTTAAATCATTGCCCAAAGAGGAACTTTATAAATTGCCAAAGGAATTTGCCGGGGCTGGTAAGAATGGGCAGCTAAAATAAATGTAATTAAATCACCCTTATTATTCTAAAAGAAATAAACTACCTAAAAAATCTAATACTCTTTATTGGGAATATAACACAATTCCGATGGGAGTAAAGGAGTATATAAAATCATGTATCAGGATTTACTGAAAAAAAATAAAAAGCTCGCTGTTATTGGTTTGGGTTATGTAGGGTTACCTATTGCATTGGAATTTGCAAAAAAAATCGAGGTAATTGGTTTCGATATTAACGTTAAGAGAGTGGAGCTGATGCGAAATAATATTGATCCGAGCCAGGAGTTAGAAGGAAGTGCGTTTGATGGAGGTGATATAGAGTTTACCAATGAACTTGCAATTTTAAAGCAGGCTAATTTTTTTATAGTAGCTGTACCAACGCCCGTTGATGAACACAATGTACCTAACCTTATACCTCTAATAAGAGCATGTGAAACCATTGGAAAAGTAATAAAAAAAGGAGACTATGTGGTTTTTGAAAGTACAGTCTACCCTGGTTGCACAGAAGAAGATTGTTTACCTATTATTGAAAAATTAAGTGGACTAAAAAATATTATTGATTTTAAAATTGGCTATTCTCCTGAAAGAATTAATCCGGGGGATAAGGATCATACACTGCCCCAAATTATTAAAGTAGTAAGTGGGTGTGATCAGGAAAGTTTGGAGTTGATAGCAAAAGTGTACGAACTGGTTGTAACAGCTGGTGTTTACAAAGCTTCCAGTATTAAAGTAGCAGAAGCCGCAAAAATTATTGAAAATACACAAAGAGATATCAACATAGCGTTGATGAATGAATTATCAATAATTTTTGATAAAATGGGCATTAATACATTTGAGGTATTAGAAGCTGCAGGAACCAAATGGAATTTCTTAAAATTTCAACCAGGTCTTGTTGGTGGCCATTGTATTGGTGTAGATCCATATTACCTAACATACAAGTCAAAAAATTTAGGGTATGATAGTCAGATAATTTTAGCCGGGCGTGCTATAAATGATGGTATGTCGGGGCATATTGTTAAGAAGGTATTGCAATATATTATCCAATACAACGGTAACATTAAAGATGCGAAGGTATTGGTGATGGGAGTTACATTTAAAGAAAATGTAACCGATATACGTAATAGCAAAGTGGCTGATGTGGTAAAAGAATTACAGTCTTTTTTACTAAATGTACATGTTACCGATCCGCATGCCGATAGTTCGGAATTAAAACATGAATATGGCTTCGAATTAACGACGGATATAGCCCGGGATTATGATGCTGTGATTATAGCTGTTCCACACAACGAATATAAAAAACTTTCAGACGGCTATTTTGCAGGCATTACGAATGAAAAAGCAATGATTGCAGATATAAAGGGAATTTACAGAGGTAAAATAAGCAGCAGGTTTTATTGGAGTTTGTAATGATGAAAAATTAATAAAGGATAATGAGTAATGAGTTTCATACCAAAGATATAAGTAAACAAAATTTTCTGGTAACAGGTGGGGCTGGTTTCATTGGCAGCCATATAGCAGAATATTTATTAAAAAATGGCGCTCTCAAAGTAAGGGTATTAGATAACCTCGTAAACGGGTTTGAAAAAAATCTTGCCACACTTCAACAATTTAGCGGTTTTGAATTTATTGAAGGTGATATCCGGAATGCAGGTACTTGTCAGCAGGCTTGCAATGGAATAGATTACGTAAGCCATCAGGCAGCGTTAGGTTCTGTCCCAAGGTCAATAAAGGAGCCTGTTTATTTTAATGAAGTAAATGTAGGCGGTTTTGTAAATATGCTAAAAGCAGCGGTTGATAATAAAATAAAACAGTTTGTGTATGCATCATCTTCATCAGTTTATGGCGACGAGCCCACTCTACCAAAAATTGAAAATCGCATTGGTAATTGTTTATCTCCCTACGCAGCAACTAAAAAAACAAATGAATTATATGCCCAGGTTTTTGCAGATGTATATGGATTAAAAGTGTTGGGGTTTAGGTATTTTAATATTTTTGGTCCACGACAAGACCCTGACGGGGCCTATGCTGCAGTAATTCCCTTATTTGTAAAAGGAATTATAAAGCAGCTACCTGTTTATATAAATGGGAATGGTGAACAAACAAGGGATTTTACATTTGTTGATAATGCTGTGCAGGTAAATATAAAAGGAATGTTAACCGATAATGAAGCGGCCTGTAACAAAATATACAATGTTGCTATAGGTGAAAATTTGTCAGTTAATTATTTATATAATACCTGTAAAGAATATTTAGACAGTAATTTTGAAGCAACTTACAGGGAGCCGAGAGCAGGCGACATACGGAATTCGCTGGCAGATATTTCATTGGCTAAAGACTTATTGGGATACCAGCCTACCAAAACTTTTGAAGATGGATTAGCCGAAACAATTGAAATACGGAATTCGCTGGCAGATATTTCATTGGCTAAAGATTTATTGGGATACCAGCCTACCAAAACTTTTGAAGATGGATTAGCCGAAACAATTGAATTTTTTAAAAAATTATACTCTTAAGTTTATTAATTATTTATGCCTTTTATACTAACAGAATTTCCAGGATTACTAATTTATGAACCAAGGATCTTCAATGATGACCGTGGGTATTTTTTTGAAAGTTACAATGAAAACACTTTTTTAGCAGATGGAGTGGCAATGAAATTTGTGCAGGATAATCAGGCCAGGTCAACATATGGTGTTATACGTGGTTTGCATTTTCAATTGACTCCACATGCACAGACAAAATTAATCCGTTCATTAAGCGGTTCTATTTTAGACGTGGTGGTTGATCTCAGAAAAGGATCACCTAAGTATGGTAAGGTTTTTAGAATAGAGTTATCGGCTGACAACAAAAAACAGTTATTAGTGCCGAAAGGCTTTGCACATGGGTATTCTGTACTAACTGAAACTGCAGAGGTATTATACAAATGCGATTCATTTTATCATAAAGAAAGTGAAGGGGGATTATTGTTCAATGATCCTGCATTAGACATTGATTGGCAGATACCTGCCGATAAAGTATTGGTGGCACAAAAAGATCTTATCCTGCCAGGCTTAAGTTCAGTAGTGAGTAATTTCATTTTTTAAAAGATTATTTGTGTCAGAAAAAAAAACAATTTTAGTAACGGGGGCAAATGGACAGTTGGGTAATGAGATGAGAGTTATTTCGCCAGTTTACCACGCTTTTAATTTTTTGTTTGTTACAAAAGATGATTTGCGAATTGATGATATGGATGCGGTGAAAAATTATTTCTCCAGCCATTCAATTGATTATTGTGTTAACTGCGCAGCTTACACTGCTGTTGATAAAGCAGAAGCTGAATCAGAAACCGCCCTGCTGGTTAATGCAACAGCTGTTGGTAACCTGGCTGCGGTTTGTAAAAATTATGGCACACAATTCATTCACATTTCTACAGATTATGTGTTTGATGGAACAGCCACTGTTCCATATAAAGAAAACCATCCGGTAGCACCGGTTAATATGTATGGTGAAACTAAATTAAAAGGAGAGGAATTGGCTAAACAAAATAACCCCGATAGTATTATCATACGCACCTCGTGGGTTTATAGCAGCTTCGGAAATAATTTTGTAAAAACCATGCTGCGGCTTATGAAAGAAAAGGAGCAGTTAAATGTAGTAAGCGATCAGCAGGGATGCCCCACTTATGCAGCAGATCTTGCGGCAACAATAATGCAGATAATTACTTCAGGGAAAGCTGCAGAACAACCAGGAATCTACAATTACTCCAACACGGGAGTTATTAATTGGTACCAGTTTGCAGCCGCTATTAAAGAATTATCCGGCAGTAAATGTTTAGTGAACCCAATTCCTTCGTCCAATTATCCAACACCCGCCAAAAGGCCCTCTTATTCGGTAATGGATACTGCTAAAATTCAACAAATTTTTAATATTGCGATTCCTTTCTGGAAAGACAGTTTACAAAAATGTTTATCACTTCTTGAGTAGCAATTTATTCTTCTTTGTTTCGGATAAAAATTAATTTAGTTCCACCTTTTTCTGTTTCTCTTGTGTCAATTTCAAATTGAGGGATAGATTTTATTAACGGAGTTAATTTTAAAAAGCCATAATTTCTTGGGTCAAAATTGGGTTGTTTTTTTAACACAAGGTTTCCCACATCTCCTAAAAATGCCCAGCCATTTTCATCGGCCAGGTCATTAATTGTAGCAGCAATTAATTTAATAGTTTCTTTATTTACTTTATCAACAGCCGCAACCTTGGGTGCAGGTTTACTTGTTTTTGTTATGGGCGTTTCTGTTTCCCCCGATTCAAATACAGGAATAATTTCCATGTAAATAAATTTATCGCAGGCAACTATAAATGGGTTGGGTGTTTTCTTTTGCCCTATGCCAAATACTTTCATGCCGGCTTCTCTAAGCCTGGTTGCAAGTCTTGTAAAATCACTGTCGCTCGATATAATACAAAATCCATCTACTTTACCTGAATATAGAATATCCATTGCATCAATAATCAGAGCACTATCACTACTGTTTTTTCCGCTGGTATAACTGTACTGCTGAATGGGTGTAATAGCATTTTCCAGTAAAACATTTTTCCACCCCGAAACGGTGGGTTTTGTCCAGTCGCCATAAATTCTTTTAAAAGTTGGAGTACCATATTTTGCAATCTCTTCCATTACACCTTTAACGTTGCTGTAAGGCACATTGTCAGCATCAATAAGCACAGCCAGTCGTATATCTTTTTGAAAATCCATAACACAATGTACTTCTTTTTTATAATTTTATTTTCGCATAGCCGATAAAGTAATAATACCGGCAATTGTTTTTCATAGCAACATCCTTGTGTCACAATCCGTTCATCCGCAGTGCTGCTATTTGGCTTTTATTAAAGCGTACTTCGGAATAATAAAATCCAAATCATCAAGCCATTTGTATTGTCTACTTTTACAGTAATTATGAATGTCTTCACCACAGCCAACAGAATAATAGTTACCTGCAGCAACCGTCTTTCAACTTTCCTTCAACAGGAAGTTGTGGAACTCGGCTTTACGCCTGTTCGTATTTTTAAAACAGGGGTAGAATTAAAAGGCAACCTGGCAGATTGCATCAAATTAAATTTAAACCTGCGCAGCGCCAGCCAGGTGTTATTTTCTGTAAAAGAATTTACAGCTCACAATGCAGAAGACTTGTATAAAATATTACTTGATTTTGAGTGGGAGGATATTATTGCCAGTGATGGGTATTTTTCAATTAGCAGCAATGTAGATAATGATACCATCAACAATTCTTTATACGCCAATGTAAAAGTAAAAGATGCCATTGTTGATCGTTTTAGAAACAGAACAGGCGAACGTCCCAATTCGGGTCCAGAATTGAATAAAACAGTCATTCATTTATATTGGAAAGAATCTCTTGCAGAAATATTTATCGATACTTCGGGTGAAACCTTGTCTAAACACGGGTATAGAAAAATTCCTGGCAAAGCACCTATGCTGGAAGCCCTTGCTGCGGCTACTTTGCTTGCAACAAAATGGGATAGAAAATCACCCTTCATTAATCCCATGTGCGGCTCTTCTACTTTAGCTATTGAAGCAGCTTTGTTAGCAACCAATCGCAGACCGGGTTTATACCGCACCAATTATGCTTTTATGCACGTAGTGGGTTTCAACAACGAAATGTACCAGCAACAACGTAAACGGTTAGACGAAGTAATTCAAGAAGTCCCGGGTTTAATAATCATCGCCACAGATATTAGTGAGGATGCTATCAATATTTCAAAAATTAATGCTGCAGCAGCAGGTGTTGCCCAACTGATTGAATTTGCTGTCGGTGATTTTGAAACCACCCGTATTCCCGAAGAGCAGGCTGGGGTTATTTATTTCAATCCCGAATATGGAGACCGCCTTGGAGTAGCTGCCGCACTTGAAATTACCTATGGACGCATTGGTGATTTTTTAAAGAAAAAATGCAAAGGTTACTTCGGCTATATCTTTACGGGTAATTTAGAACTTGCAAAAAAGATAGGCCTTAAACCAAGCCGCCGCATAGAATTTTATACGAGTAAAATTGATTGTCGTTTGTTTGAATATGAATTGTATGCAGGTACAAAAAGAACTGCCGTCTTTACAGTAAATAATGTGATTTCTTAACTTTACCTCTTATCAGAATTTAAGTTTCCTAAGAAAGTCGAGGCTGAGTGGTATCTGTTCAACAGCTACCGGAGATTCATCTTCTATAAAATAATATTTTACGCCAATTTTTTTTGCTTCTTTCATGATATCCGCAATTCCTACATCGCCCTGTCCTAAAACTACATTGGTTTCATCTGATGCACGGCCATCTTGATTTCCAGGTGTTCCGAGTCTTCGGTCTTTCAAGTGTAACATCAAAAATCTGGTTGGATATTTTTTAAGTAAAGCCACAGGATCCTGCCCCGGATGCTTTACCCAAAATACATCCATTTCAAAATTTACATATTTCGGGTCAGTATTCTTTACCATATAATCGAACAGGGTGCCGTCTTCGTAAAAGCGAAACTCATATCCATGTGGATGATAACAGAATTTCAATCCGTTTTCCTGCATTAGTTTTCCGGCTTTGCTAAAAACCTGTAAGGCTTTGTTGATTTCATCAATGGTAAACACGCCTTCTTTATGAGGTACCCATGCACACATGATATACTTTGCGCCAAAAGATTTTGCATTGTCTATCACCGCCTGTGGGGTATTTGCCAATTCTTCAAAGCTGGCACCATAACTGATCATCTCCAGGTTATTTTGCTGCAGTAATTTTTTATAGTCTTGTATCGGTAAGCCATAAGTACCACCGCCCTCAATCAGCTTTATTTTCCACTCTTTAATTTTTGCAAGTGTACCGGGTACATCTGTTTTAAACTCATTGCGTAAACTGTACAACTGTAAACCTATTTGCTGCGCAGATAAAACTTTGCACAAACCGTTAAATAAAATACTTGCAAGCACTACCTGTTTAAAAATTAGGGAAACTTTCATAATTTTCTTTTTAAGATTTGTATTGTTAAGTCTAAAGTTATATTGTTTATTTTAAAATAGCTGTTGCCAATAAATCTATAAAAAATTATCAGGCAGTTTTATTTTTTAAAATTTGTAAAACGTACAATGAAATATATAAAGAAGCATGACGTTTGACACATTTTATAATTCATATTTCGATGCCGTTTACTTAAGGGGTTGGTGGGACACCAGCCCCGGCGGTCAGCCGTGGCGGGTGTTCACACCGCCACTTGAATTTTGTTAACTAAACGGCATTGATTTATATTTACCTGTATTTAAGAAAGATAAAAATAAACGTACATGAAAAAAATAATTTTAATTGCTGCAATGAAGGCTTTATCAGCAGGTGCAACCGCACAAATTAATTTTGGAGCACATGTTGGCGGAAACTTAGCAAATATAAAAGGAGAGCAAAAGGAATCAGGTACCACAACCAAGGGATTGACCAAACCTAAATTAGGATTTCTTGTCGGTGTTGTAGCTGCGATACCTGTAACCGACGCCATTTCTTTCAGGCCAGAATTCAATTTCATTCAAAAAGGGTATAATCTTGATGTAAACCGCAGCCAATCCGGGGTAAGCATAGTTTCAACCGGAGATGGAACGTTTAATTATATTGAACTTCCACTGAATTTTGTGTACAGGCTTCCTTCAGGAGACAATACCTTTTTATTTGGTATTGGTCCAACGTTAGGGTATGGTCTTTCAGGAAAATATAAGTATACCATCACTAGCACCATACCGGGTTTCCCTGCTCAAACGCAATCGGGCGATGGCCATGTGAAATTTGACGGAAAAAAAAGCAGTGATGTTCCTGTGGGTGATCCTGACCAGCATGTAAAGGCGTTGGATATTGGCGCTGGTATTCTGGGTGGGTACAAATTATCTAACGGGCTGTATTTTCAGGCAGGTTTTACACTTGGACTTAATGACCTTGACTCCAACCCAAATTCTTCTTTAAAGAACAATGGCGCTAGCATTAAACTTGGTTATATGTTTGGTAAAAAACAAACAGATAATTTAAAGAAAAATAGACATTACTAAAAAGGTCTGATTGAATTTAAATTTAGAGCATGGTTAATGGCTGGTATGCAGTCTACTAATAATTGCATTTAATTTATCATTTTATCTAATTGACTATTCTTTATTATCAACCCTTGGCAATGCCCGAACTAAATCTTTATTTTCAGAATGAAGATTTTCTATATGATGTATATAGCCATTTTCTACTTTTTCATAAAAATTCTGGTTAAGATTTAACTCATCTAATAAACCTAATTCCATTGGACTTACATTTAATTTTTGAGCTATAATATTTATTCGGTCGGTATCAATTAATCGTGTTATTCCTTTTTCTATTAAACAATAAGCATTTTGACTGATGTGCAAAGCTTCGGCTATTTGCTCTTGTGTAAAATTATTTTTTAGTCTTATATCCCGAATTTTTGTTTGGCTCATCTGATTATTTTTAAAAGTGAGTATAGATAAATTTGATAAGATATAGAGAAATAGGTTTGGCAATATTTTTTGTATCAACGAATTTTAATTTACAATTAATTCATTTCAGAATCCGTATTAATATTCAGATACCAAATTTTTTATTTACTATTCCCGTATACACAATTTTTATTCAGCAAAAACAAAATTAAGTTTATGAAAAAATTATTCATGGTAAGTTTATTATTGCTTCTCTTAGGAGAAGGGTACAAAAAAATTCTGCAATTCAGAATCCTGAAATTGAAAAAAAGTATGACACTTTAGCCGAGGTAAAAAAAGTAATTATGGAAAAAATTATTTTTATTGCAAAGAATAATCTATTGTTTAAAAAAGCAATGGAAGATGAGTGTTTAAAACAGGTAAGGGATGATTACAATGTGGCACTTGAAAAAATTATACAAATTGATCAGCAAACTCCAATTTTACCTGTATCAGAAAAAAGTATATTTATTTCCTTAGTTAAGCTGATGAAGGATGTTAGACCAAATGAAATGCCTATAATTTTTGTTCCCGTTATGGAAAGTAGAGACCCTAAGGAACTAAGTAAAAGCAGTAATAAAAATGATAAAAATAATTTTATAGATTCACATAACACCAATAATCCAAACAATTATATAACTATGGTTGATCAAGACGACGAAGTAGGAAAGGTTTTAGTGGACCAAGATAACTCTGAATATAACATACGTATAGCAGGCATAAATGGTGTTTATGTTTGCTCTCCTGGAACTTCTCCAGGCTATATAATTAATAATACAGGAGTATTAGCGCCGCGTACATATGTTAACGAAGCAATTGCATGGGAAACAGACATTTGGGTAATAGGATACGAAGAAGTTGTCTCACCCGGAAATAGGGTAGCAAGTGTATTTGACGGGGGCCAGGGGCACTAAATAGAAACAACTCGAATGAAATACAAAATAACTAATTACTCGGAATAGAAGGGCTTAAGGATTATGGAGGAATGATACAAGTAACAAACTTGGGCAATATTTAAAGTTGGATCCGAGGAAAACCTGAATTTTATCACTATGTATATAATTCTACAGGTACACTTATCCATGAACATGCTTATGGTAAATAAAAAAGATCTCATTTTAATAATAATCAATGGACTAAACTTCACTTTACTGACGGTAGTTGGAATTACACCTGCATGGAGTAATATAACTTATGAAAGATGGAAAGAAGAAGATGGTGGTGATAGTAATCGTATTACATTCAATGTTAATTATGTTTTAAACGGGATAACATATTCGGTTGCTGTAACCCAGCCCTTCAAATTCACTTGATGAAAATTTAGGACTTGAAAATGTTCAATTTAATTATCCTGCAGCTCTACAGGTGTCTTATCCTTATGGAATGGAACCTTTTAATTATAACTACTATTCTATGAACATGCAAAGAGAAAATTGATATTAATTGAGAAA
>Ga0209511_1003690_pt1 | contig 11583 bp, 9 predicted proteins | sample SSSSmetaG_FD_184141 | JGI IMG/M metagenome (GOLD analysis project Ga0209511, IMG submission 184141) | Glacier valley bacterial and archeal communities from Borup Fiord, Nunavut, Canada, to study Microbial Dark Matter (Phase II) - ​SSSS... | ecosystem: Environmental > Aquatic > Freshwater > Ice >... | reverse complement strand
AGCTTTGACGAAATCAGGAAGGTAAGGCCAGTTAAAGCCGCAGAAATTAAAACTGCCATAGAAGGATTTTTAACCAACTGCCAATTTAAAAATTGTACTGTCAACAAAGGGTATATTAAGGCGCTGGGGCTAAAATAGCTGGTAGAAGTTATTTTGCACATTTCGCAGAATAAATTTTCCGTCAATATCGGTAGTTGTTGAAAGTTAACCGGCAGTGCCATTGGCATTGCTTATTGGCTTATTGTTAAGATCTGTTACTAATCTGTAGTTGGTAATGGGTTACTTGTGCCAGAATCGGTTTTTGTACAACCAGAAAAAACGATTACCAATAATGCAATACTTATTGCAGCGTTAGCTCTTACAGCGGATGAGATTTTCATGTTAATGTATGTTTATTATTTGCCATTAAATTTTATCACTTAAAATTACGAGCAAAATCTGCAACGTGCAATAGCATTAATTAGGTGTTGTTCTTTTAAGTATGGACACTATATTTTGCCATGTATCAACAATAAATTAATCTATTTCGGCAATCTTTTTTGTTTCACTGTAACGGCCATTAGTAAATTGAACGATGTAGACTCCGGCGTTTACACCAGCGGCATCCCATTGTAATTTATGTTCACCCTGATTAAAAAGTTTGTCGGTCAATGTTTTCACCAACCGCCCATTGATGTCAAAAACTCTTGCTGATATTTTTTCAGGCTGGTGCAGGCAGAAAGAAATAGCTGCTAATTGTGAACTGGAGTGATAGATAGTAGGTAAGGCTATTTTAAAACCGCAAGCTGGAGCGCATTGAGCTGGAATAGGCCTAACTAAGCAGTTACAAAAACCACCGCCGGATTTTACACAATAGCCATTAACGCAAATCCATCCTTTACCGCAATTACCGTTAATACATTTCTTTTGGGCATTTACCAAAGCCGGCATAGCAGAAAACATCATTATTGCGATGATGAAAACAAAGAGTTTTTTTGGTGTTTGATTACTCATTTTTTTTGTTTTAGTATTTTATAATTTTTAATGTGCTGTTGATTTTACCTGATACAAGCCTGATAAAGTAGACCCCTTTGTTTAGGTCTGCAAAAGTGAAAGCCGGTTAGGTCTCCGTCAATTGAATTAGTTACCCCTGCAACAATATAGCCGCCTTCAGCGCTATCAAGCTGGTATATTTTTCTTCATCTGTTTATATAGGTCAGGCCAATTCAATTGGCCTGACCTGCATTTACTTTACGGTTTTAAAAACTTAACTGTATTCAAAATATTATGTGCGATTTGTTTGCCCTGAACCCTGCTTTTATCGCAGGTGGCCTGATAGTGAAGACCGCTTGTTACCCTGCTGTCTGACATTTCTATACTCATATCTTCCCATGAATTAAAACTTCGGGGAGGGTAGTTAAGATAATCGTATGTGTGAAGGGTAATTTGGAAATTGTCTCCAAACATATTGGCTAACATGGTGGTTGCCGCTGAGTTAATAGTGGCATGGCCCGATGGAAACTCAGGGTGGTTGGGTACTCCAATAAATGTAGTCCATGAAGGGTCTATATATTTTTTGATATAGGTAACGGGGCGCACCAGGTTAAAGAGGTACTTATTGGTGAAACATATTACGGTAGCATCGCTTTGCGCTATTCCGAGTTTTGCATAAGCTTCTGCGGCTACATCAAGCATAGTCTTCGCCTTATTAAGTGTTTGAGACAAAATGGAAACAAAATTCCCGCCTGGAGAATAACCCGGCACATCTCTGTGATAAATAGAAGCAGCTTGTTGATCGGCCGTTGCGCTATTCTTTTTGTCGTACACATCTTTTGCCATATTCCAGAAATCAGAACCGGGAACAGTGGAATAGGTTGGCGGAGGTGCAAGGGCAGTACCGTTAGAAACGCCGGGTACTAAAAGCCTCCGCTGGAAGGCATAAGGATTAACAGGAGGTGTAGGTGCAGTGGGCACCCATAACCAAGGCATTTCGAGAGTTGGCGGAGGTGGAATATAGGGTGGATTAATATTTGCTGAACCGTCGGTAGCTGCCCATGCAAATACCCTGTCTGCCACTTCTTTTCCAAACGCAACGGAACGTTGTAAAGTAGCAGCATCCACTTCACTGGCATAGATTGTCTGTAAAGTATTTTCAAGATTGTTAATAGCATCTTTATTTGCCTGTGCAGTTGAAGGAAAAAGTTTGCGGTTCATTTCTGCCAATGCTGAATTAGCAGCGGCTGCCCAGTGGTAAGCCAAACCTGGGTACGTTACCGGCATAGCAGGAAAATCAGTAAGCTGCCCTAGCAGGGTTTGATAAGCCGGCATGCCCGGCACAACGGATTCATAAAGGGCGATACCGCAGTATGCCTGGCATTTTTCAGTTGCCTGGCTTGCAGTACCCGCAGGCAGCGGAAGCTTCAGCATAGCAAGCTGCATATCAATCCATTTAATTACCACATCAGAAGAAAAAGTTTTTGTTTGTTGTAAACCGCCACGATCGCTTTTGTTTTTAGTTACCAAAGAAGATTTCGGATCACCTGAAACAGGATTAATTTCCTTTTGGCAGGAGCCGATGGAAAGAAAAACAAGGCTTAATGGCAACAGCCATTTAGCTGTAATGTTGTTGGTTAATAGTTTCATTTTTTTTGGTTTAAAATTTGATTATTTAATTACAGAAATTTCTTTTGCGCTTGGATAAGCACCCAAATAAATTGAAGAAAGTATTGGGCAAATTACAGTTGCTTGTATTTTATTAAAGTCATCATCTTACAATCAATAACTTTTTTGTTTCTGTATAATCTCCTGACCGCATTTTCAAAAAATAAATCCCTGAACTCACAGCATTTCCTTTTTCAATTTTTACATCCCAGGTAATTTGATGAGCACCTGCTTCAAACCTATTATCGGCCAGGTTCTTCACCAACCGGCCATTGATGTCATAAATTTTTAAAGCTACTTTTTGTGCTTCTGAAATAGTGAACGAAATTGTGGTGGAAATTGAAAAAGGATTAGGACTAACCTTAAGTTCGGAATTGGAATTGTTGGTTTGCAGCTTGGCAGAAACTATATTTTCTAAACAGTTGGAATTTTTTTGCAGTTTTGCAATCCAATTTATATTTGGAAATGTTGTACTTCCATATTGTCCTTCAAACCAAACTTCACCCCGATGATTGTAGCGTCTGCATATCCCTGAATAATCGCCCCATAGTCCATTGATGGTATCGGCGCCTGCTTTTATATTTGTTAATGCACTTATTTCAAAATTACTATTTACATAAACTGCTGAAAGACCCGGGTAAGTATTTATGCCGGTATGCTCAATACCAACAATAGCACTGTTATCAGAAGAAGAATTACCAGCGTAAGCGATGGACGGAAAAGACAAGTAAAGATTGGCGTCGCTGACAGTTTTTGCGGTGCAGGAAATATTATTTGGTATGGCGATTATGCGGCCAATAATTACTGCTGCCTTTCCATTTGCCTTTGTAATCTGAGAAAATTGAATCAACCCATTTTCATAAAATGCACAATTTACAGAAACATCATTCGGATTAAGAGCATCAACTAAGGCAATTCCACCGGGTTGATATGAAACACCGGAACCTGAATAAGAAATATTTGATTGAACTGGCCCATACGTTTTTAAAACAGCATTGCCTGATGCTATTGTATTGGTAATCTCAAATACATAATATTTATCGGATGGATTACCACTTTCATACGCCATCATAAAATACATGTTGGGCCCATAGGTTGTGGAGCCTCCCGATGCAGTCTCTATTGGTCCTTTCGTTGATGATGAGAGTTGTACATTATACACTTGTGAGCTAATTGATGCTTTGCCGGCGTAGGCAGCATTTTTATCCAATTGCACAATTACTGATTGATTAATTTTTCCACCTTTATTTATCCTGAGTTCAGTAATAAATACTTCATCATTACTCATTCCCAATTGAGGGTAATCCATGCTACAGTTATCTTTAAAAGTTGAATCAGGTAAATAATAAAGATTCCACCCATCTAAAGGATTATTTGTTTTGGAAAAGGCTATCATGCATCCAAAACCCTGAAATATATCAATGAAATTTGTATATCCGTAAGCTGATATAAAAACAAAGCGGTCTTTTTTGGGATCATACATTACATGCCCATCAATAAGGCTATTTCCAAAATGATATAAGGAATCTGAAAAAGTCAATGTCCCGTTTTCATTGTAATAGTTCAGCCAGCCATTTGATATGCTTACGATCTTGCCTGCATTGGATATGGCGATACTACTCTCCGATGCATAATAGCCTACAGGGACTTGAAAGAATGGTGTTAGCGGGTTTCCCTCAAAATTGGTTTGTACAAGTGGTGGGCAAATGTTAGAAGTTTTTTTCCCAGAAAAAATTGAATTACTTATTACGTTATTGCTTGATCCATTTGTTATTCTCAGGTTTTTGCTTCTGATATTCTCAGTCACGTCATTAAATGTTTGCAACGATACTTTTTGCGTTATTCTCTTTGTTTCGGTTTTCTGTATCTGAATAAATGCTGAAGGATAAATATCTTGTGCATTTGCAATGGGAAAAAGAAATATGGTACATACAAATGGTATAATAGCAAACAACTTTATTAGCGATTGTTTTTTCATTTTGACAAGTTTTATTATTTTAAGTTTCGTAGTAAAGCAGTTGCCCTTACATTACATCGATTTCTTTTCTTTTGAAAACTTAATTTTATCTGTGCCTTTTACAGAAAATTTTGATGCTGGTATTTTATTATTATTAACAGCATAAGCATAGAAGCTGCCGCAAAAGACACTCCAACCCCTCTTGACATAGTCTTGCACCTGGCCTTGCGGTACGCATTTGGAGTAGCAGAAACCGGTTCGAGATGGTTTAAACATTTGCACTTTATTTCCAGGGCATTGTGCATGTGAATAAGAAATGGTAAATATCGTTACCACGAGAAAAGCAAAAATCTTTTTTGTTATTTTCATTTTCATTTCATTTTAGATTTGTTTTAGAAAAGTTGACAGCATAAAATTGCTGTTTGTACAAACCAATATCAACTGCATAAACATGCAGGTAAACAAAACCGGTAGAACTAAATAGCTGTATTACCGCATATTTATGCAGGTAGGTAATAGCCTCCCAATTATTTAATTTTGTTTAAATAAACTTATAAAAACCTTGCGCTTATTTATAAATAGACTGATGGTGATACAATTGTTGAATTGTATTTGTGCACTTGCAGTAACCTTCTTCGGAGGTTGCTGTTCTGCCCAGGGCGCCCAAAACTATCAGTTTAATAATTTTAGTGCCGATCATGGATTACCACAAACTGTTTTTGAGACCATACTACAGGATAAGAAAGGCTATATGTGGTTTGGTACACGGCAGGGATTGATAAAATACGATGGCTACACGTTCACTAATTTTCAATTTGAACCTAACAATAAAAATTCGTTGCCTGATCAATCTGTACATCGTCTTTGTGAGGACAGTGTTGGAAACATTTGGTTGTCATCCGGTAGTTACCCGTTGCTGAGTAAATATAATCAGCACTCAGGAAGTTTTACAGTTTACCGGCACGACGATCATAATAAATTTTCGTTACCTGCTTCTATAGTTACCTGTATGCTTCCTGAAAAAAATGGACAACTATGGATTGGTACGAATGCAGGTTTATACTACTATGAAGCAGCATCAAATAGAATGATAAGTTTCTCCACCATTAGTTCAGATACTTTGTCTGGCAGTTCCGTTAGTTGCCTGTTGAAAGACGCCAGCGGAAAGCTTTGGATAGGAACCGGAAATGGGGTAAATATTTACGATCCTGGTAGCAGAAAATTAAAGTGTTTTAACCCGGCTAATAAAGACTATCCGGTAAATCCCATTATATCATCCATGCTGGAAGATCATTCAGGTTGTTTATGGATCGGCATCACCGGAAAGGGGGTTTATTGGTATAACCCTTATACAAGTACTTCAAAACATTTTAGCCAGGCAAACAAAACCCCCAATTCTCTAAGCAGCGATTTTGTAAATTCTATTATCGAAGATCAGCAAAATAATATATGGATAGGTACATACGGGGGAGGCATATGTTTGTATCAGCCTGCAACAAATAATTTTAAAACGTACCGGGCAGATTTCAGCAATAATCATTCGCTCGCTACAGACCATGTATTAACGTTATGCGAAGACCGGAGCGGTGTGTTATGGGTTGGAACCAACGGGGGCGGATTAAATAATCTTAGTCTGACAAACAAAAAATTTAATGTTTACAAGGGCTGGGATAAAGAATACAGATCACGTCAACCACTCAGTTTATATAAAGATCATTCGGGTAAAATTTATATGACTACGTTTGGCAAAGGAGTGCAGGAATTTAATTCGGTAACAGGAGAATTTAAGGCGTATAATCTTGTTTTGCCTGGTGATAAATTGGTTAGCGTGAATTTTATTTATAGTGCAGTTGAAGCCTCCGATGGAAATTTTTACATAGTCGGTTTTAACAGCAGCTTTTATATTTTAGATAGAAATGCAGGTAAATTTAAGACTACGCTTCCGGAAGGTTATCACCTCGATACTACTTATCAAAATCTATTCAATTGTATTACGGAAGACCTGGATCAAAGGCTTTGGATTGGCAGCCAGCATGGTTTAAAATATTACGATCTTATACGGAAAAAATTTTTTGGGGTTGAAGAATTGTTCCCGGCTACCAATACATTGAGTAAAGGAAATATTGTTTGTTTATACTGCGACCATGATGGAATACTATGGATTGGGGGATCAAACGGGCTGGAATTGCTTAACACCAGGAATGGGCAATTAAAAAATTACCAACACGCTGAAAGCAATGCGGCTACTATAAGCAACAACACGCTTAACTATTTTTATGATGATGAAAAAGGCAAAGTGTGGATTGCTACAGAAGGTGGCCTTAACCGGTTTGATAAAAAAAACGAACAGTTTATTTCGTTTACGAAAAAAGATGGATTGCCGGGAAACTCAGTAGTAGGTATACTTCCGGATGATAAAGGAAATCTATGGCTGAGTACCAATAACGGAATTTGCAGATTTACGCCGCTGGCTGACAATAAAGCAGTTTTCCGTAATTACGATGTGAGTGATGGATTACCTGGTGATGCATATTATTATACTACCAGTGTAAAAGCCAATGACGGAACGCTTTATTTTGGAGCTCCGGGCGGGCTCCTTGCATTTAAACCGGATGAGATAGAAGACAATGAATTTGTTCCCCCCGTGGTGATTACAGATTTTACTGTTTACAATAAAACGATATCGCCAAATGATACTACAGGAATATTGAAACTTCCTGTAGATGAAACAAAAGAGATCATTCTTGCATACAGTCAAAATGTTTTTTCTTTCTCTTTTTCCGCCTTAAGTTATATACACCCCGAAAAAAATAAGTATGCCTATATGCTGGAAAAATTTGATCGGGATTGGATTTATACAGACGCAACAAGGCGTTTTGCTAATTATACCAACCTGGATGCTGGTGAATATATTTTTAGGGTAAAAGCAAGTAACCACGATGGCATATGGAATGAAAAGGGAATCTCAATCAAACTTATTATTACGCCGCCATGGTGGCAAACCTGGTGGTTTAAATTGGTAGGTATTTTAATAATAGCAGGCGTTGCGTACGTAATTTATAATAACCGACTGCATAAGTCCAGGGAGGTTCGCCGCATAAGAAATAAAATTGCCAGCGACCTACATGACGATCTCGGTGCAACACTCAGCAGTATTTCTATTATGAGCGAACTGGTAAACCAACAGGTAAAAGACGAAGTACCACAAGCAAGTTTGCTATTGGAAAAAATAGGAAATAGTTCCCGTAATATGATCGAATCGGTTAACGACATGGTATGGGCCATTAATCCTCAAAATGACAGCTTCGAAAACATTATAAAACGCATGCGCACTTTTGCGTCTGAAATACTTGCTGCAAAGGACATTGCGTTTCACTTCGATTTAGATAAAAATTTATTACAATCAAAGTTAAAAATGGAGATGCGGGAAAATTTTTACCTGATCTTTAAAGAAGCGATTAACAACCTTGCGAAATACTCACAGGCCAGCAATGCATTTGTAATGATATGGAACAAAGAAAATAATTTAAAAATGATAATCCGGGATGATGGAGAGGGCTTTTATCCATCGGCAGTAACTAATGGAAACGGATTAAAAAATATGCAACATCGGGCTGAAACAATGAAGGCAAAATTTAGTCTCGATTCTACACCTGGTAAAGGCACCATTATTGAAATCGAATTTAAAAATGAATAAAAATGGACATTAGTGTGGTAGTTTTTGAAGACAACACTTTACTTAGAGAAAGTCTGTTCCAGCTTATCAGCGGAACCCCCGGGTTGACTTGTGCAGGCGCATTCCCCAATTGCAATGACCTTCTTTTCAACATAAAAAAAACGGCACCCAAGGTGGTGTTGATGGATATACAAATGCCTGGCATGAATGGCATTGATGCGGTAAAAATTATTAAGGCTAATTTTCCTGAGATAAAGATAATCATGCAAACAGTGGTGGAAGATGATGATAAAATATTCGCTTCAATCTGCAACGGTGCATCAGGTTATTTATTAAAAAACACCACACCCGTCAGGTTATTACAGGCAATCGTAGAAGTGTATGAAGGTGGTGCACCCATAACGCCGGCTATTGCACAAAAAGTGCTTGATAAATTTCGTCGGCAATCCCCTGTATCATCAAAAGAATTGAATACACTCTCTGTTCGTGAGAAGGAAATATTAGAATGTTTGGTGGAAGGGATGAGTTACAAAATGATTGCTGCGTCTTGTAAAATAAGTATTGATACCGTGAGGTTTCACATTCGGCATATCTATGAAAAATTGCATGTAGGCTCGAAGTCAGAAGCTGTTAGTAAAGCTATAAGAGGCTCCTCCTAGTAAAACAAGTCATCTTTTTTTATACTCATTATTCTTTAATAACTCACTCGTCGGGTTATATGCTTTAACTGAAATATTTTTTACAATTGCAAATGTGATAATCACCTTCATTCACGTGCCTGCTGGTGGTAAGATAATAATTTTTTTATACAAAATTATAACACGAAACTAACTGCGTTTGCGTGAGGGATAGTGGCGGAAATACTTTTTTGAGGCACGAAAAAAAGATTGCAGCGGATAGCCCGACCCCTTGCGCAGCTAGCTGGCACGCCACATAAACAATTTCTGTTAATAAAATTCAATCAATAATATTTGTGCATCAGGTTATATCATATTTACACCCGTAAAAAAACCTTTTTCTGGTACATAAAATACAGGAAAGCCCATTTAACCAATACATAGCAAATGGCCAGCACCACCGCATTGTAAGGGTCTCCAATTAATTGCCCCAGCCATTGAAAAAATCCGTTGGTAGTATAACTCCAGTTAATAAAAATACCTGACATATAAATCAGAATAGAGTTCATACCTATTACCTTAAAAAAGAAGGCCCATTTTTTATAACCAAGAATATCAATGATGTAATAAAATATGGATAAAAGGATAAGGCTGTACCCGCCGACATTCAATACAAAAGAACTTGTCCAGAGATTTTTATTGATGGGGAAATCGAGGTTCCAGATATGTGCGAGGCCCACAAATACAAAGCCTGTAATAAACATATACAATGCCTTTTTTTGTTGGCTCAATGGATTGTTCTTTAAAAATTTACCGGTTAAAATACCTAACAGACCCGTGCCAATGGCTGGAATGGTTGACATTAATCCTTCCGGATCATGTATGCCGAGGTAAAGTTTTCCGGGCATAATTGATCTGTCAATGTAAGAAGCGAAATTACCTTCCATGCTTAAATCTCCCCGTGGAAAACCCGGTGCAGAAGTAAATTTCAGCAATAGCCAGTAACCAATCAGCAGGCAACAAAACCAAATGATTTGTGCTCTTTCTTTTGTATATAAATATATGATGTTGGCAAACATATAAGCCAGGCCAATGCGGCCAAGCACACTGCCAAAGCGTATTTCGGCAAGGGGTCTTATTTGTAAATGATTATTAGCAACCAGCCCGAGCAATACCAATGTCAATCCACGTTTAATTACCCGCCACAACAACTGATTTTTATTGGCTCCTTTTTCCAGTTCACGTCCTACAGAATACGGCGTGGCAACACCGGCAATAAAAAGAAACAGTGGAAATATCAGGTCATAAAAATGAAAACCATTCCAGTCAGGATGCGTTAGCTCACCGGCAATGGCCTCCCAGAAAGGGGAGCCTGTTGCCTTGGCCAGGGCATGAAAAATTTCTTCGGCACCCATTATCCAAAACATGTCAAAGCCACGAAGGGCATCAAGGGAATACAGTCTTTGTGTGGTTGTGGTAGCTGGTTGGTTCATATTTTATAATTGGTTAAGCTTGAGAATAAAGTTAACGGATTCAACACATAACCCATCCAAACGGTATTTAATTTTTCTCATACCATTAAAATACAACCCGTATTGCTTTGTATGAATTTTAATGCTCTTAACAACTAATAAAATTGACTCCGAATTTTTAGGGTCAAGCTCTCCTCTCCTTAAGAGAGGGGTTGGGGGTGAGGTCAAACAAGAGGTTAAATAGATCAATATTTTTTATACCTATCAACGATTCAATTTTAAAAAGCGTATAATGTTTTTGTTGCAGCGCCGTGCAGAAGGAATTTGAAATGCAACTCTTTAATGACCTGCATCAAAAAAATCAAGTTAGTTTTACAAGATGCCCAACCTGATTATCATCCGCCACGGTCAGTCTGAATGGAACCTGCAAAACCGCTTTACCGGCGATACTGATGTGGAACTGACGGACGCTGGTATTGAAGAAGCAAAAAATGCTGCAAGAAGGATAAAAAATTTTCCACTTGATGCGGCTTACACATCTGTATTAAAAAGAGCCATCCACACCTTGAATATTATCCTGGAGATTACTGGAAACCTGTCTCTTCCGGTAACCTGCAATGCAGCTTTAAATGAGAGAAGTTACGGCGATCTGCAGGGCCTTAATAAAGAAGATACCGTTAAAAAATATGGTGAAGCACAGGTGTTATTATGGCGCAGGGGATTTAGTATAGTCCCACCCAACGGAGAAAGCCTGCAGGATACTTTTAACAGGGTGATACCTTATTACAACCAGCAAATTCTACCCCAGCTTAAAAGAGGTAAGAACATCCTGATTGTTGCCCACGGTAATAGCCTGCGGGCATTGATGATGCACCTGGAACACATTAGTGAAACAGCTATTGCCGATGTAAACCTTGCCACCGGTGCACCAAGATTATACCGCTTTAGTGATGTGATGGAATTACAGGAAGCTGTTTACATTAAATAGTTTTTACACCTGCTGCTACATAAAAACAGGTGCCTGAAAAATAATTTCAAAATATAATTGTCATTCTAACAAATAATAATACATTTGGGCCAAATATTGCCTGTCAGATATGAATGATCAATATGTTATTGGAGTTGATTATGGTACTGATTCCGTTCGCTCCATACTTGTAAATGCTGTTAATGGAAATGAAATTGCAGCCGCTGTTTTTTATTATCCCCGCTGGAAAGAAG
>Ga0209511_1003685_pt1 | contig 11591 bp, 8 predicted proteins | sample SSSSmetaG_FD_184141 | JGI IMG/M metagenome (GOLD analysis project Ga0209511, IMG submission 184141) | Glacier valley bacterial and archeal communities from Borup Fiord, Nunavut, Canada, to study Microbial Dark Matter (Phase II) - ​SSSS... | ecosystem: Environmental > Aquatic > Freshwater > Ice >... | reverse complement strand
TCGGTATTTACGGTAATGCGAGCGTACACGGGGGCCTTGCCCTCTTTCAATTTATCCTGAAGGATAAGAAAATGTACACCAAATGTGTTTGTTGTTTTCATTTAATACTGTTTGTTTTGTTACGGTTTGACGAATAGGTGCAAAACGTTTCTTAAAAACTGGTATCAAAACTGCTCAAAACGGCCCAAAATAGCCCTGTCTCGATATGGTATAATTACCTGTATTACAGTTAATTATACCACTTTCTGATACCTCGAAGGTAAGAAACAAAAACAGGTATCCTTTTAGGTATCATAAACATTGAGAAACTATGGGTTATTTTGAGTTTGGCTGAAAACAAAAAACCCTGTAAATCAGAGATTTACAGGGTTTTGGAGTGGTTTGATAACCGTTTTAGTGGTATCAGCAGTAACACTGAAGATATGTTTAAATGGGATCAGGTATTGTATACAGATAAATTGATTAGCAAACAGGAACAGGAATTCGCATATCTGCCTGCAAAACTTACAGATGGTTCAATAGCCTCACTCACGGGAATACCCTATGGCTTCGGCTGGCTTTTAATGGGAGAATCAGGCTTCGCAGGAAAACAGTATTTGCATACTGGGGGCTACCCTGGCTATATGACTATAATTGCCCGTTATCCCGATAAAAACAAGGTCATTATCATTCTGACTAATATCTGGAATGTAGTCGACATGTATCAGCTTCGAAATGAAACCCAAAATATTCTCTTTAAAATGCCCTTTAAAATACCTCAGGCTAAGCCTTTTCAAAAAAGTGTTGCCTTGAATCCAGCACAGTTAAAAGCCGTAGAAGGCACATATTCATTAATAGCCGCGCCTAGTTTGAAGCTTAACATAACAACTGATGCCGGTCAGGCCTATGCGCAGTTAACAGGACAAATACGGGTCGAAATTTATCCTGAATCTGAGCTCAACTTTTTTTATACACTGGTAGCGGCTAAAATCAAGTTTACCAAAGAAAGTGATGGCACCATTAAAAAATTAACCCTGCTTCAAAACGGGAATGAACTGGTAGCGACTAAGGAGTGACCTGAGTTTTTTAAAGCAGAACTACTGCCAGTCTGATGGTTTGCTTAGTAGTAGTTCATGTATTATTTCAGCCTTACAAAATGCGGGGATGAATGTTAAATACATCTTTCAATGCCTGACTGGCCGCATTGTAACCGCTCATACCGTGAACACCTCCACCAGGAGGCGTAGACGAAGAACAGATATATAAGCCTTTTGCTGATGTACGGTAAGGCGAACTTCTTAAGGCCGGCCGGGTAAATAGTTGCCCGAGATCAATAATACCCCCATTGATGTCACCCCCAATATTATTTGGATTATAGCTTTCCAGCTGGCTGGTATTAAATGTATGCCTGGCCAGGATGCGCTCACGAAAGCCGGGGGCAAAACGCTCAACCTGCCTCTCGATATTCTCAGTCATGTCTTTCCTAGAACCGTTTGGAACATGGCAATAGGCCCAACCGGTATGCTTGGATGCAGGAGCACGGGTTGAGTCAAATACACTTTGCTGGGCCAATAAAACAAATGGCAGGTCAGGATAATGGCCCTTACTTGTTTGGGCCTCATTATATGTGATTTCTTCTAAGGTTCCTCCGAGATGAATGGTACCTGCCTGCCTGGCAGCTTCAGCTTTAAAGGGTATGCTATCATCAAGTGCCCAGTCAATTTTGAATACCCCCATCCCGTAACGGTAGCGTTCAAGCTGCCATTTATAAAGAGTAGAAAACTGATGACCGGCTATGGTTAAAAGCTGTTTGGGAGTAACATCAAAGAGTATGGCCTTTGCTGACGGAAGCTGACTCAGCGTTTTGATATAGGTACCTGTTTCTATCTTCCCCCCAATTGAAATAAAAAACGAAGCCAGGGCCGAAGCAATACTTTTAGCCCCTCCTTTGGGTACAGGCCAACCTTTTAAATGCCCGTTGGCCATAAGTACAAGAGCTACAGCCGATGTAGCGATATTTGTCAGGGGCTGGATACTATGTGCTGCCATTCCTGCTAAAAGAGCCCTTGCCTCTTCAGTTTTAAAACGTTTAGCAAGGGTCACAGCAGATGTCAATGCTTTAAAGCCAAACTGAGCCATATCAAGAGGATGCCTTGGGAAATGCAATGCAGCTAAAGCATCTGCTGCAAGACCAGGCCATGTATCAACTACAGGTTGAATCAAGTGAGTATAAGCGGTACAATCTTCGCCCAATAAACTAGCAGTCTGAGTAACAGATTTTTTTAGTACTGCTGCACTTCCACTATCTAAGGGATGTGCAGCCGCTGTATCGGGATAAATATAATGAAGACCATGCTGCTCAAGTGGTAAAGTTTGAAAGAACGGGGAACCAGCAGCCAGGGGGTGAACAGCCGAACCTACATCATGATAAAATCCGGGTAATGTTAATTGCTCTGTACTCAGGCCCCCGCCTATTTGATCTTTACCTTCAAGTAGCAATACCGAAAGGCCATTTTGCTGTAACAGGATAGCTGCAGCCAGTCCGTTTGGCCCCGAGCCAACCACAACTGCATCATATTCATAGCTTTTTGAATTCATTTTACCAATTAATAGTTAACCCTGTTAAGATTCAACAAGCCATAACCGCTGACAGTAATTAATTCAAGTATGCTCTTCCTATAACTAAGAAGGCCATACTAAACTTAATTATAGTTACCCCTTCAATCCAGCATATACAGTAAGATTGTAATCATATCCGCTTAATCTCTGCTATGATAATCTTTGTCGAAAATTGATTATCAGCAGGCGTAAAAAAATTATTCTAATCTGCTTTTAAATTAGTGAAAACAGTAAAATCAATCTGATTTAAATGAAATTGATACATGTTTTTAGAATCATTGAAGTAAACTACATTAGGCACTGATAGTTAACTAAGCCTCTAAACTAACCTGAATATGTTTTCAAAAAAAGATATCCCTGACTTAAGCGGTAAAACTGCCATAGTAACCGGAGCAAATTCAGGACTTGGTTTTGAGACTGTATGAGGCGCACCATCAACATTATATGCTGCAGTTTCAAATCAAGCACTGGGAGAAAAAATGTATGAACCTGATCAGGGCTATCGGGGTTATCCGGTACTGGCAACTCTGAGAGGAAATGCGATGGATGAAACAGCCGCCAGAAAACTCTGGGAATTTTCAGCGCTAGCCACAAACCTGCAATTTCCTTAATAACACAAATAAATTTACAGCCCTCAGTTAAGCGTCAAATTTATTAGTATCCAGATTACTGAAGCTAAAGCCTCTTGGAGCTAAAGTTTTTACAAGATAAATCGAGCTAAAACCAGGCCGACAAAACACGTTTATGTCTGAATTAAAAGATTAAGTTGACAAAGGTTAACTCTGCATTTATCTTTGCACCGTAAAATTCTTCTGCCAATTTTTTTTTCGGTCAGGATACTTTGCCAAACAGCCCAATCCTGATTCATGTTAAAAAACCTTATTGTGCTTTTTCTGGTAATCTTATTTGCCGCATCTGCTTTCTGTCAGAATACACTGTCTATTATTTTGAAAGATAAAAAATCTGGAGAGGCATTAATCGGGGCAACAGCTCTGGTCAGGGGCACGTCAATAGGCACAAGTTCTGATAAAAACGGGCTATTAACACTGTCTTTAATACCCGGGGGTAAGCAAGTTATCGAGTTCCGGTATGTTGGTTTTGAAACTCAGGTTGACACACTAGTATTTCCACTAATAGATTCTACCCGTCTGGTTATTAAGATGCAGGAAGAAGGTAACCGTGAAGGAAAAGAACTTGATGAAGTAGTAGTCTCAACAACCAGGTCGAGCCGGATTCTGGCAAATATTCCTACCCGGATCGAAATTATTTCAAGCCAGGAATTAGAAGAAAAAGCAAGTATGAAGCCTGGTGATATCCGTATGCTTCTGGCTGAAAGTACAGGAATCCAGACCCAGCAAACTTCTGCCACCAGTGGTAATTCAAGTATCCGTATCCAAGGGCTAGACGGCAAATATACACAGGTAATTCGTGACGGCTTTCCGCTCTATGCTGGTTTTTCGGGAGGGCTGGGTCTATTACAGGTGGCCCCACTAGACCTGAAACAGGTAGAAATCATCAAAGGATCATCATCTACACTTTACGGGGGTGGAGCCATTGCAGGCCTGGTAAACCTGGTTTCAAAAACGCCTGCCCAGGAACGGCAATTATCATTTATTGCCAATGGCACATCTGCTCTGGGACTTGATCTTAGCACATTCTACAGCCAGAAATTTAAGACTGTTGGAACAACCGTTTATGCCGCTTATAATCGTGGTTCAGCTTATGACCCCTCTAATACAGGTTTTACGGCAATTCCCAGATATGATAGATTTACACTGAATCCTAAACTTTTCATTGCTGTTTCCAGCCATACCACATTGATAGCGGGTTTAAACACTACGATTGAAAAACGTACCGGGGGTGATATTTCATTTATCAAAAATGGGGCAAGCGCTGGTCATACGTATTTTGAGCAAAATAAAACCGGGCGCTACAGTACACAGATTGAACTTGACCATACCTTTAATGAAAACGAAAAACTGGTAATTAAAAATAGCCTGAGCTATTTTGACCGTTCAATAGATTTACCCGATTACAGGTTTTCAGGTGTTCAGTTATCAACATATACTGAGGCTGATTACCTGAAAAAGGGTATGCTGGCCGACTGGGTGGCTGGTATAACTATTTTATCAGATAAGTTTACCGAGCATAGAGATAGTAATTTCCCACTTCGCAACTATAACTATCAGACAATAGGTGCATTCATTCAAAATACCTGGAATGTAAATAAGCAGTTTACGCTAGAATCAGGTCTGCGTACAGATTATCATAATGTATATGGCTTCTTCCTGCTACCCCGGGTTTCTGCGCTCTGGAAAATAAATCCCCATCTGTCAACCCGTTTGGGCGGGGGCCTTGGTTATAAGGCGCCCAGTTTGTTTACTGAAGATGCCGAACGTATTCAGTTCAGAAATGTATTACCAATTGATATGTCAAAAACCAGGGCAGAACGTTCTTATGGTACCAACTACGACCTGACCTATAAGACCAGTTTTTTTAATGAACACCTTGGCTTTACGGTTAACCAGCTATTTTTCTATACCGTTATTAATAACCCTATTTTACTGAGACCTGTAAGTGGTGGCGATCTTCAGTATCTTCAGCCAGCAGGTAACCTTAATACCAGAGGACTGGAAACAAACATAAAATTAAGCGTGTCAGATTTTAAGCTATTTCTTGGCTATACCCTAAGTGATGTACATCAGAAAGCCGGCAATGTTATAAGCCCCTACCCGTTGGTATCTATCCACCGATTAAATAATGTGCTGATGTATGAAATTGAAAACAAGCTAAAAATTGGACTCGAAGCTTATTATTTCAGCCCCCAGAAATTAAATGATGGTGGCATTGGTAAGGGATACTGGACAGCCGGTCTCATGGCAGAACGAACCTGGCACCATTTGTCACTCTTTATAAACTTCGAAAACATCACCGATACCCGTCAAACCCGTTTTGACACCATTTACACAGGAGCAATGACCAGCCCAGTATTTCGCGATATCTATGCCCCTCTTGATGGCTTCATAGTAAATGGTGGTGTGAAGATCAGACTTTAACTAGTTGAGAAGTCAATCCCATACACTTTAAATTTTGTTGAAAGCGAATAGTATATTAGCCGTTGAGCAAAGATTTAATCTCTGAATTAATCCTGATGTATGAATAAGCTTCCTACTATTAAGGAAATTGCCAAACGTTTACATGTTTCTGCCTCGACTGTGTCAAGGGCATTGCATAATCATCCAAGTATCGGCTGGGTAACTACGATGCGCGTGCATAAAATAGCGCTTGAATTAAATTATATACCCAATCAGACTGCTATTTCATTCAAACAGAAGAAAACCTTTACTATTGGTCTCGTACTTCCAAGACTTTCAGAAGCTTTTTTTGCCGCAGCATTAAGCGGAATAGAAGATTATGCCAGTGCCCGAAATTACAATGTGCTAATCGGTCAGTCTCTCGACAATGCCGAACGTGAATATCGGATCATTGAAGGAATGAAAACCCATAGGGTTGATGGGATGATTGTATCCGTCTCTCAGGATACTGAAAATTTTGAATTTTTAGATGATCTGAAACGATTACATATCCCGATTGTCTTTTTTGACCGCATTCCAAATTTGCCCCATATAAATTACGCTGCCTGTAACCTGGAACCCGGGATTATGCAAGCAATGGATTATTTAATTGGAGTAGGTCATTCCCGGATAGCGTTGATCAATGGGCCAGTAGCATTATTGTCGACAACCCAGAGGCTCGAAATATATTCAAATGGCTTGAAGAAGGGTTCACTCGAAATTGCACCTGAACTGATTGTATATTCTGATCTTTCGGCCCAGAGCAATCACAGTTGCATGAAAGTTTTACTTAACCTGCCCAGCCCCCCAACGGCTGTCATAACCTTTAATGATTATGTAGCACTTGATGCAATAGAAACGGCAAAGGCTATGGGCCAATTAATCAATAAAGATATCTTCTTTGTAAGCTTCGCAAATATGCCAATCTGGAATTATATGGATTACCCTCCTGTGGCCTCTATTGAACAGTTCCCCTATAAGCAAGGTGAAAAGGCTACTGAAATACTTTTCAATATTCTTGACATGGAATTTCCTGAAACAGCCCTGCCTGTTCATTATCTGCTTGATTCTAAAATGATCAGTAGAAATAATAACTGACACTTACGCCTTAAAAAAATAAAAAAAAACGCAAACGGTTGCGCAACTTCTGCTGCTATTATTATTAATAGATTGGTTAGACTATTAAAATTTTCAGCGTAAAATGTGTGATCAAGTATTAAGCCAATATGGGATTACCCCACCTTATTTGATTCGCCCATATGGTAATGGACTGATAAATTCTACGTGGCTGGTAGAAACTACTGGTGGTAAATTTATTCTTCAGCAGATAAATCAGAAGGTTTTTACCTGGCCCGACGTACTTGCTACCAATGTGAGAATAATTAGTAATTACCTTGAGGTTCAACATCCTACATACCTTCTTCCGACTCCTTTACGAAACGTAAAAGGAGAAGAATATTCAATGGATGAAAAAAATGCCTTTTACAGACTTATTCCATTTATCAAAAATTCACATTCAATCGATGTACCTGAAAAACCCGCACAGGCCTTTGCTGCTGCCAAAGCATTTGGCAAATTCACCCGAATATTGTCAGATCTGGATGCACATGAACTTAAAATTACCATTCCACACTTCCATAATCTCAGCTACCGCTATCAGCAGTTATCATCAGCCATTGCCTTAGGCTCACCCGAAAGGCTAGCCTTGGCTTCTGCTGCAATTGCAGAAATATCTGGCTATATTGACCTGGTGCACAGGTTTGAAGAAATCAGAAAAAATCCTGACTTTAAAATCCGCGTCACCCATCATGACACAAAAATTAATAATGTGCTTTTTGAGCCTGATGACAAGGTACTTTGTGTAATAGACCTGGATACAGTCATGCCAGGATACTTCATCAGTGACCTGGGTGATATGATTCGCACCTATGTTTGCCCGGTTAGCGAGGAAGAAGAAAATCTGAGTCTGATTAAAATAAGACCTGACTTTCTGCATGCAATCCTTGAAGGCTACCTGAGTGAGATGGAAAATGAGCTTACAACTGCTGAGAAAGCTGACCTGATTTACGCAGGCCAGTTTATGACATATATGCAGGCTATCAGATTCCTAACTGACTTTTTAATGAACGATATTTACTATGCCGTTAACAACCCCTTACATAATTTAAAAAGGGCTCTGAATCAACTTAAGCTGTTAGAAAAACTGAGCAGGTTTGCTGGTTAAAACAGTTATAAGATCAAAATTAAGTTAAACAATTAAAACTGGTTAACCGTGTTAATATCAAACTAACCCGGTTAGCACCAACATCAGAAGTCATCATTCAAAGCAAACTGTGAAACGGCATTTTTCCACTTGCCCTTTGTAAAGTCTGGAAATTCCTGGGGCATATTACCTTCAGCAATTGACTTTTCTGATAGCGGAGTAATTACACTCAAAGTCATTGAATCATATACATCAATTGGTGGTGCCACCTTTCTTTTTACACTCTCTATAAAAGCATTAAAAACAAAATAATCCATACCACCATGGCCGGCACCTTCAGCTTTTGCTGCTGACTTCTTCCATAAAGGATGATCATACTTTTCAAGCCATTCTTTTGAAGAATCCCATTCATCATTGACTTTCGCTTTATTCTCGATATAAATAGAATTTGCCACATCCATCCAGATGCCCTTAGTACCTTGAACCCTGAAACCCAGAGAATAGGGTCTTGGCAGGTGTGTATCATGACTCAAAACGACAGTTTCACCATTGGCGCAATTTAGGGTAGTGGTTATCACATCACCGTTTTTAAAATTAATGAGGGCATTGGGGCTGTTTAAATCAATATTTTTTACGTAAGCATTCAGCCCCCTAGATTTAGAGGCGAATGAAACCAGGTTAGTAAACCTGTTGCCTTTATTAATATTAGCATAATGAAGAACCGGGCCAGCACCATGTGTTGGGTAAATATCTCCATTTCTTCTGGCATTAAATTCGGTACGCCATTGGGCCTCACCAACGGCATCAGGCCCAAACTTGGTTCCTATACCTTCAACTGTCTTACCATCATTGAACAAAATACCCCTTAAATTATGTTGGTAACCGCCTTCAAGATGTATAATTTCGCCAAAGACATCTTCTCTGACCATTTTTAAAACTGCCATCACATCGCGGCGATAGCAAACATTTTCGAGGGTCATATAGGGTATACCAGTTTGCTCAGAAACAGCAATAATATCCCAATGGTCTTGCAAAGTGATTCCGGCAATTACCTCACAGCCTACCCTTTTTCCTGCCTTCATGGCATCAATTGCCTGATCTTTATGAAACTGCCAAGGGGTGGCAATTAAAACAGCATCCAGATCTTTACGAGCAAGCAGTTTCTTATAGGCATCAAGACCGCCAGTATAAACAGCTGGTTGCTTTTTTCCAGCTTTCTGAAATAGTTCTGCCGTTAGTTTAAGTGAATTTTCCTGAATATCACAAATAGCTGTTACATCGAGATCATCGCGCAATAATGCTTCACGCATATGGTCACGGCCACGCTGACCGACACCAATGAAACCGATTCTGACTTTGTCCTTGCCCCTGAAAATGGTTTCCGGTTTTAAGATGGTAAATCCGGTCGCAGCAAGTGATCCGGTTCTGATAAAATCTCTACGATTCATATGTATTTCAAAAGCCCTTTCTGGGACTGATGAGTAAATTTAAAAAAAGGAAGGGGAAAAAATTTACACAAACGTTTGTGTAAGAAATGCGCTGAGGAGCAGTGAAAACTTTCTATATCTTCAAATTATAATCCTTCATATGCAAACCATTAAGGCTGATTTACCAGATGCTGATTACCTGATCAAAACCGACAGCTACGTTAAGAATCTGGGTAACCGCCTATTGTCAATTGACTTTCTAAGGGGGTTTATTATGGTATTGCTTGCTCTGGAAAGCACCCAGCTTTACACTAATTTAATTAATACGTCAACAAATCGTCCGGTAAACAGCATTCTAAACCAGTTTTTTCATCATCCATGGCATGGTCTTCATTTCTGGGACCTGGTGCAGCCGATCTTCATGTTTGTTGCAGGAAGTGCAATGGCATTCTCTCTAGAAAAACAACAAGAAATAATGACCTGGAATCAAAGCTTTGCCAAAATTTTAAAAAGGTGCGGCTGGCTATTTTTCTGGGGAGTGACAGATTACCTTGTCAGGGAACACGGTCTGTCTTTTGAGTTATGGGATGTACTTACCCAGCTTGCATTCACAACACTTATTGCGTTCCTGATTAGCCGGTCGTCATCAACGCTTCAGATAACCGTTAGTTTGCTGTTCCTGTTGATACCTGAACTACTTTACCGGTTTATTCAGATTCCTGGCTTTGACCAGCCCTTTACTAACCAGCACAACTTTGGTAATTATATGGATCTGGTTCTAATGAATAAGACTAATCCAGACGGTTGGGTTGCCATAAACTGCCTCTCAACATCAGCTCATACGATTTGGGGTCTGATGGCAGGGCAGCTGTTACTCAGTAATCAGACTGGGAAAGCAAAGGCGATAAAACTTTGTACCGCCGGACTGCTATTATTGGTTTTGGGCTTTGGAATGGATCTGACAGGTATCACACCCATCATTAAAAAGATTGCAACGAGCAGTTTTGTCCTTGCTTCTGGTGGATTTTGCCTCCTGTTTCTAGCTGCATGTTACTGGTATATTGATATCAAGAACAACCGCAAAAATCTGCTCTTTTTTACCATTGTTGGTATGAATTCTATCTTCATCTACCTCTTTTTTGAGATTGTCGGAGAGCGCTGGTTCAATGGGTATATCAATGCTATTGCCGGGGGGCTGATGAAGCTGATACACCTGCCTCAAACTGTAATCCTGATCATAAGTTCATGTTGTATATTTTTTCTGGAATGGGGAATATGCTATTTCCTCTATAAAAAGAAGGTTTTTTTCAGAATCTAACCATCGTACTATGCTATTATTCTACAAAAACAGTTTATTAACCGGCCTATTACTAGTTATTTCTCTGTCAGTAAGTATCGCTCAAACACATCAGTTCAAAGGGCAGGTAACAGATCAGACAGAAAACCCTTTACCGGGTGCCACTGTGCTCGTTACAGGTAGCCAGAAAGGAACAACAACTGATGCCACCGGGCATTTTTCGATAGATATCTCACCAACCGATGTGCTTACAGTAAGATCAATCGGCTTTAAAACCCAGCAGATAAAGCCAGGTATGAGACCTGAGCTTACCATTCGCCTTGAGGCAGATGCCAGAAACCTTGATCAGCTGGTTGTCGTGGGTTATTCTTCAAAATCACAGTCACAGTTATCAAGTTCAGTTTCAAGTGTCTCGGCAAAGAGGCTTGAAGGAAGCAGCACTTCGAATGATTTTAATGATTTACTACAGGCAACCTCGCCGGGTATAAATGTCTCTAATCAGAGTGGACAACCTGGTGCATCAGCCAATATTGTCATTCGTGGTGCAGGCACATTAAGCAGTAGTACACAGCCATTATATGTGGTTGATGGAATTTTGAACGATGCCAGCAATGCCTTACCTGTCAACCCCAATGATATTGCCAGTGTTACTGTTCTTAAAGACGGGGCTGCTACCGGAATTTATGGTTCGAGAGCTGCTAATGGTGTTATTGTAATTACTACCAAGAAAGGCCGGGCTGGCAAAACCGTCGTTACCTATACCGGCAAATACGGGTTTACAGACCATTTGAAAGGAAATATAAAACTTGGCACTTCTCAGGATGTGTATAACTACCAGACCGAGGCGTATACCAACCGCTGGAATGATGATTTAAATTTGGTAAATACACAGTTTGCCCAGACTAACCCAAATGCAACACCTGCCCAGGTACAGCAGAACCTGCAGGCAAATTTCTATCCCTATGAAAACAATGCGACTAATTTAAAAGACT
>Ga0209511_1003683_pt1 | contig 11595 bp, 10 predicted proteins | sample SSSSmetaG_FD_184141 | JGI IMG/M metagenome (GOLD analysis project Ga0209511, IMG submission 184141) | Glacier valley bacterial and archeal communities from Borup Fiord, Nunavut, Canada, to study Microbial Dark Matter (Phase II) - ​SSSS... | ecosystem: Environmental > Aquatic > Freshwater > Ice >... | reverse complement strand
GGCGACGCCCATCACTTCTGTAGCTGCTGGCCCTCGAGCTGAGCGGACTCGAGCGCACGGTAAAGCAGGCGTTCGTAGTTCGCTCGAGAAAGCGTTATGCCCCGGCAGCGCACCGCCGGATAGTCCCAGCGCTCGAGCAGGATTTGTAGCGCGCCCAGCAGCAAAGCGCGGCGGAACCAGGGCAAACCACCCCCATTTTCTCCAGACTGGCCCTCCCAGTGAAGCTCGAGGCCATCCCAGCGCAGGAAAGGACAATCTGCCACACCTCGAGCGTAGATTAGAGCGCCCGCGTCGCCCCGTGTGGCCCGTATCCACAGCGGTTTTTGCCGCACTTCAGCGTCAATGACCTCTGTGCCGTAGACCTCGGAATACAGCTCGAGCAGGTTTAAGCGCGTGTGGTGCGCTTCCGAGCGCAGACGCCCCTCCTCGCGCCCGGTGAGTGGGGTTCTGAAGTGGCGCTCGTTTAAGGCGTGTTCAATCTCGAGCAGGCGGTCCTCGAGCAACTTAAGGCGCTGCCTCGGTGTGGGGTCGGGGCGGCTGGGGACGGCTGGGTCGCCCTTCAGCACTCGAGCGGGGTCGAGCAGTTTCTTCTCGGTCAGGCTCGAACGCTCTATCAGATGGGCTTTGTCCAGGCTCCAGATGCGGTTCGCCACCTTCTCGGCAAAGCGCCTGTCGTGCGTGACCACCACCACCGCGCCAGGATACGCGAGTAGTGCGTTCTCGAGCGCCTCGAGCGTCTCTACGTCCAGGTGATTGGTCGGTTCGTCGAGCAGCAGTACATCAGCTCCCAGCGTCGAGATGAGCGCCAGACCCGCTCTGGCCCGCTCGCCGCCACTGAGCTGGTCGGGCAGTCGGTCCCAGTAATCGGCCCCGAAGCCATAACGCCCCAGAATCTGCACCGCACGCACGCTGGAGAAGCGTTCCTCGAAGAACTCGAGCAGAGATTTTTTGGGGTGGAGGCCGTGATAGTGCTGGTCCAGGTAGGCCAGGTTCGAGCCGCCTTCAAAGAGGAGTTTAGCGCGGGGGTCGCTCGAGTGCAGCTCACCCTTTATGAGTTTGAGCAGCGTGGTCTTCCCTGCCCCGTTGGGACCGACCAGCGCGATTCGGTCTCCCAGACGCACCCGGAAGGCTACATCCTCGAGAATAGTTTGGTCGGGATACGCAAAGCTCAGATGTTCGCCCCACAACACCAATTTTGCTCGAGCGTTGCCACTCAGTAAGCTCATGCGAAGTTTGCGCTCACTGGGGGGGGCCTCGACACCCTCCAGCCGCTCGAGGCGGGATTGCAGCGCCCCCGAGCGCCGTCCCCACTTGGCCTGCTGCGCCTGTGAACGCTCGAGCCGAACCTCCTCGAAGCCCAGGGTTCGGCCCCGTTTTTCCAGGGTACGCTGCTCGAGGGTGCGCTGCGCGGTGGCCTTGCTGTAGCCGCCCGGATACTCGAGCACCCGGTTTCCGGTGGCTCCGCCGCCTTCCACCCACCACGATTTTTGGGCTACTGCGTCGTGCAGGGCGCGGTCGTGCGAGGTAAAAAGCACCGCGCTCGAGCTATTTTTCAGGTGGTCCTCGAGCCACAGCCGCATGGTGATGTCCAGGTGGTTGGTGGGTTCGTCCAGAAACATCAAGTCGGGTTCACTCATCAGGGTCAGGGCCAGCGCCAGACGGGTGCGCTCGCCCCCAGACAAGGAGACCGCTTCACGGTCCTCGAAACCGGACAGCTCGAGCACCCCAAAGGTGATTCCCGCGCGCGCGCTCCAGGTGTAGCCTCCCGCGTCCTCGAAACGGCTATGCAGCACGTCCCAAACGACTAGCAACTCTGGTTGGTGCTCTAGTTGGGTCTCGAGCGCGCGGAGTTCGGCCTCGAGCTGAGCAAAGGGCCTCGAGCGCTCGAGCAGTTCACGCACCGTTACCGATTCTGGAAAGTCGGGGTGCTGGGTCAGGTAGGCCACCTTGAGGCCCTCGGCCTGCCAGCGCAGCCCGTCCTCGAGCTTCAAATCCCCGCGCAGCAGCTCGAGCAGGGTGGTCTTTCCAGCCCCGTTTCGCCCTAATAGCGCCACCTTTTCACCCGCGTGCAGGCTGAGGTTGAGGTCGGCAAAGTGCAACTTGCCCCGCGTATAAAACGCGTGCTCGAGAGCTATTAAAGTGGTTTGAATTTTCGCCGCCGACATCACTGCGCTAGTTTAGGGGGTTGGGCACTTGGGGGCATGTGACGAATGGCTTAGCGGGTTTAAGCAAGTTGGAATCAGCTAAGGCGGCGGAATGAAAAAACCCCGCTCGAGCGCTCCCAAATTCTCAATTTTCTCGAGTTGAGCTTAAGGGTCTGAGCGCTCAAAAGGGAGTGCCGGAAGTCATGGGGTGGGGGTTGAAACGAAAAAACCCCGCTCGAGGGCGGGGTTACAAACTTGGTTTTGATTGAAGTTTAGAGTTTTACACCCGTATCGGACACCGTGGTGCAGTTGGTATAGACAGGAGTAACTCCACTGAGAGGAGCCTCTGCCGGAGAATCCTGGTCCGATGTTCCCGAAAGTTTAGCCTTGAAACCACCCGAGGGACCGCTAATGGGGTCCCCTGAAACGGTCACATTTTTGATGGTCCGGGGGGCAGGGTTAACCACAATAGATTGGCTAGACAGACCTTTGCTGGTGGGCAAGAGTTGGCCAGTTTCCGCGTCTGCATCAAAATAGAGTGTGTAGTCCCGGTTCTCGTTAGCGACAACCAAATCGGTACGAGCAAAGTTGGCCACAAAATTATTATTCTGAGCATCGGTCGTGTTACCCACCAGACGCACGGAAGCGGTCTTAACAAAACCGCTCGAGCTAAACTTCACCCGCACTTGGGTTTTCGCGGATGCGCCATCCAAGTTATCACATCCCACGAAGCGGTCCGTGGTTCCTTGAATCCGGTACTCGGTTGCGACGGTAGGGGTGTAGAGCGCCAAACGTCCATCCGCCGAAATACCGCACGAAGCCAACGCTGCTGCCACGGCTACCGAACCAATCAAAGTTCTAATTTTCATACTCATAATCTAACCGCTCGAGCTGATGGGTGAATGAATGCCCCGTTAGGCCCATAGAGAGTTCTTTCCCCACTCGAGGTCACGATTCGCTTAGCCAAAAAGCATCTTTCACACTAGAGGTTGGAAAGCGGCTCGAGGGAACGCAAAAAACCCCGCTCGAGAACGGGGCTTGCATCAAATCTAGCCTGACTCAACAGTTATCTACTATGGGCAAGCTGTTACTGCGGCGGGTAAAAGTCGGAAAGCCACCGAAATCATAGGCAGTGATTTTCACTCGAGTGTAGCCAATCACGTTGGCCTTGGGCACCACGATAATGCCCTGGGCTGCGAGGCTTCCCCCCTTAGAGCGTGGGGCAGTGTTGGCCTTTACGTCATACTGCGCCGTAACCGTACCATTGACCGGAGGATTGCCCACCACGGTGTAATTCTGGGTGTTGACTACATCCCCGGTGGTCACGCCCTCGAGCGAACTGGTCCACGAACCCAAATCACCCGAGAAGTCGAAGCTGTAGGTGACATAGCTGGGTTTGTTGTTGCAAATAATGTCCTGACTCACCCCGTTGATGACCCCTGTATACTCGCCCACAATACGGAGATTGCTGGTTTCCACGTTGCTGCACGCACCGAGACCGAGAGCTAACCCTGCCAGCAGAATGAGATTTTGCATAATTTCATGATGACCCCTCACCTCTGATTCAACGTGTGAGCAATCCCCTCGAGCCTTCACCCGCCTTAAACCCTTTGCCCATTCTGCTAAACTTTTCAAACTATGGACGTAAAAGCCGCCCTCAAAGACGCTGTGACTCGAGCCGTTGCCCAAATCAGTGATGCAGCGCTCGAGGTCATCATTCAGGACACTCCTCTCGATAAACCCGGCGACTACGGCACCCCGGTGGCTTTTTTACTGGCCAAAGCCATGAAGCAAAACCCGGCCCAGATTGCCGCCCAAATCAAAGCGCTGCTCGAGCTGCCGCCCGGAATTGCCCGCGCCGAAGCGGTGGGGCCGTACCTCAACTTCTTCGTGGACCGCGCCGGATACATCCGCGATGTGGTGGGGAGCACCCTCGAGCCTGAACCCAAAAATATCAAGGTGATTGTGGAGCACACCAGCGTGAACCCCAACAAGGAACTGCACGTCGGGCATCTCCGCAACGTGGTGCTGGGCGACGCGATGGCAAGGGTCTACCGAGCAGCGGGTTACACCGTGGAGGTTCAGAATTACATAGACGACACCGGGCGTCAGGCCGCCGACTCGCTGTTCGCACAAAGTCATTACGGGGAGCAGTGGGACGGCTCGGAGAAGTACGACCACTGGCTGGGCGAGTTGTACGTGCGACTGCACCAGGATTTGCAAAACGAGGCTTTTAAGCTCGAGGCCGAACCCGGCATTACCGAGGTAATGCACCGACTCGAGGCCGGAGAGTTGCGCGCTGAGGTGGAGAAGGTGGTGCGCGCTCAGCTCGAGACCTGTTACGCGCTGGGCGTCGAGTACGACCTTTTGGTGTGGGAATCGGACATCGTGGGCAGCGGATTTCTGACCAAAGCCATGAATTTGCTCGAGCAAAGCGAGTATTGCTTTCGGCTGAGCGAGGGCAAGTATGCAGGCTGCTTCGTGATGGACACGACCCACTTTTTACCCGGTCTCGAGGACCCCATTCTGGTGCTGCTGCGCTCGAACGGGACTGCAACTTACACCGCCAAAGACATCGCGCAGCAATTCTGGAAGTTCGGTCTGTTCGAGGGCCTCGATTACCGCGAGTTCGAGCGGCAACCCAGCGGCAAAATGCTTTGCACCACCTATCCCAGTGGCACACCTCAGCCTTTTGCTCACGCGGGGCGGGTCATCAACGTGATTGACTCGAGGCAAAGCCACCCACAGGCGGTGGTCAAGGCGGCGATGGCGATTGCAGGCCATCAGCAGGAGTTCGACAACAGCGTCCATTTGAGCTACAACACCGTGCTGCTCGAGGGCCAGACCATCTCGGGGCGCAAGGGCATCACGGTGAGCATGGACGAGGTGATTGAGGAAGCCATCTCAAGGGCCTCGAGCGCGGTGGAGGAGGGGCAGGCTCGCAAGGAGGAGGTGGCTCCGCTCGAGGATGCCGAAGAAAACGCCCGCCGCATCGGGTTGGGGGCGCTGCGCTTTGCCATGCTCAAGAACGAACCGAGCCGCCAGATTGATTTTCACTGGGACTCGGCCCTAGCGCTGGTAGGCGACACCGCACCCTACATTCAGTACGCAGCGGTGCGGGCCAAGACCATTCAGAAGCGCGCATTGAAAGCGGGTCTGGATTCGGCTCGAGCAGACTTTTCCCTGCTCTCCGACCTCGAGCTGACCCTGGCCAAAGAAATCGCCCGCCTGCCCGAAGTGTTGAGCATAGCGACCCGTGACAACAGTCCGCACTATGTGGCCCAATACGCGCTCGAGCTGGCCAACAGCTTTAACGGCTATTACAACCACAAGGACTCGAGCAACAAGGCCGACACCAAAGTGATTGACCCGGAGCTGCCGGACGGTCTCCAATGTGCGCGGCTGGCGGTGGTAGAGCGCATGGCGGGGGCGCTCGAGGGGACTTTGAGTATTTTAGGGATTGAAGTTCCGGCGGAGATGTAAAAAAAGCGCTTGGGCAGCGTCCCTGACCGCTTTACAAAGGTCCAGAGTGTGATACCCTCGACCCATGAACAGCGTGGATAGTGTGAACAGTCAAGACACCACCGAGACTCGAGCATGGCGCGCAGAATTTGAGGCTGCTGCGAATCGTTCGCTCGAGACGCGCTTAAACTATGCCTTCATAAAAACATACAAACCCGTGCTGGACGACGAACCTTATCGGTCCTTTGCCAGCACCGCCGAGTATAGAGAGTGGTGTGAAGAGTATTTGCCAGAGTGGTTGGGGTTTGGGCGTGTTTGAATATCGTCAGGCCCAAGAAATCCGCGACGCCTTCGCCAAGCACCGCGTGGCTTACCTGTTCATAGGAAAGTCTGGGGCAGTGCTGTTGGGATTTCCCGATACAACCCAAGACGTGGACGTGTTTGTGCCAAAATCCCTCGAGAATGGTGGGAGATTGGTCGCAGCCCTGCTCGAGCTGGGCTTTGCCTTGACCGAAAAACAGGTGCTCGAGATTGAACAGGGACGGGATTTTGTACAGCTCAAGAACGGCCCTTTCGATTTAGATTTGCTGCACGGTCCCGATGGAATCGAGCGTTTCGAGGATGCCTGGGGGCGTCGGGTGGACGTCGAGGGATTCCAGGTGTGCAGTATTGACGACATCATCGCCAGCAAAGTGGCCGCAGGCAGACGCAAAGACCTCGAGAGTTTGCCGCGACTCGAGGCGTTCAGGACGTACTTGAGAGAGCGGGACCGCCATCGGGGTTGACTCTTATTCAAGTCTCGCTATGCGCCATAGGAGAAGCGCTCGAGCCTGAACACTCGAGCGCTTTTCTTTGCGTTCTCAACTTCAAAGCGACTTGAGGTAGGAGTGCAAATCGGCCAGTTCCTGGTCGGTGGGCGGCTTACCCGTGGCCCCAAAACCACCCTTCCAGCGCGGCATGGTGGCTCCCAGAACTCGGTTGGGGGTTTTGCCCTCGAGCATGGTGTTTTTAAACTGGTCTAGGGTCCAGGATACCACCTCGGATTTGGCCAGCTTGGGGCCAATGCCGCCTACCCCGCCCGCCATGTGGCAGCCGATACAGTTGGCGCTATAGATAGTGTCGCCGCTTTTCACATTGCCCGAAACCTGCACCTCGGTACCCAACCCCTTGCCTCCAGCGGACGCAGCGGCCTGCGCTTCCTGGGCCTTTTTGGCTTCCTCGGCGGCTTTCTCTTTGACGGCTTCTTTGGCTGCAAAAGTGCTGATACCAGACTGGTAAGCTAAAAATGCACCAGACCCGGCCAGCACCATAAATATAGTCATTGATACGGCAAATCGGTTCACGTCCATTCTCCTATCAAAGGTTGCCCATCCTGAAACAACCTTGCTTCTCTACCTAACCTGCGATTACAACAAACGCCTCAAACATAGCACAACGCATGGTTCGAGGGCCTTTTCAAGCCTCACTATGCCACTCGAGGTCCGGTCAAACGTCCTTTCGTTCCGACTGCGCTACAGTAGGCTGAACTTATGGCTTCTTCCAAAGTAGAACCGATTCAGCTCGAGCAGACTTTTCAAATTCGCAGCCGACCCGACGTGCTGTTTCGTTTGGTGGCCGACCCTAAACGCCGCATCCGATGGGATAAAAACCTGCGTATTTTTGAGTATTTGGGCGAAGAAAAGCTCGAGCGCGGCGCTCGAGTCAAGCTGCGGCTCATCACCCGGCTGGGCGGACTGGTGATGTACGCGCGTTACAGCCAACTCAACGCACCCAACAGATTTACCCTCGAGAGCGAGAAACCGGGTGGCTTCATCGCCCGCTTCGAGCAGAGCTGGCTGTTCAAACCCGTTCCCGGCGGCACCGAAGTGACCAGCAAATTCACTGTGCTGCCGCGCTACAACGTGGGCCGCAAGATGATTGAGCGCCTGGTGAATTCGATGGTGGGCGAAACCCTGCTCGGTTTGCAAAGACAGGTGGACTCGCAGATGGCCAATATGATGGAAGAGATGTCCAAAGAAATGGCCGAGAAGCAGAAGCGGGAAAAGCGCCAGAAGAAAAAGTGAAACGGTAAACAACCAAAAAGAAGGGCAACCACAAGGGATTGCCCCTACAGAACACGGTTTTTTTAGGGGTAGGGCTTGTCCCTACCCTGGTCAGAACTCGAGCGCCCGCACGAAACTTTCTTTCGCTCGAGCCTTCATCTCGGCCACCCGCTGCCAGTCGGGAGCATCGTTCCTCAGCGCCCGCGTGATGAGGTCGTTCACGTCAAAGTCGGTGCTGGTGCTTGGCGCGCCCGAATCTTCGCAAAAGCCCTGTACTTTGGGGTCGTAGCTGATGCCTATAAACGGCACCCCCAGCGCCGCCGCCAGAATGACCGCGTGCAGCCGCACCCCAATAACCTGTTCGGCTTTGGCAATGTGCTCGAGCGCCTCGGCAGGGTCCCCAACTTGCACGATTTCGGCCTTTGAACACGACGCGGCGATGAGCTGACACTCGCTCGAGTCCTCGTCCTTCTGAAAAGCCAGCAGCACAATTTTTTTGCCCTCAGCCTCCAGATAATGCGCCACCTCGGCCAGCTTGTGAGTGGCCCCACTCTGACCGCCACGCGGCGCGATGATGATGCGGTTGTCCTCGCGCTCGAGCTTTATTCCAGCTCCTAGCAGCAAGGCCGGGTCGCCTCCTAATTGGGCCTTCACTCCCAAAGTCTCGAGCAGCGCCAGACTACCCCGGTCTCGCACGATGTTGTGGGTCTTGTGGAGTGCTCGAGCCACTTTTTTACGTCCCTCGTCGCTCAGTGGCCCGATACTTTGGTTGAAGATGACCACCCGTTTACGTAAGGTGAGCGCGAGCTGAATGAGTCCAAGGTAGTAGGTCAAAGTGCGGCTCGAGGTCTTGTCCTGGAGCAGGCCACCACCGCCAGAAAACATGGCGTCACAGCCTAGAATGGCCCGAAGCAGCGCAATGGGGTTGGTGCGAGAAACCGCCTTCACCCCGTGCGCTCGAGCCGTTTTCTCCGGGTCGCTCGAGAGGACGGTGGGTTCATGCCCCAGCGCTTTGAGTTCGATGACGAGAGCACTCAAAATCGCCTCGTCACCCGCGTTGTCGAAACCGTAATAGCCGCTCAGTAAAATTTTCATGATTTGAACTCCTCGCCCCATAGCTGCGACTTATTATCTTGATTCTTGTTAAGCACTCGAGGAGAGAACTCAAAATGCTCAAGAGGGAGAGGCGACTTGAAATCGCCTCTCCCCCACTAAACACGGTCCTGCTCGAGTGAATCCACTCCCGATTCCCCATTCCCTAATCCCGATTCCCCATTCCCTAATCCCCACCCCGCCACTTGCGCCCTTCGGCTCCGAGTACAGGAACGGTCATGGGCGGCGTGCTCGAGCGCCCGGTGCCGAACCACTTGAGCAGCCGCACCAGCACCGGAATTAGCAGGAAACCGATGACCCCGCCGAGCAGCACGCCGTTGACGGCCCGTTGCAGGCTGATTAAGAGCGGCGTGTGGTAGTGCGCGAAGGTGTCCATCAAGCTGGCTTGCCCAAACACGCCGCCCATCAGCAGCAGCGCGTTCAGGTACGGTGGGAAGCCGCCCCACAGCCCTATGACAGCCAGCGGATGCCCGATGAGTTCCTTGAAACGGGGCCGGATGAGGGTGTCTTGCAACTGGTCCCGAATCTTGGTTTCGATGCTGCTCGCACCCGCACCAGTGGTATTACCGCGCCGCAAGAAGATGAGCGCTGCTGCGCCCAGCACCACCCCAATGAGCAGGATGTCGCCCAAGCGGATAGGGTAGCTGTAGATGCTGTGCGCGGTCTTGCGGATGTCTTGGTTGGGAATGAGCGAGAGTGCAAATAGTAAGATAGGCAGAAACAGCACCAGCGAGACGCCCCGGAACGGCTCGAGGCCCAGAATTTCGGGCAGGTTGGTGCCCAGCGCGGTCAGGAAGGCTACGCCCACCAAGGTGAGCGCGGTGGCCAGCAGCCAGTCGAGCGGGTGGCTGCGGCGCATGACAAAGCCCAGCGCCGGGAAGGTGACGCCCGAGAGCAGCGCCGCACAGCCAAACAAATCAAAACCGCCGATATAGGCCACCCCCGCCAGAATCAGCAGCCCAACCGTCCAGGCTAAAGAGCGCAGCGGGAAAAGCGAACACAGCAAGATAAGTCCGGCCAGCGGTCCCAACAGAGACAAATAGCGCAAAGTGTCGTCTGGGAGGTACTCGAGCGCCGCCGGATTGCCGATGGTCAGACCCGCTCGAGCGAGGCCCGCCCTTGTTTCGCGCAGCATGATGTCGGTGGAATCAGGGTTGGGGTAGGGCCGCATGTAGAGCAGTCGGTGGCTGCGTTCACGGGCGGCCAGCACAAACTTTCCTGCCACTTCCTCGGGAGAAAGCCGCGCCTGCCACAGGGGACTCAGCGCGAACAGGCGCACGGTGGGCTGGTCTTTGAGCAGTTCAACCAAACCCTCCTGCTCGACGCCCTCGATGAAGGCAATCTTGCGCGTGCCCAGACTCTTCTTGACCTGCGCGAGCCGCTCAGGTGACTCCGAACCCGTCACCTGCGTACCGTAAAAGGCCAGATAGTCCACATCGGCAAGGCCACTGATCGGGTTTTTAACGGCAGCGTCCTGGAAGGGGCGGTACACCACGGTGAGGCCCTGAGCTTTGAAATCAGCGATTTCAGCGGTGTTGGGACCTGCGGGCAAGCCGTTGATTTGCACCGACCAGCCGTACCAGATTTGACCCTCGAGTTCGAGCTTTTCCCACGGCAGGGTGTAGCGGTCCGGCAAATCGTCGAGCGCGCCGGGTTTGAGCGCGGTGTAGTAGCTCCAGTTGGGCCTGATTCGGGTGTCGGTAATAAACTGAGTCCGCAGGCTCGAGCCGTCGCGGTACAGCACGTCGCCGCGCTTGATGCGGGCCTGCACGTCTTCCTCGTACACCGCCACGCCACTCGCGCCCGCCTTACGATAGCGCTCGAGCAGGGTTTTTACGTCAATACCGGTGCGCGAACTCTGGCCCTCGAGGTCGTTGTAGTCGATCAGCACGGCCAGAGTTTTGTAGTTCTGCTCGTACTGAACGCGCTGATAGCCCAGCAAAATCGCCGGAATCAGGCTGAGCAAGATGAGTATGTAAAGGAAAGTCCGCATTGGGGTCATTGTAACGGTTAGGGGTTATGGGGAGTGGGGAGTGGGGGTAAAGCAGGTGCAACCTCTGAACGCGCTCTTGATCAAGATTGGAGAGCACGACAGGACAAAGCCCCGATTCCCCATTCCTGAATCCCGATTCCCGATTCCCCATTCCCCATTCCCCACTCCCTGCCTTCAAACTCCCTCGAGCCGACTGATGCGCGCCGCAACCATGTCCAGCGCGGCTTCGTTGTGACCCCCGTGCGGCAGAATCACGTCGGCGTAGCGTTTGGTAGGTTCCACAAATTGCAGGTGCATGGGGCGCACCGTCTCGAGGTAGTGGTCAATCACGCTGCGGGAGGTGCGGCCCCGCTCGAGGGTGTCGCGCTCGAAACGCCGGATGAAGCGCACGTCAGGGTCGGTATCCACGAAGATTTTGAGCTGCATCCGCTCGCGCAGACCCGGCTCGTAAAGCGCAAAAATACCCTCGAGCACGATGACCGGAGCCGGAAGCACACTTAAAGTCTCGAGCGCGCGGGTATATTGCACGAAGTCGTAGGTGGGCATCTGCACCGGAACGCGGTGGTACAGAGCGTCCAGATGCTGACCCAGCAGGGTCCAATCAAAGGCCGCAGGGTGGTCGTAATTGGTCTCGAGCCTTCGAGGGAAGGGCATCTCGCTCTGGTCGTTGTAGAGCGTGCCTAACAAGATTTCGTAGTAAGGCTGGTTGAATCCGTTTTTGGCGTAAAACATCGCTCTAGACGCATTTCTCGAGGAGTATAAAATGTGGGGATTCTTGTGGTCGCTGTCTACCCAACTCTCCTCACACGGTTTCTTGTTCCAGATGCTGAGGGGTACATTT
>Ga0209511_1003682_pt1 | contig 11599 bp, 11 predicted proteins | sample SSSSmetaG_FD_184141 | JGI IMG/M metagenome (GOLD analysis project Ga0209511, IMG submission 184141) | Glacier valley bacterial and archeal communities from Borup Fiord, Nunavut, Canada, to study Microbial Dark Matter (Phase II) - ​SSSS... | ecosystem: Environmental > Aquatic > Freshwater > Ice >... | reverse complement strand
GTCCCCAAAATTTTTTGGTGAACCTCATTTGTGGACTGATTGCCTACTGCCACCAGCCCAAAAAGCCTGCGTTGCCCATTTTTCCTCAAGTTCTACAGGCCGCTTAACCCGAACTCAGGTTATAATACGGTTTCCGGTTAATTCCGTATTCAGATGGAAGGCCACCAGTGAAAGTGGGTCAGGGAACGGACGCGTTCGGTTTGGGTCTCGAGCCATGCCAGATGTGGCTCGAGGGTGTGCTGTAAATGCTCAAGGGTGAGGAAATGTTGATTGACCAAAGGGATATCGGTCACGGACCATAAATGCTCGGCGGGCTGTAGTTCCGGGGAATGGGGGGGCAGCAAAAGTAGGGTGATGCCTTCGGGAATCTCGAGCTTGTGGGCGACGTGCCAGCCCGCGCCGTCCAAGACTAGGAGGACATGTTTGTGTGGGCCTGCCCCCACACTGTAAGCAAACGCTTTCAGCGCACAGCCAAAGGCGACGGTATTGACTTCGGGGAGCAGCCAGAATTGATTCTGACCACTCTGGGGACACACGAAGGCGTACAGGTATAACCACTTAAAACGGTGCTGTACTCGAGCGACGGGGCGTTGTCCTGTAGGTCCCCACACCCTACCCAAAATAGGCTTGAGGCCGAGACGGTGCTCGTCCATGCAACACAGTTCAACGCAGGGGTACTGTTCCTGAGCAGCCCGCAATGCAGCACTCAAGGTGTTTTTTTAAAGGTATTGTCTTGGACAGAGCGGCACCTATCGGGCCTGTCCGCTTGGGCCTGCTCATCGACTTGAACGTGTACTGGACGGGGAGACTGCACACTAAAGCCGATGGCAGTCAGTAACTCATAGCTTCGCCCCAAGTGAAGCTCGAGGCCACAGGTTTCACGCAGCCATTGCTGTACTTTGTGTCCGTTCCACAACACCCCAAGCGCGTAATCTGCCCGCACACTTTGAGCCAGCAGCAATATCTGGCCATCGTCGAGTAAAAACGGTGCTCCGGTATTGTCATGGCGTAGGTCGCGTAGACCTGCCAGACCCTGCGCGTTATAACGATGCACCACTTGCTGCCAACGCGGTTGACTGTATCGGGTAATCGCTTGAACTTCGCCCGGTGTTTTCCCTTCAGCCAGCAGGGCCACAGTTTGAAGGCGGCGGCGTTCTACAGGACAGGTGCTGGCTTTATACGCTTGCCACAACACTTCGGGCGAGTGATGCGGCTCGAGTTTTATAGGGTTTGGCATTCCTTAATTATACGGAATTAATCGGAATCCGTATAACTCAAGTTTGCAGGGTAACGTTAATTCCGCCTGGGACGACCCGTGCTTCGCAATCCTTCGGGAACCTTCTCTCGAGCGCTCCGCTGTCGAGAATATCCCCCCTACCTTGTAGGGGGGAACTCGAGACTGTGCTACTCGAGCTTTTAAAGTACCCCCTTATTTATAGGGGGTCTTGCGTGACTACGCAAGGGGGGGTCTTTTCAGGTCGCTCGAGCTAAACCCACATTCCTGAGTGGCACCCGAGTTGGGTGCATAAACTTGACGCATAACGAATACGGTGATATTCTAAACCCAATCAAGCGCTCGAGAGAGCGCTTTTTCTATTCCCCAACCACCACAGTTACAAACCGAATACGTGCATGGGTAAACTCTCCATCAGCTCGTCCTGATGCGGCTTGACCGCTTCGATGTTGGCGCTCGAGGGAACCGATGGAGTGTACACCTGCGGGGTGGTCCCGTTCAGGCTAGTGAAGCCCGTGAAGGGCTGCCCCGTCACCTGTGACAGCGCCTGAAAGGTCTGGTCGCGCACCCAGGCGTACTCGTTTTTGGAAAAATTCTGGGTGTTCAGGGCATCTACCTGCGCTTTTTTTGCGTCAATCAGCACTTTGAACAGGTCGCCTAAGCCCTCGAGCGCCTGCTCAAAATTCTGTGCGCTCACCTGGCCCTGTCCATTGTCCAGCGCCTTATAGCGGGTCTCGAGGGTCCCCAACTGGTCCCCAACCTGAGTTTTCACCGCACTCTCCACGCTCAGTAGACGCTCGAGCTGACCGGGCGCGAGTTCGCCGCTCTGGGGTGGGGTGTAGGGCGAGGTGTTGCGAACCCCCTTATCCAGTTCCTCGAGCTGCGAGAGGTTGCTCAGGCTGCCGATAAGTTTCTGAGCGGGCCGAATCAAGAACCACCACACCAGCCCTCCGACGATGAGGGCCAGCACCAGCAGCACCGCGAAACAGCCCACCACCCAGCGCACCACGGTGTTGCTCGAGCCGCCAGGGGGCGCTGGTGGGGGAGAGTTGGGTGGGCGCGGAGTTGGGTCGTTGGGAACAAGCTGGGTCACTAAAACCTCCAGGGCCGCGCTCGAGCTTGAGAAAAGAGTCTGATGGGTCGAGCCGCTCGAGCGTGCAACCAGAGTAACTCGAGCGGAGTCCCCTTGTCATGGGGCCAAGTGGTCCCAGAGTCTGGGACATTCTGGGTCGGGTGTGGCGTACCGCGACCCTAAAATAGCGTTGGGCGTTGGGCTTCAAGCGCTCGAGCCTTTATTTTGTACAGCTTAAATCGATGCGAAAGCTAGGGTCGGCAATTTGGGTGTCCTTGGGCGCGTGCCGTTGCCAGGTGCTGATTTTGATGGGAATGAGCAACTTCTTTGGCGTGCCTATTCGGCTGTCCTCAATGCCATTGGGATAACCAAAGGTCCAGCGGGTGATGAATCCTCCAGCGCGGGGGAGTGCCTTGAAGATTCCCCCGTTGTCGAGCTGGTAGCCGCTCGAAAAAAGGTCGAGCTGAGTGCCCTGGTCGTCCTCGAGCAAAATACCGCTTCCCACCCCATCAAAACCCGCCTGTGAGGGGCTGAGGGTGTCCTGGGTTCCGTTGCGTAACTCTACGGTCAACTCTTGCTGCGGTTTACCGTACTTATTGGTGGTCGTTTCAATTTTCACGATTCGGATGCGGTACACCCCGTTGAACAGCGTCTCGTTCAGGCAACCCTCGAGCGCTGCCAGTTGGTTGGAACCCCCGCTCGAGGCCGTTTTGGGTGCGGTGATACTCAGCGCATTTGCAGTCTGAACCGCACTGAAGCCGTACTGTTTCAGGCTCGAGACTGGAATATAAGCTTTGCCCCCAATCACCACCGCTTTGTCGGCCACCGCCTGACCGTTGATGCTGAGGCTCAGCATCCGCTGGACCTGCTGGGCCAGGGCAAGGGTAGGCAAGATGGCGAGGCCGAGGACGACCAGCACGCGCTTTTTGAACACTTGTTTCATGGGCAAACTCCTTTTGAACCGGGAATTTACAAAACTAAGTTGGATACTTTAAGAGTACGACAAACCGCTCGAGTGTGAACGAGGTGTTCCACTCGAGCAGCCCTTTCAACCATCGCTCGAGGGCGTGAATTCTGGCTCGAGCGGGCTGGGGTTATTGCTTGATGACCAGCACGTTGAATTTTGTTCCCGCGCTGATGAGTTGGGCGGTGTCTTCCGAAAAAATGCACCACTTGCCCGAGGTGTAATAGATGGCGAAGGGTTTGGTGTAGTACACCGCATCCCACCTATGCACAAAGGTGACTATTGCGTTGGGGTCGCCATTGGTCAAAGCATTGTCGATACAGGTGATATGACTGCCGCCTGCTGCGGTATGCACAAAAGCGGGCCGCACCGTGCCACTCACCTTGATAGCCCCATCTAGCTCGAGCGCGGTTCCCCCCGCAGTGCCAGAAATGGCCTTGACGGCTGGCCCGCTCGAGGAAACCCCCACCACACCGCCTCCGGTGCCAGAGCTGCCGTAAACCCCGGCTCCGTTGGTGCTGCGCCCCTCTACGCCGTAAGACAGGGAGCCGGGAGTGGTGTCCATTCCTTTGATACCCGCCGAATACTTGCCGCCCTGAGTCACGTTTCCCACTAGGCCGTAAATCACGTTATCGCTCGAGGTATTGGTCACGGTCCAGCCTTCTGCTCCGCCACCCGTTAAACTCGCACCAAAGCCGCTGATGTTTCCCAGGCGGCGCAATTCCTCCTGCAAGCTTTGGAAATTGGCGTTCATGTCAGCAGCCTTGATGGGTGTGCCTGTGCTGAAACTGTTGGGAACGGTGAAGGTGAATGCTTGGGCGCTCGAGAACAGTGCGCTCGAGAGGGTCAGGGCCAGCAGGGGAAAGAGGATTTTCTTCATGGTGGGTTCTCCTATCCGCTCGAGAGAAGTTCGCCTCCGGCGGGTAATTAGTTCTTGGTTCTTGGTTGGTCTGATTTCGGGCGCTGTCTGTCTTGGCCCAACTTCAGCACGTCTTGGACAGAGCGGCACGTCTTGAGCAGAACGGCACCTAGCGGGCCTGCTCGCCTATCGGGCCTGTCCGCCTACCGGGCTGGGCCGCTTGGTCTAAACGTCACCTTCCGGGCCAGACCGCTCGAGCAACACTGTTTGCAAATTGCAAATTGCTCATCGCTACTTACTGAAAATTCGCTCCATCCCAGTTACTCGAGTCCCACACGCCACCCGTGCTGGCTGCGCTCGAGACGGTGACGCTGCGGGTGGTGGTCTGGGTTCCTCCCCGTCCGTCGCTCACGGTGAGCGTGACCGTGTAGGTTCCGCTCGAGGCATAGGTGTGGCTGGGTGTGGCTCCGCTCGAGACGGGGGTGCTGTCGCCCCAATCCCAGGAATACGTGAGTGGGTCGCTGTCAGGGTCGCTCGAGGTGTTGGTGGGCGTAACGGTCAGGCCGGACGCGCTGAGGCTGAAAGTGGCCACGGGAGCGCGGTTTCCGGGTGTGCTGGCGACTACGGTGACGCTGAGGGTTTTGACGTTGCTGCCCCCGCGCCCATCGCTGGCGCTGAGTTTGACGCTGTAGGTTCCGGCTGCCGCGTAAGTGTGGCTGGGCGTTGTCCCGCTCGAAGCCGCGCTCGAGTCGCCCCAATCCCAGGCGTAGGTCAGCGCGTCGCCGTCGGGGTCGCTCGAGGTGTTGGTAGGTGTAACGGTGAGTCCGCTGCTCGAGAGGGTGAAATCGGCCACTGGGTTGCGGTTGATGCCTGTACCGGGAATGTTGACGGTCACGCTTTGTTCGCTCGAGCTACCCACGTTGTTCGCCGCGTCGTAGGCTCTGGCGCTGTAAAGCTTGGTGCCGTTCTGAGCGCTGCTCAAAGAGTCGGAGAAGCTGTATGGGCTGCTCGAGTCCTCGCCTAGCTTGGTTGCGCCCTGGTAGAACTCGACCTTGGTCACACCCACGTTGTCGCTGGCAGACGCGCTCAGGGTCACGTTTCCAGCACTTGTGACGCTCGAGGGACCCACCGATAGGCTGACCGTGGGCGCAGTGGTGTCGCTCGCAGGTGGTGGGTTGGAACTGGGGCAGGCGGTGAGCAGCAGCCCCAGCGATAGGGTGAGCAGGGTCCAACTGCGGGTGTAGTTCATATAAACCTCCTGATGGTTAGCGCAGTCCTTGCAACCGGGTTTCAGTCTGCTCGAGGTAACTGACCAGCTCGAGTGGGCTGAAAAACTCCAGAGTCTCGTTTGGAACGCGCTCCCCGCCCTCGAGTGGGAGAGGCTTGGACAGGCGCTCGAGGGTCGCGTGCCAGGGGCTGGGAACGATGCGAAGTCGAAATTCGGCCATGTTGTCCTCCTCCATACTGTGTTTGCCCATCTGGGCCTCCTGAAGGGGTGAATCCAGAATAAGAAGTGCGGTGTTACCTGGGCGTTACGCGGCTCGAGTGTGGTGGTGACGCTGGAAGGGAATCAAAAAAGACCGCTCGAGGGCGGTCTTTGCAGGGGCGATGACGAGCTTTTAAATGGGCAACGTTACTGGGCAATGTAGGTGAAGGTATAAATACCCTGACTGTACGCGCTGCTCTCGAAAGTAAATTTGAGACTCTGGCCCATCAGGCTTTTGTCCAGCGCTCCTACCTCGAGCCGCAGGGTACTGACGTAGAACTTGGTGTAGCCGCTTGAGGGAAAGTTAGCTACAAAGCTATTTCCCAGACTCGAGCCGACCGTTTTTTCGCCCGTGAAGGTGAGTGTGGGAATGATGTCGCCGCCCATGCGGGGCCGCCCTTGCGCTGCGTAGCTGCCGCAGGGGCTGTTGTAAAAGGGTGGACAGTACAGCTTGCCCGCTGCAAGTGAGGTAAGGGTGGCCTGCGTGGTCAAACTCGCGGCCTCGTCTTGCACGGTGCTCGGACCTGCCCCCATGCTCGAGCACCCACTCAAAAGCAGCACCGTTGTGGCACCCAGAATCATCATCGTTTTCATGGTTCTTCCTCCTGAGGATTCAGCGTAGCTCGAGGAGCGTTACAAGGGCGTTACAAGGGTATTACCTTCCAGAGTTTGGTCCAGCTCGAGCGCCGCCAGACGTGGCTCGAGACTTTTGCGGAGCGATTCGGATACGCTGGGCAGGTGTGCTCTAAGGTAGCTTGTCAACGCCGCTATTTCGCCGTTAGGACCGCTGTGCTCGTGTAGAAACTCCAGTTTCTGGAGGCGTCCATCCAGGCTGCGAACGGTGAACCCTTCGCGGTCTGCAATCTCGATGCTGCGGTTCAGGCTCTCGAGGGCCTGCTCCAGGCGGCCCCGGCCTTGCTGAATCAAAAAAAGGCGCTCGAGGAACAGACTTTCGGCGTAGGCGTCGGGCGCGTGCTCGAGTAATTCCAGACCCTGATTGGTCGCCTCCAGTGCGTCATCGAAGCGCTCGAGCACCAGATACACCGCGCTGAGCGAGGTCAGGGCCAGTCGCTGCGAGGGCAAATCTCCAATCTCGAGCGAGATGCGGTAGGTTTCACGGTAGTGCTCGGCGGTGGCTTCGTCGTGCTCACAGGCGTACTCCAGCGACCCCGCCGTGTTGTGGGCCATCGCTAAGCCCTTGCGAAACTGGGCTGCCCCAAACGCCTCGAGCGCCAGAGCCACTTTTTGTTGCCCCAGCTCGAGCAATCCGGCTTCACAGGACGCAAAAGCCCAGGCGTTGAGCAGGCGACCCCGCAACTCAAGACGGGCACGCGCGTCCGTACCAAGACGGGCACGCGCGTCTGAACCGAGAAGGCCTTGGGTAACACTCTCGAGCGCCCGTTCATACCAACCCATCGCCTCCTCAAGCCGCGAAGTGCGGCTCAGCACGTTTCCGGCCCACAACCCGGCCCAGCCCCGCTGCTCTGCACTGAGGTCCAATCGAGACCACAGCGCCTCTGTCCGCTCGAGCACCTGAGCGTAGCGCCCCGAGTAAAAGTCCAGTTCAGCCCACCAAAGCTCGAGGAGGTGGTGTTGCTTTGCTGCGCTCGAGAGCGACTCAGCCGCCCTGAGCGCTCCTTCCCAGCCGGGTTTATGGTCCAGAATTCGGTAAACCTGCGCCCGCTCGAGTTGAACTTCAAAGGCCTCTTGAGCACCCAGTCCGTTCTCGAGGGCCTTGCCAAAGTGCTCGAGGGCCTCTCCGTGGGCGTAGACCTGCACCGCGTCCCGCGCCGCCTCGAGCCGGACCTGGGCGGCCCGTTTATACTCACCGCAACCCTCCAGATGGGGAGCCAGCCGCGCGGCTGGAACCTTGAGCCGCTCGAGGGTTTGGCTCAGCTTTCGGTGAAGTAACCCCCGGCGCTCGGGGCGCAAGCCTTTGATGAGGGTTCGCCGCATCAAGGCGTGTCCGAAGCGGTATCTCCCGGACTGTTCGGTCAAAAACCCCGCACCCACCGCCGTTTCCAGGGCCTCGAGTGCCTGCCACTCGGAGAGCGGGGTCGCGCCCTCGAGTTCAGACCAGGAAAAGGTTTCACCCAGCAGCGCGGCACTCTCGAGCAGTCTGCGAAGCGCTTCGCCCAGCCGCTCGAGCCGCGTGAGCAGCGCGGCCTGAACGCTGTGTGGCAGCGGTAACTCACCATAATCCTGGGTGGCGTCGTCAAAGCGGGTGTGCCACTCTCCACCTTCCTCGCGCAGCTCCCCACTCTCGAGCAGGCCCTTAAGCGTCTCGAGCATGAACAGAGGATTGCCCTCGGTGGTCTCAAACAAGCGGCGCGAAAACAGCGTTCCACCGCGTCCGCTCGGTGAAAGGGCGCGCACCAGCCGCAGGGTTTCGGTCTCGGTCAGAGCGGGCAGCGCAAGGCAGGTCAGACGACCCCGCCGCTCGAGCGCCCCGGTCCAGCGCTCGAGTGCGGGGTTGGCCCGCCCCTCTTCCGGGCGCACCGACGCAATGGCCCGCCCGGTAGCCCGCCCCGTTCCCTGGCTCCACAAGCTCAGCACCTCCAGGCTCGAGGGGTCGAACAGGTGTAGGTCCTCGAGCACCAGCAAAGCTCCGCTCAGAACCCGCTCGAGCGCGTGGTTCAGGGCCTCGAGAAAGTGAGCGCGGCCCTCGGGCGCGGCGCGGCCAGCCTGGAGCTTGGGATGCAGGTCGGGTTCGAGTTCGGGAATCAGGCGGGCCACCTCGCGCCGCCAGACCCCTTTGAGCGTGCCCAGCGCGGACAGGTGCTCGCGCAGTGCCACGAACAACGGTAGAAAGGGAGTGTGCTCACCGTCCTCGCGCCCTCGCAGGGTCAGCACCGCGCCCCAGCGGTGGGTCAGGGCCTCGAGCACCGCGCTTTTGCCCACACCGGGTTCTCCAGAAAGCAGCACCAGCCCGCCTTTTTCGCTCAGGGTGTGCTCGAGGGTATCGAGCAGCGCCTCGCGCCCAATCAGCGGGGGACGGCTGAGACTTCCGTGTGGCGCTTGCAGGAAAATCGGCGAACTGGGCAGGCCGCGCAATCGCTCGAACAGCGCCTGGGTTTGCGCGTCGGGCAAAACGCCGAGTTCGCGCTCGAGCAGGGTTTTGAGAACGAGGTAATGCTCGAGGGCCAAGTCGCGTTCCCCCAGCAGGGCGTGCAAGCGTATGGCCTCGCGGTGTAGCGCTTCGTCGGGGGTCTCGAGCAGGGGAGTCAACTCGAGCAGGGCCTCCCGCAGATGTCCTCCGGCCTCGAGCTGGGCCACGCGAGCGCGTTTGAGCCTCAGCCAGACGGTATGTAACTCGGTGCGCCGATTCTCGAGCCACTCGTCAAAGCCGCTCGCTCCGGGTACGTCCAGGCCCTCGAGCAGCGGTCCCCGGTACAGGGCCAGCGCCGCTTGTGGGTCGCCCTGTTCGCGCTCGAACTGCAAAACGTCGCACTCGAGCGGTCCTCTGAGCATTACCGCCTCCGGGGTCAGCTCGAGCAGCCCTGCAAGCGCGGTGGCCTTGAGGCGGTGCAGTTCCTGACGCAGATTGCGCCGCGCCGCTTCTGGGTGAGAATCGGTCCACAGCAGTTCGGCCAGAACCTCGCGCCGGACCCCTTTTTTCTGACCCTCGAGTGCCCCTCCCTCGAGCGCCAAATACACCACCAGCGCCAGACGTTTAGGCGGCAGGTCCAGAGCAAGACCCGCCAGCCACAGTTTGCACTCGCCCAACGCCTTCAGCTCGAGCACAGAAACACGCCTCCTCGAGATTTTCCCAGTCTGTCTATCCATCTAAAGTTTACCAGTCGCACGCCCAAAAGGGATGTTGCAAAGACCAGCAAAGAGGAGGACTTGAACTCCCTCGAGCGTTCAAGTCCTCCTCTCTTTATTCTTTTGACCAGAAAACGAATTTTGTAGCCCAACGTCTTCCAGGTTTAATGCACTACAAACTGCCCATTGAGCCGCAATTTCCTCGAGCGGCGGTACAACTGAGCGGGGCGGCCCACCCCTAGCCTGCGCTCACCCGCCGGGTCCAGGCTGCCCTCGGTGAGTACGCGTTTGCGAAAATTGCGCTTGTCGAGCTTTTTGGAGAGCACCGCCTCGAACACGTTTTGCAGCTCGGGCAGGGTGAAGGTGTCGGGTAAGAACTCGAGCGCTAAATTGCCGTACTCGAGCCGCAGCGTAACCCGCCTCAGTGCGTGCTCGAGGATAGAGGCGTGGTCGAAGGCCAGCTCGGGCGGTTGGTGCGCGTTGAACCACGCGGCGTCCTTGGCCCCGTAGCCGCCATAAACCGCTGGAGCGCCGTGTGGCAAAACCACAAGATGTGTCACCGAAACAATGCGACCACGCGGGTCGCGTCCCGGCTGCCCGAAGGCGTATAGCTGCTCGAGATGGTTGGGTTCGAGGCTGACCCCGGTTTCCTCGCGCAACTCGCGCAGGGCGGCGTCCTCGAGCGGTTCGTCCTCGCGCACGAAGCCTCCCGGCAGCGCCCACGCCTCGCTGTGAGGCCGGGTGCGCCGCTGAACCAGCAACACCTTGAGCTGGTCCTCGTGAATGGTAAAGGCCACCACGTCCACCGCCAGCCCCACCTGGGCGGCGTGAGTTGGCAAAGATAGTGTTCCTAACACACTATTCAATGTAGTACGCTCGAGTGTGCTTGTCAAGGCAAATCTGACTTGGCGGAGTCCCCAAGCAGGGCGAACGTAACCACTTGTTGCAAGATTCACGACCCCCTTGTTTAGCCGTTCACATCATTTAAATTGAAAAGTCGAACTCGATAAAAAACCCATCCCACTCTAGTGAAAAATCGCTTCACTAGAAGGCTGAACCGGGTCCGTCCCACTTCACGCCCAATCTATCGGCCACCGCCTTGCCCAAATCGGCAAAGCTCGAGCGTGTTCCCAGATTCACCGCAGATTTTCCCGGCTCATAAGCCAAGAGCAGTGCGTGTTCTCGGGTGTGGTCGGTTCCAGTCCAGGTGGGGTCGTTACCGTGGTCGGAAGTCAAAATTAGCAGGTTTCCCTGACCCACCGCCTCGAGCAGACGGGGCAGGTGCGCGTCGAATTCTTCGAGCGCCTTACCGTAGCCGATGGGGTCGCGTCGGTGGCCAAACTTGGCGTCGAAATCGACCAGATTGGTGAACACCAAACCGTCAAAATCCTGAGCCATCACATCGAGCGTTTGTTCTATTCCCTCGAGATTGCTTCCGGTGTGAATTTCACGGGTGATGCCGCTGTGGTCATAAATATCACCGATTTTTCCCACGGCAATCACGGTTTTACCAGCTTCAAAGAGCGCGTTCAGCACGGTACGTGGCGGGGTGAGCGAGAAATCCTGGCGCAGTTCGTTCGCCCGTTCAAACGGAAAAGTTCCCCGAAACGGACGGGCAATCACTCGAGCCACCGCATACGGCCCCTGCAAGATGGCTCGAGCGGCCCTGCACCACTCGTAAAGCTGTTCAATCGGCACGATGTCCAAGTGCGCCGCAATCTGAAATACGCTGTCGGCGCTGGTGTAAACGATGGGTTTGCCCGTCTCGAGATGCTCGGGGCCAAAATCCACGATGACCTCGGTGCCGCTGTAAGGCGCGTTGCACAGCCAACCGCGCCCAATTTGAACCTCGAAAGCTTCCATCACTGCTGGTGGAAAACCATCAAAAAAAGTCTGGAAGGGGTTCTCGAGATGCACGCCCATGAATTCCCAGTGTCCGGTGCTGGTGTCTTTTCCCTTAGACACCTCGAGCATCCGGCCATACGAGGCCAGCGGTGCGGTGGGACACTCGAGGTTTACGGTGGGGATGCAGCCCAGACCCAGCTTTTCCAGGTTAGGCAGTTTGACTCCACTGCGCTCGAGGGTGTGGTTGAGTGTGTGTGACCCAGCGTCGCCGCCGTTTGCAACATCGCCAAATTCTGCTGCGTCGGGCAGTGCGCCTACGCCTACCGAATCGAGCACTATGACCGTGATTTTCATAGGTCCAGTTTAGTCGTTCG
>Ga0209511_1003681_pt1 | contig 11601 bp, 10 predicted proteins | sample SSSSmetaG_FD_184141 | JGI IMG/M metagenome (GOLD analysis project Ga0209511, IMG submission 184141) | Glacier valley bacterial and archeal communities from Borup Fiord, Nunavut, Canada, to study Microbial Dark Matter (Phase II) - ​SSSS... | ecosystem: Environmental > Aquatic > Freshwater > Ice >... | reverse complement strand
ACGATCGGGACTGCAATTCTAACGTATGGGTATGATTTTAGTCGCGATAGTGGATCTTCATTTGATCTGTTGAACAATCAGCGGGGCGTATTGGCAACGCGCACGTTTAACGGTGTGTTTGTTCAATCTTCTTATGCGGTGCTGCCTCCATTGACTTTAGCAGGAGGCTTACGGTTTGATGCTTTTGGGTCTGAGGCAGATAACAATCAAAACCGGAATGATAGTGCTGTCACTTTTAATGTTGGGAGTGTCTATCGCCTGACAGATGTCTTATCACTGAGAGCCAATTTTGCTCAAGGGTTCCGTCCACCGACCTTACAACTTTTGTTTGGGAGCGGTGCAGATGGTTCATTCTTTGCACCGACACGAGGCGCGATCGTGGCGAACCCAAACCTCAGTCCAGAACGCGCCAATAACTTTGATGTCGGCGTGGAATATCAAACCCCAGTGTTTTCCGCTCGTCTTGGTTACTTCTACAATAATGTTTCAGACTTTTTGGGATTTAGCTCGATCGCGCCTCGACCGACTACTTCAGGATTTGCCACTTTGCAGACCGCCAACAAAAACGCGATCTTTCAAGGAGTTGAACTATCAACTAGCTATCAGTTCACCCGCAATTGGTTTCTAGATGGCAATCTCACTTATGTTTCGGGTAGAGATACTTCTGGGCTGCCGTTGTCTCAGCTTGAAGTGTTTCCGCTGACTGCATTAGCGCGATTGCGATACGATGATGGGCGACTTAGTAGTTTCTTGCAGTCTCGAATCTATAGTGGACAAGGAACCGTATTGTTAGCAAACAATGTTCAGGGCGAGGGGAGTCCGGCGGCTACCGTGTTCGACCTTCAAGTGGGCTATCGGGTAGCGCGATCGACGCAGCTAACTTTAACCGTTGAGAACTTGTTCAATGCAGATTATGTGTTTCCGACAGTGAATATTTCGGCTCTGGGAATGCGGATCTTAGCGGGAATTCGAGCAGACTTTTAGGGAGAATCGCAATGTCACGCTGGCAATTAAGAGACTATGTGTTTGCGGCATTTATGACGATTGGGATCGCGATCGCATCTGTGATCACAGTTCCATTAACTTTATCGATTCCATTGCCGGGTGTTCGGACGATCGTTTGGGCACCTTTCGCCGGAATCTTTCTCACATTGGGAATGGCAAGATTACAGCGTTGCGGGAGTGTTGCGCTGATGATCGGCACACTCGCACTGTTGCTCAGTCGAATTTCTTGGATTATTGGCGCTTTTTTGGTTGGAGCCTTGTTAATCACAGAAGGAGTCCTCTGGTTTCGGGGTGGCTATCGACAGCGATTAGATCGACTGATTGGAAACGTTGTATTTTTTGCGAGTGCGACGGTTACAGGCGCGATCGTGGGAGCTTATGCCGCCGGAGATGCATTTGCTGCCTGGATTTCACAAGCTTGGATTCTCATCCCAATGACGCTGCTATCGGGTCTAGCAGGCGCGATCGGCTGGTGGATGGGAGAAAAGATCGTAACTCAACTCCAACGGGCTGGAAAGCTGAATGTTTAGCCGCAAGTTCCTGTTTAGTGTAAATCCACTGTTAAAAATCGGTGTGAGTTTGGCGATCGTGACTGTTGCCTTATCGCTCAAAACACTGGACGCGATCGTAGTTTTGGTGATCGTCTTACTCGCCTTGTTGGTCACTTCAATTCGGATTCCGTTAAAGAGTGCGATCGCAGTGATCATCGCATTTCTATTGTTTATTGCGTTTGGTACGTTAACTTTGTCAAACTGGCAATTAGCATTGTTCTATGCACTCCGACTGTTAGCGCTTTCGCTTCCGGCTCCAGTGTTTGCCCTGACTACTTCTCCAACTGACTTAGTTCGAGCATTACAAGCAATCAAATTACCTTCGTTTCTAGTACTCAGTTTAATGTTAGTTTGGCGATTTTTACCTGTCATTCAGCAAGAATCACAACGCATATTAGAAGCTAACCAACTTCGAGGCGTAGAGTTGAGTCGGCAGCCGCACCGCTGGTTTTCTGGTCTGTTCGTGCCATTGGTTTTTCGGATTGTAAGCTATGCAGATGAAGTAACGATCGGGCTAGAAACTAGAGGCTATGATCCGAGCTTGCCCCGAACGATTAGCAAGCCGCTCACTTGGCAAAGTCGAGATACTGTCTTTACGATCGCGTCATGGCTGATCTTTGGTATTGTTGCCCATTTAGAATTTTGAGCAATGGCAGAATTAACGATCGAGAACTTATCGTTCACCTATGCAGGACAGACGCAGCCAGCTTTAAGACATCAATCTATCTGTCTCATCAGGCGAGCTTGTGCTGATTACTGGGGCAACTGGGAGCGGCAAAAGTACGCTACTCAACTGCATTGCGGGGATTGCTCCGACTTACACCGCCGGAATTCTAAGCGGCGATTTGTGCTATCAGAACCAATCAATCCTGCATTGGGACATTAAGGCTCGATCGCGCTATCTTGGCTTTTTGCTTCAGAATGTTGAAACCCAAATCTTCACCGATCGCATAAGCGACGAGATTGCTTTCGGGCTAGAAAACCTCAATCTTCCACCGGAACAGATTCCCGATTTGATCAATGCAGCTTTAAGCGAATTCAATCTCACTCAACAGCAACATTGGACAATTCAGCAACTTTCCGCTGGACAGAAACAGCGATTGGTCATTGCTTGTATTTTGGCGATGAAACAACCGATTTTGTTGATGGATGAACCTTTCGCATATCTAGATCGTGCGAGCGCATCGTTTCTGCTCGACTTGTTGCAATCTCGTGCTGCACAGGGGCAGGCGATCGTATTAATCGAACATCGATTAGATTTAGTTCAATCAATCTGTACTCAGAGCTTCTGTTTACACAAAGGACAATGGCTCACTCAGACTCCGAAGATTCAATCAGTTGACCGATCTTCTGAAGTCGATCACAGCACTAAACCGATCGTTTTACAGTGCAGAAATTTAAGCTGGGGTGGCTATCCTCAGTTCCCTGATCTCACTCTTCGCGCAGGTGAGACAACTCTTCTACAGGGCGAAAATGGCTGTGGTAAAACGACTTTATTAAAGCTAATCAGTGGACTGCTTAGACCGACGACAGGCACGATCGAGCTTTTGGGAAAACCTCAACCACGTCGGATTGTTGAAATTTCTCGTTCGATCGGATTTGTGCTGCAAAATCCCAACCATCAGCTATTTGCCGAATCTGTTCTGCAAGAGGTTCAGAACGATCGAGAGATTTTGACACAATTGAACTTAGAAGAACAATTAGAGCGACATCCGCGATCGTTGTCTCAAGGTCAAAAGCGCCGCCTCACATTGGGTGCAGTTCTAGCGCGTCGTCCGAAGGTCTGTTTGCTCGATGAGATCACAGTTGGACAGGATGCAACATCACTGAATTTGATGTTGGAATTGCTAAAACGTTTCACACAAGCGGGCGGCGCAGTCATTGTCACCAGTTATGATCCGCAGGTTGCGAATGCTCTTGGCGCAAAAATTCTAACGCTTTAGTGCGATATTGATGCTCCAGTGCGCTGCATTGCAGTCTGAAGTAAGCTGACTAAGTGCCCGTCTGGAGTTCTGATCGCCGCAACCTTGCCGAATGAAGGTTCTCTCACTCGTCCCTCTAGGGTTGCCCCCATTTGCTCTAGGGTTGAAATCGATGCCATGACATCATCAACATGAAAACTCAGAATTGGAGAATCTCCCGTGTTCTGAGCACTTTCTGCGGCATGAAACGCGATCGTGGTTCCATTTGCGTCAAGCTCTGCCCAGCCGGGACTTGCCATCTTAACCGGAATTCCCAAGCCTTCACTGTAAAATTTAACGCTTGCCATCACGTCTTTGACCATCAGCATGACGTGCTTGAATTCTGCTGCCATTCGATTTACCTCGCTGTTGTTTCTACTTTTAAGCCTAATTCAATCTGAGTTTCAATGTCATGATAAATCTCTTTTAGCTGTTCTCGCTCGGTTTCGGTCGCGTCCCAATAGCCGCGATAGTCTGCTTCACCGAGCTTACGGATGATTTCTGCTTCTGCATATCGATTGTTTTCTAGAATTCGCTGCCGCATCTCTGGATCAAACACAAATCGCTTTGCCACTTTGCTCCAAGTTGCAGTTCCAACACTTCGGGTAGTGGCATCTAAGCCGATTAAGTATTCGACTCGATCGGCGATCGCCTGTCCTCCTTGATGTGCATGATTGAGCATTCCATCAATCCATTTCGGGTTAAACAATCGACTGGTCACCCCTTGCCGAACAGCTTCAGTGATTGTTTTCACCTGAATTCGTTCTTTGGTTGTGTCTGCGATTAAAACTTCGGGTCGATCGCCGCTCACCATTGTTGCTGCCTGTGCCATTCCGCCGACGAATTCATAGTAATGATCGATGTCAGTTACTTCAAATTCATGCGAATCGCGCACCTGAGTGATAAATTTTGTGCGTCCAAGTGCGGCTGTAAAAGCTTGTCGCGATTCGGTTCCAGTTAAACGATCGCCGTACAGATATTGTGTTCGATCGATGTATAGCTTACCTAAATCAGCTTCACTTTCCCAAGCCGCTGTTTCAATCATTGTACTTAGACCGTTGCCATATTCTCCCGGAGGTGGACCGAACAATCGCGCCGAAGCGAGCCGAAAATCAATCTGTTCGCTCAACGCTAAAGTATGTCGCCGCACTGCATTCATTTCTAACGGTTCGTCGAGTTGAGCAACCATTTGAAAAGCAAGATCAATCAACCGAACTAAGTTGGGAAACAGATCGCGAAAGAATCCGCAGATATTAACCGTGACATCTACACGAGGACGGTTCAATTCTGCGATCGGAATGATAACTGGGCGCATAAAATAACCTTGCCCCCGATCGACTTTCACGCCGATGTAGCGCAAAATTTGCCCGATTGTTTCTCCATACGTTTTACAAGTTTCAAATCCCCACAAAATCACGCCCACTGCATCAGGATAGGTTTGATGTTCTGCATAGTATCGTGCAAGAGTTTCTTCTGCGATTTGTGCGCCTCGATCGTAAGCACTATCAGCCGGCAATTTAGTCGGATCAAACTGATAGGTGTTTCGCCCGGTTGGATACGTGTTGGGAGTTCGCACCGGATCGCCGCCCAGTCCAGGTTCTACGTACTTTCCTTCTAAGGCATCTAAGAGCGATCGAACTTCGTTTGTCGCTTCTATTTATTTTGCGATCGCGCCTAAATAGTCAAACGCAGGACTGAGTGACTCATCTTGAGTGAAATCATCGGATAAAAACTGTGCAATCAGCGATCGACTTTCTTCGCCTAGCGTGATCACCCTAGAATCAGCAGAGTCTAGCAATTGATCATAGTCCCAATCTTTTTGTTGAGCCAATAATCGAGGTAAGGAAGGAGTTTCAGAACGATCGTATCGAGCAACTAATGCTAAATAATCAATTAGTGCATCGTCTTGAAGTCGATGCCCGAAAGTATGTAATCCGATCGGAATTGCGACTCGCTTCAGTTCAAATAAATCTAAGTGCAGGGTTTCAAGGGCAGGTTCAAACAGTGCAATATCGGGGTCAGAATGAGGCTCTTTTAATGTATCTGTGAGCATTAAAGGAACATCATTCTGATCGCAGACTTGAATGATTTGGCGTAAAATCGCGGTCGTTCTCGGTAAGCTTTTTGACGTTTGATCTTCGTATTCATCGAGCAAGTCTTCGAGTTGAGTCAAATGCTCATACAGTCCAGCAGGCACAAAAGTCGGAGAAGCATAGCTGACTAATTGAGCATAGCTTCGACGTTTAGCGATTGTTCCCTCCGAAACATTCACCACATGATAGATATAGCTATTCGGCAAGCTCCCTAGCAAAGCATCAGGCACAGAACCTTCATCAAGTGCGACCTGTTTTCCGGGCAAAAATTCAAAGGTTCCGTGTGTGCCGACGTGAACAACAGCATCCGCATTCCAGCCTTCCTCTAACCATCGATAAAACCCAATATATTGATGATGAGCAGGCAAACTATCATTATGCTGAAGCTTACTCGGATCTTCATGCACTCCCCGCGAAGGTTGAACCGCAACCACAACATTACCAAACTCAATTCCAGCAATTAGCAAATCAGTTCGATCGCTCATCAAATCCCCAGGCGGCAAACCAAAGACGGATTCTGTCTGTCTCTGAATCGAATCGGGTAAGCGATCGTACCCTTGTAAATATTGTTTTAAAGGGACTCGGATCGCATGATTTGCCGTCAAATGCACAGAGGTAAAATCGCCATTGTGCAGCAATCCACGATCGAGAAACAGATCCTTCAATGTTCCTAATTCTGGAGCAGTCAGCGAATAGCCTGCTTGTTGCAGTTGATGTAATAAATGTTCGACGGATGCAAACACATCCAAGAACGAAGCGGTTCCTAATGTTCCTTCACTTGGTGGATAGTTAAAAATGACGATCGCAATTTTCTTTTCTGGTTTTGGCTTCCGCTGCAAAGCAACCCGTTTCAGAATTCGTTGTGCTAATCGCTTTCCTCGTCCAGGAATTGGAGTTGCCGCGCCTTGCTCATTCAAACCATAGATAATCACCGGATCGATCGCGCCGTCTAACTCTGGAAAAGCAACCGTAGAGAGCGTTTCAATCGGGGGCAATCCTTCAGGCGTTTCGTTCCAGACTGCAATTTCGCGATTGTTAGAAGTGACCGCAACATAGTAGGGAACGTTCAACGTCTTCAACAGTGCGATCGTTCGTTCTGCATTTCCGCCCAGGGGTCCGCCGTCGAGTCGAAACCATAAAAGAGACACGATCGCATCACAAATCGGAGTCCCGTTACTAAAAAAATGCTGCTGTAATGCTTCTGCCGTCTTAATTCCATCCGCAAAGAAGGGCAAAACGTTCGCTGATTTTGCCAGTTCTGCAAATAGTTCTGCACCGCCCGATAGATTAAACGTCATGCTTGTGCCACTGTAAAACAGCACTGCAACCGTCGGGCGATCGGGATCAAGTGGATGATCCAAAAGATAGTCTGAGTAAGAAACATAGCGCTGATGAGTGGCGAGATCCAAAAAGCCAAGCCGAGAAGCGCTAGTTTTGCAGTGCAATCCCGAATGGAGTCTGTGTTTTAGCTTGAGGCTGAGATCGATGGCTGACTCAGTTCAAGACCGGGTTGATGTCGAGTGTCAAATCAAATTTTCCGTTTCGTCTCAGGTCAAAATTTGCCCTTCCCCCGCAGTGAGGTCTATTGAGATGGAGGAGGCGAATCGAGGTAATCCAACCAGTCATAGTTGCTCGTGGCAGAGCGCTCTGCCGGGGTGCAACGTCAAGCCGCCAGCACCCTGGGGATGAACGTCCGCAGCTTGAGGCTGAATTAGTGCGGTCATGGTAAGAGCACGGATTAGCTGGATTGACCCAACAAAGGCGCTCGGATCAAGGTGCAGGCGTGAGAGTCTTCCTCCCAGCGACGCAACCCGACCTTACTGCAACGGATCGCCTTATCGAAATTGACAGACGTGGAGGTCAACCTGTTAGCGACAATGCTGTCCCCCGACCCCCTGCATCTGCAAACGCGCCTTTGTGCTGCCTGTTGTGGCGAAACTCCGATGCCTCGATCGAGGTGACAACAGGCAAAAACGAATCGATGCGAGCATCATCGGTTATCTTGTCGGTATTAAGTGCAAGGCACGTTGTAAAGAAGGCAGGTTGGAGTGCTTGAATCTGCTCTTCAATGGTTCGCAACTGAATTCGTAGCCCAATCATGGCATCCAGAACATCGGCTGAGTTGAGTAGATCCGTGGAGTGAGTGAGGGATGTCTTCAGGGTGTCTTCTAGCTGGATCGACATAGTTTTCTTCAACGCCCATGGATCAGAGTTGAATGACCTCACTGACGGATCGCCCTTGATGGACACGATTGTGCCGTTCCCCGAGACCATGTTGGCGATGATGCTGATGAATGGTGTCACTTTTAGCTTTAAGAACGGCTTCAATTTTAGGTTGAGTGGCTTTGCCGAGTTGTTTGAGGAGGTCTTTCATGACGGGAATGGAGATGGTCCAGCGTTCGGCGTGAGAGGTAGCCGTCTGGTCGTTGTAATCGAGCAGGGCATAGAGTGCTCTGAGGACATCCGGGTCTAAGTCAGCCTGGACTGGGAGCGCCCGTGTGGGTCTTTGATCCTTGGGTTTCTGAGGACTGGGTGAAGCCTTGATCACCGTCCTTGGAGATTCTGCACCATCCTGATTGCGCTGACTCATCTGAATCTCCGCCCCCTTCGGTGGCTCTGAAGATTGACGTTCACCGCCGGTCAAAAAGCGTTGAATGCCTGCTAATCGGGATTGAGTCTGCTGGAGTTCTGCTTTTAGCCGCTCATTTTCCTCTTGCAGTCGTTCCTGTTCCCGTTGGGATCGCTGATCCTGTTGCGCGATCGAGATCGCGTCCTGATTCTCTTGTTGACCCTGAGCGAGTTGCGCCTCCAAGTCTTCTATCCTGCCTGTGAGCCAAGCTAAGGTTTTTGCCTGATCCGCTACGGTCTGAGAGGCAGATGAGTCCGGCTGATGCGAGACCGAATGACTCCGCCCGATTTCCCTATGTTCCAGCACCAGCAAGAGTTCCAAGAGGGCATGGTCATAGCCCTGCCCCTTGCCGCCGCGCACCTCTACACCAAAGCGACTCGCCACCGACTTCAACAACTCCAGATCCACCGCAATTGGCTTTACTCGACGAGCCACCTGTCTTTTAGGTGGGATCGCTGCCGCCACCTCCTCACCTCTGAGCACGAGTGGAAGTGCCTCCAGCACCTCAGAAACCGATTCGATTGCCTGTTGAGAAACCTCCTGATTCACCATTGCCGTATCCTCCGCTTCATCGTGCGGGTCTGACAGATCGTTGGTTGCCTGATCGGAAGTCACCCCTTTAACCTCAGCCCGACGATCGGGATTAAACCCGTCAATCACCTCAACCCCGCCATAGCCGAGTTTGATGCCTTGCCTGCCGTCGATATTGCCGTTGAGATCGCCAACTTTATAGTCGTTGTAGTGGCGAGATGCGGCGAGCGATCGTTTCAGCGAGCCATCGGTCGCATCCAAAATCGCATAGTGCCCCTGAATTGCCGCCTTATATTCGTTAGCATCTACAGTCGGTGGAGCATACCAGAGGGTAGCGATCGCAGCATAAACAGAACGGAACAGATGAGAAAACAGATTGTCTCGTCCATCCCGATTAGGCACGAGATTACAGAAGTGACGATCGCACGCCGTTGCCACTGCCTGAGCATACTTCTGATTAATCTGTTCCGCCGTCAACCCTTCCGCCGGACACATCTGCCGCAACTTTGCTAACGCCTTGATCACCCGTTCTGCGGTCGTCAGGGTTGGGATTTCAAACGAAAGTCGTTGAGACTCCCCTCTGCGCTTCAATGCTCCTGTAAATAGAACACTCCATTGAGACTTGGGATGAAACTCAGCCGTGCCTAGAACCTCACTCGATCGTCTCCCCGTGAGTACCACCAGCCCTGCTGCCACTTCTGCCCACTCTCGGCTTTCTAGCAACCGAACTGCCTGAGTGACGATCGCGTCTGGATTCTGCAACAGCACGACGTTTTCATTGCGTCGAGCGACCTGCTCCTCGATCGGAGAATTAATCGTTGTCCACTCCGCAACCGTGAAATTCATACTCTCCAGCGCCACATGATCCTCACCCAACTGCCTTTTAATCGCATTTCTGACATCCGTCATCAAATTGCGTTGTTGCTTCAGCTCCACCAGACCATGCTCCACCCACTGCTGGCGCATCCACGTCGCCCACTTCTGCCCTTGCGCCCGACCCTCCGGCGTGTCTTGTAAGAGTTCAACAGCAGGTAAAAACTGATCGACCAAAGTTTGGAGCCACTTCCGCATGATTGCATACCTCACTTGACCTCTCTATCTTACCTAACTTACTCATCTTTTGCAAGAATATCTTACCTACTTTGAATCAACAGAGTTCGCTGTCCACAAGTGCGCCATCCAGCGCGAGTTCGACAGAGAAGAGCTAGAAGGCATTCAGCAACGATCGTGAAAGAGTTGCCAGATGAAAGAGTTGTTAAAGCGAAAGACTCTGCTAATTGCTCGCCCAAAAGCAACCCTCGAACCAGCCGAAAATCGACCTTGTTCGAGGGTTGCTCAACCGAGACTTTCAAATGAAGCGGTGTACTTTTCCAGGAGGTCTCACCTAATGGCTTATTCCTCCTCCACCGTGAGACCCAGCCCAAGTTCACAGATGTTGATTGAGCCAAGCATCTAAGTCGTCTTGGCTGGAGGAATTGAGTAATGCAATCGCTAAAGCTCCAAGTCGATCTAAATTGAGAGTGGAGATGCGATCGCGCTGTTGATCTGAGAGCGACCCAACGCGCTGTTCAAGCAGCAGGATGACCAGCGATCGCTGTCCAAGCTGTCGTCCTCGCTCCTCGCCCTCATGCAAGATTTCTTGATAGATTACAGATTTCCGCATCATGCCCTCCTGAAGCAGATGCCAGATTTTATCCTAATTGTGTTTACTGATGTTGACCAAGCCAAACGTCCAAGTCGTCTTGGCTGGAGAAATTGAGCAATGCGATCGCGAGAGCTGTGAGTTGGTCTAAATTCAGAGTAGAGATGCGATCTCGCTGTGCGTCAGAGAGCGACCCAACGCGCTGTTCAAGTTGGAGAGAAATGAGTGATCGCCGTTCAATCTGTCGTCCTTCTTCGCGACCTTTCTCCTCGCCTTCGTGCAAGATTTCTTGATAGATCACAGATTCCCGCATCATGCCCTCCCGAAAGACGCGCCGGATTACCTCTTTATCGTACTTCAAGCCTGCCATCAGTTGCACATACGCCGACATCTCTTGTCGCTCCGTCACTTCAGGAATTTCAGCCACCTGCTGCACCACACGATCAAGTAACCGAGTAGAATCTTGAGTGCGAGTCAGCGCCGCAAACGGCAGCAGCGCCGTATCCTGCAAAAACAGGTCAGGTTCTTGCTCCCAGAGCTTCACGACTTGAAATTCATGGCGGGTCGATCCCACCTCAAACAGGGTCTCGATCGTGGTTCCTTCGCTGGGCGGCAACAGAACCACGACAATTTGAGTGACAGGCAAGCGATAGAGCCGATGCAGTCGCACCCAGTAATCCAGCAACCTTAATGGAATGGGTGGATCAGATTGCCAATTGGTTTGGAACTCCAGATGAAGAATTTGCCCACGGGTTCGTAACAACGTCACCGAATCAGCACGAATCGGCTCAATGCTCAACTCGGTTTTGAGCACCTCAATGGCGTTCGTAGACGGTTCGCCTAAGAGCCAAGCGGCAAAGCGATCGGGATGTTTTTCAGCCAGCAGCTTACAGAGGTTATCAAAGCTCATACTCAAGGCATCCGAGAAAACCTTGTTCAGTGTAGCAGGCAAGCGATCAAGACCCTGACCTCACTCTGCTCACAAAGCAACTTACCGACGAACCCCCCTACAAGCGATTTTATAGCAACCGCCACACAGATTAGGACGTTATCCTTAGGAACTGATCATTCTTCTGAATCCGATGCCCAAAGCTTACAACAATGACCTGCGTCATAAAGTAATCGAAGCGATTGAACTCAATGGGATGAAACGGTGCGAGGTCAGTGAGTTGTTCGGGATTAGCCGCAA
>Ga0209511_1003678_pt1 | contig 11604 bp, 8 predicted proteins | sample SSSSmetaG_FD_184141 | JGI IMG/M metagenome (GOLD analysis project Ga0209511, IMG submission 184141) | Glacier valley bacterial and archeal communities from Borup Fiord, Nunavut, Canada, to study Microbial Dark Matter (Phase II) - ​SSSS... | ecosystem: Environmental > Aquatic > Freshwater > Ice >... | reverse complement strand
GGGTCTGGGGATTGGGCAACTTGATGTTGGTGGAGAGTATGCCCCCTTCTGGCATTCAGGAAGTAGAAATTTATGATGCGGCGGGGACAGCTAGTGCCACCAACCCACCGCTTATCCGTATCGGAGGGGTGCGCCAGAATTTCAATGCTCTACTGCCATCCTTTTCGCCAGATGGCAAGCGCGTAGCCTTTATCAAAACTACCGCCAATTCTGAGTCAGCTTTACCTTTCAAGGGAACGTTGGTAGTTGCAACTATCAAAGATAACGTCCTGAACGACCAAATCGAGCTAACCACCGGGGCTTTCTGGGGGGTGGCCTGGAGCTAGAACGAAGGATAAAAGGGGGTTGTCGGTTGTCGGTTATCAGAATAAATTCGTAGGGGCTGTTCCATTCCCTCTCCCATTCCAGGGGAGAGGGGTTGTCTGGGGAAATCCAAAATCGAATATCGAATATCAAAAATTGGAGAATTTTCGTAGGGGTAGACCAATGTGTCTACCCTTTTTATTTATATTTTCTCCTTTTACATTCGGCGGCGAAGTTCAATTGGTTCCCTGTGTTATGCGCCGCACTTGTGTTCAGCCAGGATTTCAGCGATTGTGTGTCGGGCTATTTCTGCTTCTAAAAGGTTAGTGTTTAAGTTTTCGACATAGGTGATCAAACCTTTCCAAAGTGCCCAGCCCCGCCCGCGTGCCCAGGTTGCGCCATCAAGCGGAAGAGCTAGTCGAAACACTTCCCGACTTTCCCCCGACAGAAATGTCCAGGCAATCGTCAAGTCACAAGCAGGGTCGCCCACCCCCGAACATCCGAAGTCAATGACGGCCTCTAACCTACCATCTCTAACCAGAAGGTTCCCCGCCGCGACATCGCCGTGGAACCAAACGGGTGGACGGTTCCACGATGCCACAAGAGCAGCTTCCCATAAGGCGGTTGCGGCCTCGCGGTCAATTTTATCTTCCAGGACAACGATGGCCCGCCGGGTTTCGGCATCATAGGTTTCCAGTGACCCGCCGCGAAAGGCACTGTGTAGTCCGGGCGGCGGGCCACCAATGGGGTCAATCCGTTGCAAGCCCGCGAGGAAGTGCGCCAACGTAATCGCGAACTCGTTTAAATTGTCAATGCGTGCGAAGCGTGCAGGATCCCCTTCGAGCCAACGATAGATGGACCAGTTCCAGGGAAAGCCTTCGGCTGGAGCTCCCCTTGCCAGTGGGACAGGTATGGGAAGGGGTAGGCGTGGTGCCAGAATCGGTAGCCATTTATGTTCTTTCTCGACCTGTGGCGTGTAACCCTCAGCACTCGGTAATCGCACTGTCATTTCTTCCCCCAGACGAAAGGTTCGGTTATCCCAACCCTGTAATATCACTGGCGTAATAGGAAGGTGTGCCCACTGGGGAAACTGTGCGGTGACTAACCGACTCACTAGAGCCACATTGATGTCCACTTTTGGGGTCGGTGTATCTTCAGAAGGCATACGACCTGTGTACTTTCGGTAGATTGGCTGGAACTCCAGGTTTTAATCCTATAAAAATAACCGTCTACTGTCAAGATTAAAATTGGTTTTTAACTCATCAGGTCTTAATGCATTAATTAGAAAGTGTTTTAGGGCAAAAACCCTTGTGATTATTTGCAAATACCCGCGTTATAACCAATGTGAAGTGAATTTTGCGGGCCGCTTTTGACAAGAAGGAGTGGAACTGAACCGGGAGATACAACGTCTCTATAATTAGACCCTTTTATAGAATTTTTCAGGCAATCTCCCTGAGCCTCTCTTCGCAGAACCCGGTCACTCTCGCAGACCACCAATTTAGCTACAACTAATTATTGTTTTTGAAAGGAGCAAGGCTTTGAAAAAGCAGCCTTTGATTTCGCTTACCCTTTTTTCGCTGATGTGCCTAGTTCTAACGCTTATAGTAGCGGCCTGTGGAGATGCCACCGCTACCTCCGCCCCCCGCACCACTGGAACTGATAATAAAACCACCGCGCCCTATACTAACGCGCCCTTTGAGCCAGCCAATACGACGGTGGCGGCGGCTACAACGGTTGCACCAAAACCTACCTTTGGGGCGGCGGCAACCACAACAGCTGCCCCTGCTGCTGGCACTACGGCGGCGGCGACTACTGTAGCGGCAGCTTCGGGGGCAAGCTCCGATTCTTCGGGAGACTCCAAAGCACCCCTGCCCGTACCCTATGCTACCCCCTTGCCCGGAAGCTATACCAATCCGCAACCTGTGAATCAAGACCCCCTCAAGGCCGGGTCGGTAGATGATAACCTGAAATTTGACGAATATATGACCTATTTGCGGAACTATAAAGGCTCGCAGATTCTCAACTTTGACGTAAGCGAGCGTTATATTATCAACGTGCTGGACGGCAACGCCCGCACCGTCGCTAATAGTCTGGTCAGGGTTTACGCTGGGCAGGATATGTTGTTCGAGGGTAAAACTTATTCTAATGGGCAGACCATGTTCTTCCCCCGCGCCATTCCTAATGCGAAACAGGCACAGGAATTTACCGTTACCGCCGAAAAGAACGGGCGCAGTATTAGCAAACAGTTCAAACGGGTTGAGCAGGGTCAGGAGCAGAACCGCAACGGCGGCGGAACCTGGACGCTGGATATTAGTGGCTCGTTGCGTCCGCAGCTAGACCCACCCGCCAACCTGGATTTGCTTTTCCTGATAGACTCAACGGGCAGTATGGGCGGCGAAATCCGCAAAATCCAGCAGACCATCAGTGATATTGCTAACCAGATTAGTACTCTGCCGGGCAATCCCCGCGTGCGCTATGGGGTCGTGACCTACCGTGACCGGGGCGATAGCTATGTTACCCGCAAGTTTGGCTTCACCGAAAACCTGGGCGAGTTCAGCAACTTCCTTAACTCGATTTCGGCGGGCGGTGGTGGCGATTACCCCGAATCGCTCAACGAAGGGCTGCACGTGGCGGTTAACGATATGAACTGGAATAGTGGCGAGGCGGTGCGACTGGTCTTTCTGGTAGCCGACGCGCCCCCCCACCTAGATTATGCTAACGACTTTCGCTATACTGACGAGTCGGTGGAAGCGATGCGGCGCGGCATCAAAATCTACGCTATCGGGGCCAGTGGCCTTGACCCCAAAGGGGAATTTGTCTTTCGCCAGATTGCCCAAATAACCCTGGCCCAATACCTCTTTATCACACGGGGCGGCGACGAAAATCAGTCCGGCAGTGGCGGCCCAGCCAGCAATACCAACGTGGTCACGGAGGAGCGCACTCTTGACAAAATAGTGCTTAATATCGTCCGCCGCGAAATAACCAACCTAACACAATAGGTCTTAGGTACAGGGTTGATGCGTTTAGTTCTAAAATAGTCAGATTGGGCGCGGCATTCCCCTGAGTATAGGAGGGACAGGCGCAGCGCCCCATAGTCATCAAGTTAAGGCGAAGGGTGGGCAGGCTAAAAGATGCTTTTGTAGAAGTAGAAACTTGTGCTTTTGACGGGCAAGCCTAAATAGTTGCGATTATATAGCTAAAAGGGCGGACTCCAGAGTCTGCCCTTTCCTTTTTGAAATGTCGAAATATTTTACTTGAGTTTTTGTTCGATGGTTTCGAGGCGTTCGCGGAGGTCGCGGTTTTCGGTCTGGAGCTTGTCCAAATCCTCCCGCAACTTCTTGACTTCCTCGTCCTTCGCCGCCCCTTCGCGCAGGCTCATGATAGCCTCGCGACTGACCCGGATTTCACGGCCTTCGATAGAGGTTTCGGCGATGCGTTGCAGTTTGGCAATCGGTTTGGTTTCGCCCAGAGTCTGTACCGCCCTGATAGCCGCAAGGCGTTCGCGCCACTGGGTATCGTCCAGCAATTCCAGCAAGCGGTCAACCACCTGCTCTTTTTCTTTGTCCTTGACCAGTTTGCCCAGATTGCCAAGTGCCGCAGTTGCGCCCAACCGCGCCAAATCAGGCTTGCCATAGGCCGTCCACTCGATAGTCAGGGGTATTGCCTCAGTATTTTTCAGGGCAACCAACCCATTGAAAGCCCCGTTACGCACCACTTGATTAAAAGAGTCGCGCTCCAGAGCCTTTTTCAAAATATCAAAAGCTTCGGGTTGACGAGTTTTGCCCAACGCGGTAGCGGCAGCCCCCTCGATAATATCGGTAATATCGCCCGCCAGCACTTTAGTCAGAGAGGCAGCAACGGCCTCGCTGCGGAACTCGCCCAAACTACCCACAATCGCCCGCCGCACTCTGGCATTTTGTTCTTCCGACAACGCTCCTAACAAAGCCTTTTCCGCCGCCGGGGATTTAATTGCCCCTAATGACCGGGCCGACTCCGCCCGCACCACCCAGAAAGCATCGGTTCGCAAAGCTTTTTCGAGAGCCTCTACCGCTTCCAGACTACCCAACTTACCCAATGCCTGCGCGGCAGTAAATCGTCCAAACGCCTCGGTATCCTTCTGCAATTGGGCAATCAGTTGCTCTTTGGGGCGCGACCATTCAACGGATTTGAGCAGCCAGTTGGCAGGGTCAAAGCTGGCAAAAACTGGCTTTTCGGTCAGACGGAAGTAAAAATTCTGCTCCTTTTCTTCCAGCTCTACCCGGAAAGTCTCGCGCTTGCCGCTATCACCCACAAAGGCAATTTCCACCGGGAGGGTAAACAATAAAGTGTCGTTGTTGATTTCTTGAGTCTGGGCCAGCGTAAATTTGGCGGTTTGGCTCTTGTCGTCCCAACTCCAACTTATTTTGAACTGAGGATAACCCGCCTTGTACAACCATTGCTCAAAGAAGGGTTGCAAATTTAACCCGGTGGCCTCCTCAATTGCCCGTTCTAGGTCGGCGGTAATGACATTCTGACCCTTGTGCTTGTTAACATAGTGATTAATCGCTTTCCACCACAGGTCGTCACCCAACTGGAAGCGAATCATATTCAGCACCAGCGAACCTTTTTCGTATAGGTGGCGGTCAAACAGGTCAATCGGCTGATTAAAAGTGTAGGCCACGATAGGGCGGCGATAATGCCCGCTATCTTCCGAGATATAGGTCTGGGCGTTTTGATACATCTCATATATAAATTCATCCCGACCCAAATCAAACTCTGTCCAGAGAGCCTCAAAGTAAGTAGCAAAGCCTTCGTTGAGCCAGCCGTTACTCCAATCCCGACAGGTCAGCCAATCGCCAAACCATTGATGGGCCAATTCGTGAGAGACAAGCGGGTCGCTGGTGAAGTCCTGGTGAGCGCGGGCATCATGCAAGGTGGTATCGGTCAGAGTGGTGGCGGTGGTGTTTTCCATTCCACCAAAGATAAAATCGCCCACTACCACCGTTGCATACTTCTCATAGGGATAGCGCACGCCGATTTTCTCTGAGAAGAATTTCAGCATCTCCGGCGTTTTGCCCAACGCAATCCGAGCCTTTTCCTCCTGCCCAGGGAAAACGTAATAGGGCACGGGAATATCCTCCCAATGGTCGAGAATTTCCACAAATTCGCCCGCCGCCAGGGTAATCAGGTAGGTGCTATGGGCGATGGCCTGTTTCCAATGATAGGTTTTGGTTTTGGCGGTGGTATTGTGATATGTTTCCAGCAAACCGCCGTTAGACAGGGCAAAAAAGCTTTCCGGCACCGTTACCCGCAGCTCGGAAGTAGCTTTCTGGTTAGGGGCATCGAAACAGGGAAACCAGGAATGATTGTCGGTATCCTGCCCCTGACTCCAGGCTTGCAAGTTCTTGTTAGGATAAGCCTCATCCGGCACGACGAAATAGAGGCCGCGCCGAGGAGTGGCGGTATATTCGATAGCCAGGGTCAATTCTTCGTCGGCGTTGCGGGCCGTTGCCAGGTTAATCTTGAGTCGCTCCCCCGCGTGACTGAACTCGAGCGGTTTATCCTCACCCTCAATCGTGATTCTTTCTACTACCGTATCATCGGAGTCGAAGGTAATGCTGGTCAGGCCGTCGTTAACCGGGCGCAGGGTGGTGTGGACAATGCCTGTCACGGTTTTGGCCTGAAAATCCAAACTGATGTCCAGAAAAATATGTTCCAGGGCATATTCGCGGTTAGGGGCATAGTGGGGTTTATCCCCCGGCAGCGGAAAGGGGCGAAATTTGGCCCGCGCCTGTCCCGCCTGTTCCTGAAAATAGAGGGCGTGCCGATGACCGCAGGTGTGTCCTTGAAAAAGTTCGTTGTTATTTGAGCTTGCCAATTAATTTTCCTCGTTTATGAATTTTTGAATACTGATTATCAGCTTTTTTAGCCTGGTCTTGAGCTAGGGCATTATCTGGTAAAGTGTTCCAGCATTTTACGCTAATATGAGCTTTTTATCAAAAGCTACGGGGCAAGGCTATTATGTAAAAATGAAGAAGGAAGCAATCTGGTAGGTAGACTAAAAGGGGGTAGGTTTCAATGCTACTGGATAATGCGAACTTGATGAATTGGTCGCGCCAGTAGCCCGAATTATCGTACTCCGGTTGGTTCTGAGGAATAACCTTAGAGCTAATTTTTCCTTTTATTTAACTTGTATCAAAATACGGCTAGAGGATTGTACATTTCTTACCCTTTCATTTGGGTGTACTTCGCTATAACTGGTTTTAATTAAAGGATTTTCAGTACGTATAACTTGAAACTGGTAAGTACCTGGGTTTGAGGGGGCGACAAAGGAAGTTTCAAGCCTACCAGAGTAGCCTCCCTTCACAATTCCACAAACAAGTTTTTTATCATTTTGTACGGGTATTTGCTCATAATTTAGCAAAGCTATAAAGCAGTATTCACGGTCTGTTGTACCAGGGTTGTTTAGGGTTATAGTATAATTTATCTTTTCTAAAGGTCGGAAGGTGGGGGGATTCCAGATTGGTATTCCTTCTGACAGGTCAGGATTACGCTCGGTTATATCGAAACCATTCGGCAGTCCTGGTAAATTACTAGGCTTCTCGCCTAAATCCATGAATTCAATTGTTGGAAGGGGGCCTGTTTTAGCTACAAAGACTGTATAGGATTGAAAAGGGAGGTCTTGGCCTATATAGGCGCGGGTGGTTAGTCTGGGATTTTCATTATAGATATATTTAAAGATTAAAAAATCAATTACGTGTACCCCCTCAGATATTGGTTGTGTCTTATAGACCTGAGTATAAAGAACTAAAGATTTTGAAGGGTTTTTAGCCTCAAAATCAAATCAAGAAATTTAGATGTTAACGTGCAGATCTATAATGTTTATTACCTTACGTTTGCCAGTTTCAAGATTTAATACTAGAAGATTGCTATCTTTGCCAGCGTCCGTACTAAAACTAATTTCTTGACCATCTAACAGAACTTTGAAGGCAAAATTTTCAGGGTTCTTATCAATAGGAAAATAGGGTTCAACGATTAATGTACCTTGAAATGACCGCTCATCCACCAAATAGAAAAACTTGGTTTGAGGTATCCAGCGCATTTCTGGTTGAGCATACACGCCGAAACGCATTCCATTTACATTTGGATTGGATGCCTGATTAGCAAAAGCATCAGCGAATATTTTATCATCTTCGGCTAAAATATTTGCTGGGTCAGGGCCGATTAAAGGATATTGAAAAGGAGCAGGAGTGTTTTCAGGATAAGTAGAAGCTATAGTTTGTTGGTTTTTTTGTGAGTTTTGTGAAGATGGTGAGCTTGACCAGGAAAATGCTATAATTACGATGCCAACAAGTAAGACTGAAAATAATAGCCCTCCCCAAAACTTAGTAGACTGTAACATAAATCTTGTGGTTATAGAATTGCTATTTTTGAACTCAACATACACTAAACATGTAGGTAAAGACTTATATTACAGACTACTGAGCCTGCGAAGGGTTTTGTTGATAACAATGAGATTCTTCGCTTCGCTTCAGAATGACAGAGGATTATATAACCAATATAGCATAGTTAATAAACAAGATAAAAGTACCTCTGCCTCAAATCGCAACTTTCTATATCATAAGGATTAATTATAATCAAGGTTAAACAAGGATTTTTAAGAAGCGACTAATACCCTGAGTACAGAGCACAGGGTCACTACTACCATTAATTCTTCAAACCTCTGTACCTCTGTGGTTAAATTCGGATTTGCCAAAGCTGATTGCTCATCCCACAAGGTAGTTCCTTTATAGTTCTTTTTAACCCCGACGAGCTATAGTTTTTCCTACCCGCTTTTATTACCATTGGGCAAGCTCTATTGACATTGTGCATCAGGTTTTAATCGCTATTTGTAGGAAGGTTAAGCAGTGAAACGAAAAACAAAGTTAAGTATGACGGTGGTATTGACGGCCTTAGTAATGATGGCTCTGGCTCCTGGTTTGGCCTCCGCCCACGAACGCCGCGTGGTTAGTAAATACGCTTTTGTGGTGGGCTTTCTGAACGAGCCCGCCTATGCCGGGGAAATGAACAGCCTGGATTTGACTATCTGTGATGGCAACGAGTGCAAACGGGACGATAAAAGTATTGTTACCAACCCGGTTAACGATGTCCAGAAAACCCTGAAAGTGGAAGCAAGTTTTGGTGGCAACGCCCCTATCACCCTGGAGGTTGAACCCAGATATAACCAACCGGGCAAATATAGTGGTTATTTTAAGCCTTCAAAGATTGGGGCCTACACTTTTCATATTTTCGGCACAATCAGCAGCGACAAAATTGATGAGAAGTTCACCAGTGGCCCCAAGACCTTTGGCGAAGCGGAGGAACTAACTATATATCCGGCAACTGATAGCAGCACCGCCAACCTTGCCGCCCTGCAAAGTCAGGTTAAAGAGGCTAAGGATAAGCGCGGGGAGTGCCACCATTTTCGGCATCATCGGCATTGTGATAGGAGTTTTGGGGCTGGCAGGGGCGGGGTTAGCCATTACCCGCAAACCCAAAGTGATAGTTGCCGCCGCAGCCGAACGTGAGACCGTCAATAGTCGGCTTGGATAGACCCTTACCCGTTTTTAGGGTAAAATTTGCACAAAAGAGGTACATGAGAGTCTGCCTCTCTATTATTTTCTTACAAAACGACTTACGAGTCTGGTAAACTCAAACTGAAAATGCAATCCCTAAGCTATCGCCAACCAAAATCTATCGCCAAAATCCTTGTCGCCCTCTGGTTGGGTCTCTTTCTTTTAGGATTAGCCCCCCGTCTGGCCTCTGCCCATGCCCAATTTGTTCGTAGCAATCCCGCCCCGAATTCCAGCTTGGAAAGTGGTAAACCGCCCGCGCAAATGCAGGTCTGGTTCAGCGAACGCATCGAAGCCAATTTTAGCAAGCTTGAAATTTTAAATAAACAGGGTCAGCAGGTAGACCGGGGCGATAGCCACACCCTTGACCCTTTTTCGCTGGTCGTTTCTCTCCCCACCAATCTGCCCGACTCGATTTACACGGTAGTTTACACCAATGTCTCGGAGGAGGATGGGCACGCGGTCAAGGGGAGTTTCGCTTTTGTGGTAGGCGTTGAGACCCTACCCCCGCCGCCAGGTTTGCTTGATGGAGCTTTAGCCAGTAGTGACCCTAATTTTGACTTATGGAGTGTAGCGGTGCGCTGGCTGAACTATCTGGCGATGACCGGGCTGGTGGGCGGACTGGTGTTTCTGCTATTGGTCTGGCGGCCTAGCCTCAAACAGGTTAAGGTCAGAGTTGGGCCAGAGCTAAATGAGGCGAACCTAAACCTTTTAGCCCAAAGCCATAGAATTCTGGGCTGGACTATCGGGTTATTGGGGCTGGGTTGGCTGGCTTTTCTGATTTTTCAGGCGGGGGTAGCGGGCAACGTCTATCCCTGGCAACTTCTTAGCACCAACACCCTGCCAACCCTGCTATTCAATAGCCGTTTGGGGCTAATCTGGCTGGTACGGCTGACCCTGATAATAATTGCCGCCGTTTTGTTGTTCGTTCCTAAAAGAACCACAAATCTTAGGCTAGGGCTGCTATTATTAGTCAGCTGCGCTATTATGCTGACCACTACCCTTAACTCGCATGCTGCCGCCAGCGAAAATGCCCTGATTCTAATCCCGGCGGATTTGGCGCATATGGTCAGTGCCGGGTTCTGGGTGGGTGGGCTGGCTTCTCTGGTTTTGGTTCTGCCAACGGGTCTCAAAGCTTTAATGCCAGGGAGTGGTGACCGTACTCGTTTGCTGGCGGCCTTGATTCCTAACTTTTCCTTTGTAGCTATTTTGAGCGTGGCAGTGTTGCTAACCAGTGGCTCGTTACAGGCGGCCTTCCAGTTGGGTTCGGTGGATGCCTTTTTCAATGGGAACTACGGCAAATCCCTGCTTGTCAAAATAATTCTGCTAATTCCCCTGTTAGGATTAGGAGCTTATCATTTGCTGGTGGTTAGCCCCAAGATGCGCCAATTTACCCGACGCAAGGGTGGTGAGGACAAAGCGGGTTCGGCAGAGGCGGGGGCATTACAACGGACTTTTCGGCGCACGGTAATCATCGAATTTGGTATCTCGGTGGTACTGCTGGTGGCAGTGGGTAGCCTTACCAGTTTTAGCCCACCTGCCAAAACTGCCCTGCCGGGAAGCTTGATTAGTCTACATCAAGGGCAGGTTAGCGGCCTCAAATATACCCTGGCTATCAGCCCCGAACGAGTGGGCGATAATATTTTTGAATTGGAGCTCAAGGATGCCAACAATCAACCAGTGGTAAATCCCAACCAGGTGCTGCTCCGGGTTAACCATTTAACGATGGAAATGGGGGTACAGGAACTGGAACTCAAGCCAGTGGTGGGCAAGCCGGGTCGTTATACCGCCACTGGTAGCCTGTTAAGTATGACCGGGGATTGGCAAATCGAGCTAATCCTGCGCCGCCCCGGTCTGGATGACCTAAGCTGGCAGGTTAAAATCGGGGTGCAAAGTTAGCCTCGGAAACTACTGAGCCTTATTCTCGATAGTTTTGATGGCGGCAGTAAGGTCGTCGTAAAGCTGGCGGGCTTCCTCTAGTCTCATACGCAGGGTGATGCCCTTGTAGTCAGAGAGGTCGGTGATAAAGCGGACTTCGCCATTTAGCGTTACTTTGTCGCCTGTACTCCGGCAACCAATTTTATCCCCGTTGGACAGTTTGCGGACGCTGGCGGAGGCTTTCAAGGTGTTCAGGCTTATCATCTAGTATCCTTCTTATCTTTTGTATGGGCAGGTTATAAACCTGCCCGGTTGGGTTACAAACCCAACCCTACATAATTTTATCTGGGATTATATAAAGGGTAGCTCGTATGACTAATAATAGGTTACAAACTTGGGTTTGCGGGTTATTCCGGCTACAGAAATTCCTCTAAAACCACTGGGTATTTGTTAGGAATGGTTCAAACCCGTCATCCTGAGCTTGCGAAGGATCTTGCCAAGTGTAAGAAGATTCTTCGGCTTCGCCTCAAAATGACAAGTCCTGTGAACGGTTAAATTATTTCTTTCTTAGCAATGGCAGCAACCCCTGCCCAATCCGTACGGCCTCATCGGTAACGGGGTGGTTACGCAGGATAAAGTTGGTAATACCCAGCGCGACATAGGGGCGCAAAACTCCGGCGACCTGTTCGGGCGTGCCAAAGAGTAGCACCGAATTGCCGCCCATCACCCGCGTCAGCCCTGCCCAGGTATGAGGGGCGATAATATCAGAAGTTAGCACAATGTCGCCGGGTTTGCCGGGGTCGTCGGAGGGTGGTTCGTCGGGATTAGGTAT
>Ga0209511_1003673_pt1 | contig 11617 bp, 7 predicted proteins | sample SSSSmetaG_FD_184141 | JGI IMG/M metagenome (GOLD analysis project Ga0209511, IMG submission 184141) | Glacier valley bacterial and archeal communities from Borup Fiord, Nunavut, Canada, to study Microbial Dark Matter (Phase II) - ​SSSS... | ecosystem: Environmental > Aquatic > Freshwater > Ice >... | reverse complement strand
GCAAAAGTTCATGCGCTCGCGTGCGTCAGCCAGACGCGCGATGTCACGCTCGATCATGCTGACATACGCCAGCAGCCAATGAGCAATCAGCACCGGCTCCGCACGTTGCAAATGCGTATACGACGGCATCACCGCTTCACCCGCTTGTTCCGCAAGCTCAACAAGCGCCAGCGCCCAGGCACGCAACCCGCCGACGGTCACATCAATCGCATCACGTACGAACAGCCGCATGTCCGTAGCAATCTGCTCATTCCGGCTGCGCCCGGTATGTAACTTCAAAGCAAGGGGGCCGATAAGGTTAGTAAGTTGCAGTTCAGTAAAGTGGTGAATATCTTCAGCGTCGACGTAGAGTTTGACCGCAGTCAGTGAACCACGAGACACCACAACGTTTTCATCCGTAGGCTCGAAGACGCCGATGCCCTCATAGGGTTCCTCAGTGGTCGCGTTTCGCATCATGAATTGGCTAAGGCCCATGACGTTATGGATCGCAGATTCGTCTTTGACAGCCTCGATGATTTGGTCAAGACCGTCAAGCATCGTGACAAGTTCAGACTCGGTAAGAATGCCAGCTACAGCGATAGTCTTAGCATGGGCTTTTGATGCCGCAATCTCTTGCGGGAGTAGACGATGATCAAAAGGAAACGACCGCTGCCACTCTTCAAACCGTGTATTCAAAGGTTCGCGGAAGCGTCCAGACCACATCTTGCTTGCTTGCTCTGACACGGCTACTCCTTGTCACTGGCGCTGCTCAGTTGCGGCATCTCGGCGCCTTTGCTGAGCGTCAGGAGTCCAGTCTTCGCATACGTCAGCAGCTTCGCGCGAGTGTCGGTAATGTCAAGGTTCCGCATCGTAAGCTGTCCAATCCGGTCGCGCGGAGAGAAGGTAGACTCGCCCTTCTCCATCGTCAGCCGCTCCGGATGAAACGTTAGGTTCGGCGAGTCCGTATTCAGAATCGAATAGTCATTGCCGCGCCGAAGTTCCAGCGTCACCTCGCCCGTCACAGGCTTCGCAACCCAGCGCTGCGCCGCCTCGCGCAGCATGATCGCCTGCGGATCGAACCACCGCCCCTGGTACAACAGACGGCCCAGCCTCCGGCCGCTCTCACGGTACTGCTCAATTGTGTCTTCATTATGGATACCCGTGATGAGCCGCTCATAGGCAATAAACAGCAACGCAAGTCCAGGCGACTCGTAAATGCCACGGCTCTTGGCTTCGATGATGCGATTCTCAATCTGGTCGCTCATCCCGAGGCCATGACGACCGCCAATACGATTCGCCTCAAGCATCAACTCAACCGGATCGGAGAGCTCTCTGCCATTCAATGCAACAGGAAAGCCTTCTTCGAAACGAACCGTAGTCTCTTCACGCTTCACCTCAACATCGTCGCGCCAGAATGCAGTACCCATAATGGGCACAACAATCTTCATGCTGCTGGCAAGCAGCTCTAGGTCCTTGGCCTCATGCGTCGCACCCAGAATGTTGGAGTCGGTCGAGTAAGCCTTCTCCGACGACATCTTGTAAGCGAAGCCAGACTTCTGCATGAACTCCGACATCTCGGCCCGCCCACCGAGCTCGTCGATAAACGTGGCATCAAGCCACGGCTTATAAACCTTCAGCTCCGGATTCACCAGCAAGCCGTAGCGGTAGAAACGCTCAATATCGTTGCCCTTGAAAGTCGAGCCATCGCCCCAGATATTGACGTCATCTTCCTTCATCGCGGTGACCAGCATCGTGCCCGTAACCGCTCGCCCAATGGGCGTTGTATTGAAGTAGGTCACTCCGGCCGTAGTGATGTGAAACGCACCAGACTGGAGAGCAGCAATACCTTCCCGTACTAGCGGCCCGCGACAATCAATCAACCGGGCCTTCTCGGCTCCGTACTCTAGCGCCTTGCGAGGAATCTCGTCGTAGTCGGCTTCATCGGGTTGACCAAGGTTCGCCGCGTAAGCATAGGGTAGCGCGCCCTTCTGCTTCATCCAATGCAGCGCCGCGCTGGTATCCAATCCGCCGGAGAAGGCGATGCCCACCTTCTCGCCGACGGGAACTGATTCAAGAATGACTGACATTAGACCTCAATGGTTTAGTAACTACGTTGAAAGGAGCTTTTAACGATGTTAGCTGTTGGTACGCTTCCGTGTGCCGATACCGCGACTGCGGCTGTTAGAGATGCGCTTAGCACCGCCGAGGAGCATCAGCAGAAGAGCCTTCTGCGCATGCATCCGGTTCTCAGCCTGATCGAAGACGACAGACTGTGGCCCATCGAGCACGGAATCCGTCACCTCCGCGTTACGATGCGCGGGGAGGCAGTGCATGAAGACTGCATCCTGTTGCGCATGAGCCATCAACATTTCATTCACCTGGTAAGGCTTGAAGATGGGTGCCCGTTTCGTCGCCTCGTGCTCGAAGCCCATACTGGTGCACACGTCCGTATACACGGCATCAGCACCCGTAACTGCCTTGATGGGGTCCTGCATCAACGTGATGCTGCCACCCGTCAGCTCGCTTATCTCGATCGCCTTGTGAATAATGTCAAGCTTGGGTGCGAAGCCCTTCGGCGTAGCGACACTGCAGTGCGCACCCAACTGAGCAGCCGCAAGCATGAGCGAATGACAGACATTATTGCCATCGCCCACATACGCAAAGTGCAATCCCTCAGCGGTGCCAAAGCGCTCTTCCAGGGTGAAGAAATCCGCAATAGCCTGACAGGGATGCTCAAGGTCTGACAACGCATTGATGACAGGAATCTTGGAACATGCAGCCATCTCTGTGATGGTCTCGTGCGAGTACGTCCGAAGTACCATCACGCTCATCCAGCGCTCCAGATTGCGAGCCATGTCGGAGAGCGATTCACGCTCTCCCAGCGGAGACTGCGTCTGATCGACAAAGATAGCGTTGCCGCCCAGAGTGTTGATAGCCGCTTCGAAGGTCAGGCGCGTACGCAGGGAGGCCTTCTCAAAAAACATCACCATCTGCTGCGCATCCAGCGCATGGCGGAAATCTTCAGGATGATTTTTTACCGCGTGGGCCAACTCCATAATCGCGGCCATCTCCTCCACAGTGAGGTCGGCGATCGAGCACAGGTCACGACCGTTGAGGCGCTTGGCCGCTTCGCTGAAAGATGTATCAGACTGGATGCCGAGCGTTGCTGAAGATCGGCGTGGTAAAGATTCTTCCATCGTGGGTTCACCTGCCTTGGCGTTCATGAAAACTGTCTTGCTACTCATGCGTTTGTTCTCCCGCCGCTGTAACGCCTGCGTAGGCTGCTTCTTCCGTAAGAATTTCATCCAGCGCCTGGATTGCAAGATCAACGTGCTTACACTCCAGGATGTACGGCGGAAGAAAGCGTAATACCGTCTCGCTGGTGCGATTCAGTATGATGCGTCGCTCCATCATCTTTGTCGCTGCTTTCTTCGCAAGTTCCGCTGAATTGATTTCAACGCCAAGCATCAACCCTTTTCCACGTATGTCGACGATGCAATCGTGCTTCTGCGCAAGAGTGTGAAGCCTCGTGAGAAAGTAATCTCCCACTTTATTAACATTCTGCAGAATCGCCTCGCGACGAATCGTATCAATGACGGCACTGGCAACAACACAAGCCAGCGGACCACCTCCGAAGGTCGTCCCGTGCATGCCCGGTGTGATGGCTAACCCTGCCTCGTCCGTGCAGAGCATCGCGCCAATAGGTATGCCGCCAGCCAAAGGCTTTGCAATAGTCGTCACGTCGGGCAGGATGCCGTAATGCTGATAAGCAAACCACTTTCCCGTCCGACCGAGACCGCTTTGAATTTCATCGGCAATCAGAAGTGCGCCGGTCGAGTCGCAAAGCTCACGCGCAGCCGCGAAGAACTCTTGCGAAACGGGGTGAATGCCGCCTTCCCCTTGAATTGCCTCGATACAAATTCCACAGACCTCGTTCGAAAATTTCGCACGCAGATCGTCGATATTGTTAAAGACAACAAACTCAACACCCGGCATCACCGGATGAAACGGTTCACGGTACTTCTCTTTATGAGTCGTCGCGACGGAGCCAATCGTACGTCCGTGAAAGCTATGTTCCAACGCGAGAAACATGGTACCGAGAGCCTTGCCCTGCGCACGAAGTCTACCTGCATGAGCGCGTGCAAGCTTAAGAGCCGCCTCCCACGCCTCCGTTCCGCTGTTGCAGAAAAAGACACGATCCAGTCCGCTGATCTCAGTAAGCTGCACCGCAAGCTTTGCTGTGCCTTCGTGGTAAAAGAGGTTCGATGTATGTAACAGCTTCACACTTTGATCGCGAATAGCGGCTTCAATGGCAGGATGACCATAGCCAAGCGCCGAGACCCCAATCCCGCTAAGGAGGTCCAGGTAGTCGTGGCCCTGTTCGTCCTGTAGATACACACCATGTCCACCCACAAATAGATATGGGTTCCGCTCATACGTGTTGAGGAGTAGCTTATTTTCGACTGCCTGAATCGATGACAGTTTCATGCGACCATTACCTCCGTTCCATCCATGACGCGAGTTGAGCAGAGATCCGGCAGTAGCGATGCAGCCTCAGCAGGTAAGATGCGAACGCGCTTGACGCCATGCGTTAGCGCACTTTTGCAGGCATTGAGTTTTGGCAACATGCCGCCTGATACGATCTGCTGTTTTTCCAAGGCAGGAATTTCCGATAGCGTCAGCCATCGCATTACTTTGCCGTCGACGCCCTTCACTCCGGGGACGTCCGTCAGAAATACCAGCGTGTCGGCATGGGTGCAAATAGCACATGCGGCTGCCATCTCATCTGCATTGATGTTGTAGTATTCGCCGTCAAAACCTAACGCGATAGACGATATAACGGGTACAGCTCCCATGGCCCATATAGCATCAAGCCAACGGGGGTCGGCGGAAGCAATCTCTCCGACAAAGCCAAGGTCGGGATTCGTTTTTTTCTTGCGTGCTCGAAAGACATGGCCGTCGCCACCGGAAAGTCCTACCGCGGCCTGTCCGTGAGTGCCAAGCGCCGCGACAAGAGACTTATTCACCCGGCCAGCCAGCACCATCAGCGCAGCGTCTCTTGTCTCCGCGTCTGTAACCCGGAGACCCGATACGAACTCGCTCTTCTTCCCCATCTGAGCGAGAGTCCGGGTCAACTGCACTCCGCCTCCGTGCACGACTGCTACCCGATTCCCATCGTTAACAAGATCGGAAATCGCTTTGCCGCATGCCTGGAGCAATCTCTTATCTTCGAGGGTTGCTCCTCCTAATTTAATAACGAACTTCATAGCAGGCCCTCCTCTTCTTTCCATCCGTACATCACGTTCATATTTTGCACGGCTTGCCCCGCTGCGCCTTTCAAAAGATTGTCCAGACAAGAAACCATAACGACACGTCTTTTATCGGGAGCAAGGACCAGGCCCAAATCGCAATAGCTGGTTCGCACGACGTACTGAATTTGTGGTAGTTGATGATCGAAGCTTACGCGAACCATCGGACTGGTTTCGTAGAATTTACTAACAATTTGCCTCAAGGCTCCTACGTCGGAGCCATGTTTCAATTTCAGATAAATGGTCGATAGGATACCGCGTGGAATGGGCAGCAGATGCGGTGTAAATTGGATGTGCTCAGTACTCAGGTCAAGTTGTTCCAGTAACTCGCCCGTGTGACGATGACCGAAAACGGAATACGCAGAAAGATTGTCAGCTGCGTACATGAAATGAGTCTTTGCAGTAGTCGCTTTTCCAGCGCCGCTTACGCCTGACTTTGAATCGCAAACGATCCCAGCATCAACGTCTACAACTCCAGCCCGCAGCAGAGGAGCGAGTGCGAGAATGATGGAAGTCGCATAGCATCCAGGGTTGGCCACCAGTCGCGCGTTTACGATTTCTCTACGATGGAGTTCCGGACAGCCGTAGACCGCTTCTTCCTGCAGAGTCGAAACACGGCCGGCATCAACATCGTGGAACTGATAGACGTCCCGATTGGAAGCCTCTTTCAAGCGCCACGCACCACTTAGGTCCACGACTCGAATTCCCCGAGCAAGCGCTTCAGGAACCCATTCACGTGACTGCTCATGCGGTGTAGCCAGAAACAACATCTGCACTCCCGCGTCCGTGAGACGACTCCAACTAAACTGGTGTACTTCGGTTTGCCTGCCAGAGATTCCGGACGAAAGTTGTGGATGGAGATCTTCCAGAAAGGTCGTATCTCCACTTTCTTTACCTGCCGCCCGACCAAGAAGTAGCGGGGCAATACAAGCCAGCTTAGGGTGACCCAATAGAAGGCGTACGAGTTCCCCACCAGCATATCCACTGACGCCTGCAACAGCTATGCGTGGAGGTGACTGGATTTCTTTTCCTGATGCCATCGCGTTAGCCAATGAACCCTTCAATCTTTTGCTTGAGTGTTTCGGCCTTTTCGGCAGTCGCACAAATCACGAGAACCGTGTCATCGCCTGCAATTGTTCCAATGACCTCAGGCCAATCTTCATAATCGATTCCTGCCGCCACGGGTTGTGCGCTTCCTGTAGCCGTAATCAAAACCAATTGATTCAAGGCCTGTCGTACTTCGAGGCCAAAGCTTCTCAGTACTTCTCGAATACCGGGAAACGCGCTCTCCTCTTGACCCGCATAATGTGGCAAGGAATATCCGTCTGGTCCTTTGGATAAACGCAACTCGTGAATGTCACGCGAAAGAGTTGCCTGCGTCACGTGGAACCCACGCTTAGCAAGCTTATGACGAAGTTCGTCCTGGCTTGCGACGGCAGTATCGTACAACAACTCTTTGATAACGATATGTCTTTGCTGTTTCATAAGTAGCGTCTGTTACGATTTTATTATTCTCTAAATGCACCTGCTGATTTCGACAGGATTAACGCTATACAAATGAATCTTGCATAAATATACAGCGCTATGTATATTTATGCAATCGAGTATCTTTTTGCCTGTTTTCTGCATCTCTTACTGGAAGGTTTCGAGCGGCCATTTGACCGGTTTCGTTCAAAGTATAGTGAATCATGGTACGCAAGAGCCCTAATCGTCTCGAGATTGATACTGAAACCCCGCCAAGAACTTCGGATCGAAGCTCGCTGATTGATGAGCGTTTCGACCATGACTCCTGTGGAGTTGGATTTGTTGCGGCTATTGATGGCGTTGCCACCCACCAGATTTTGCGTCAAGCTCTAACTGCGTTGAGTCGTCTTGCTCATCGCGGTGCCACTGCTGCTGATGGTAAGAGTAGTGATGGTGTTGGTGTGATGACGGCCGTACCCCGTTCCATGTTGCTTCGGACGACGGGCGTATTCATGCAAGAAACGCAAGTGCTTGGGGTTGGCATGCTCTTGCTCCCCGTGGAAGAGGTTCGTGCCGAAGGAATCTTTGAGCGGTGTCTCCATTCACAGGGATTCAAGGTACTTTGTTGGCGAGACGTTCCGATTTGTCCGGAATTTCTTGGTCCGATTGCTTTAAGCACCATGCCAAAGATTCGCCAGGTACTGGTAACCGACTCCACTGATTCCGAAGTCCAGACAACGGAACGCAGACTATATCTGGCCCGGAAGCAGTTCGAAAGAGCGCACGAACAGGGAGAGGTTACGGGCTACATCTCCTCTTTATCGTCCCAGACGATGGTGTACAAAGCGATGTGTACTGGGAGTCTATTGGCTGATTTTTATCCGGATCTTGCCTCTGAGGAGTACGTGACTCCCTTTGCTGTCTTTCATCAACGTTATGCAACAAATACGTTGCCGACCTGGCATCGCGCACAGCCTGGTAGAAAGGTAGCCCATAACGGCGAGATCAATACTGTTTGGGGCAACCGTGCACGAATGGCAGCTCGTGATTCAACCCTGCCAGTTGAGTGCAAGCCTGTATTGACCCAAGGTGGGACCGATTCTACGAGTCTCGATGAAGTGGTTGAATTACTCTCGCAAAACGGTCGAACTCTGGCTGAATCGGTTCGAATTCTGCTTCCGCCTGCTGCGGAAGGTCATCAATCCTCATCCTTTCTGCGCTATCACACGGATTGCGCTGAACCCTGGGATGGTCCTGCGGCTTTGGCTTTCAGTGATGGTCGCATCGTCGGTGCTGCGCTGGATCGTAATGGGCTTCGTCCTTGTCGCTTTGCTGTGACAAAGACGGGTCTGGTCGTGGCCGGCTCCGAGGCAGGTCTTGTCGATCTTGATCCTGAAGAGATTACGCATAGTGGCCGGCTTGGACCGGGGCAGATGCTTGTCGTCGATCTTGAAGAGCGCAAGCTGTATGAAGACGAAGAACTGCTGGTGCTATTTGACAAGGGTGCGACTTACGCCAAACTCGTGGAAGATACGCCACTTCTTCCCATGGCGGTCGAGCCTGTAGAAGTCGCCGCTCTGGCCATAAAACAGAGAGGTTTTGGGTATACGCGTGAGGACGTGAAGGTGATCCTCCAACCAATGGCCACTGAAGGCAAAGATGCGGTGTGGTCGATGGGGGACGATACTCCCCTGGCTTTCCTTGCGCGGTCTCCGCGTCCTGTTTACGCCTACTTCCGGCAACGCTTTGCCCAGGTAACTAACCCGGCAATCGATCCTCTTCGAGAAGCTTGTGTTGTCTCGCTGCATACGCGCCTTGGCCCTTGGCCTCACATGCTCGACAAGAGTGCACCCCTTCCGGGTTTATCACTTGCTTCGCCTTTTCTTTCGCTGGGTCAAGTTGCCACGTTGAGGGCAGGTGGATATCCGCATGAGTCGGAACTCAAGCTGACTGAAGTAGATTGCATCTTTGCTACCGACACTACGCTCGTTAGGTCTTTGGATGACCTCGGCATGAGGGCCATCGAGTTAGTACGGAACGGGTCACGAATTCTTTTGTTGACCGATCGTCGCGCCAGTGGGTTGCAGTTGCCGATTCCGATGGCAATGGCCACCGGCGCCGTCCATCAGGCGCTGGTTGGTGCAGGATTGCGTACGCTCGCCGGACTTGCGGTTGAAGCAGGCGATTGTCGCGACATTCACCACGCGGCGGTATTGATTGGTTACGGGGCTGGAGCGGTATGTCCATGGCTCGCGCTGGAGACTGGTAGAAGCCTGGTCGTTGCCGGTGTGGATCCCCTCGAGGGCGAGAAGAAGATGCTCAAGGCGCTCGATGCAGGCCTCGCCAAGGTGATGTCGAAGATGGGAATTTCCGTCGTCGACAGTTACCGTGGGGCACACCTGTTCGACATTCTTGGTCTGCATAGCAGCGTGGTTGAGCGTTGTTTTGTGAATACGCCAGCGCCAATCTCCGGCATCGGTTTTACCGAGCTGGAGAGCCATCTTCGGCAGACGTGGCAAGCGCCTGCTGTCGAATCTGCTTCGACGGAGTTGCCAGACTATGGCTGGGTTCGTTTCCGCAAGTCGGATGTATCGGAGCCGCATGCGTGGCAACCGCCTACAGTGAAGGCTTTGCAGTCGGTGGTCGGCAGTGCGCGTAATGTTCCGCAGCCTGTCGATCCGACTGGTGCGTTTGCTATCTACACACGGGACGTGCTGGCGCGTGATCCGGCTGTACTCCGGGATCTGCTTGAGATTCGTCCTGCGGGGCCGGAACTTTCTCTAAGCGATGTGGAAGCACCTGCCCAGATTTGCAAGCGGTTCGTGGCCAGTGCGATGTCTTTGGGTTCTTTGAGCCCGGAGGCCCATCAGACGATTACGATGGCGATGAATATGCTCGGTGGACGCTCGAACACCGGCGAGGGTGGTGAGGATTCGACGGTGTATCGTTTGCAGCCGGTGGGTGTGGTGCCCGTACCGGTTGGCAATGGCGTTGGCGTGATGGCCAGTGCTGGCGGCGGTACAGCCGTGCTGGAGCCGCAGATTCAAGCTCCAATGGCTCCCATGCTGTTGAACAACAAGATCAAGCAGGTTGCCTCCGGCCGGTTTGGCGTGACGGCGGAGTACCTGGCTCATGCGGAAGAGATTGAGATTAAGGTGGCACAGGGAGCGAAGCCCGGTGAGGGCGGTCAGCTTCCTGGTCACAAGGTGAGTGGTCTGATTGCGCGACTGCGTCATGCGCAGCCGGGGGTGTCGTTGATTTCGCCTCCGCCGCATCATGATATCTACTCGATTGAAGACTTGGCCCAGTTGATTTACGACTTGAAGCGGATCAATCCGAAGGCTGCTGTTGGCGTGAAACTAGTCTCCAGTTGCGGCGTTGGCACGGTTGCGGCTGGTGTGGCGAAGGCCTATGCCGACTTTATTGTGATTGCCGGCAATACGGGTGGCACGGGTGCGGCGGCGCTGTCGAGCATCAAGTATGCCGGTAACCCGTGGGAACTGGGGCTGGCTGAGGCGCAACAGGTACTGATGCAGAATGGCATGCGCAGCCGTGTGCGTCTGCGGACGGATGGCGGACTGGCGACGGCGAAGGACGTTCTGATTGCAGCGTTGCTGGGTGCGGATGAATATGCATTCGGTACGGCAGTGCTGGTGGTGCTGGGCTGCGATATGGCTCGTCAGTGCCATCTGAATACCTGTCCAACGGGTATTGCGACTCAGAAGCCGGAGCTGCGGGCGAAGTTCCGTGGAAAGCCGGAGCACGTGGTCCGGTTCTTTGAACAGATTTCTGCTGACTTGCAGCGTCTGCTGGCCCGGTATGGATTGCCTTCGCTGGAAGCTGCAATCGGACGGACAGATCTTCTGGAGCAGGTTCGATTCGACGGCAATCTCGATCTTCAGCCGATGCTGGCGAAGGTTGGTGAGGGTTCGGGCCGTTGGATGGGCGTGCGAAACAACCAGCGCGTTCCGCAGCCTCCGCTGGATGAGGCATGGGTTGCACCCGCATTGAGGGCGATTGAAAAGGGTTTGCCGTACGCCGTGGAATCGGTGATTGCGAACTGCGATCGTGCGGTTGGGGCACGGCTCGCGGGTGAGATTGCGTTGCTGCGTGCTCAACAGGATGTATCGGCGGATGTATCGCTGCACTTGACTGGCACTGCGGGACAATCGTTCGGGGCTTTTGCTGTCGAAGGGATGCATCTCGTACTCGATGGGCAAGCTAACGACTTTGTGGGTAAGGGCCTTTCGGGCGGCGAAGTTGTGATTCGCCCGCGCGGTGAGGCAGCACGAGATAGCGGAAACCACGTCATCCTGGGAAACGTTGCGCTGTATGGAGCTACGGCCGGCCAACTGCTGGCAGCGGGACGTGCAGGGGAGCGGTTTGCTGTACGTAACTCGGGTGCTGTGTCGGTTGTGGAAGGTGTCGGCGACCATGGCTGCGAGTACATGACGGGCGGTGTGGTTGCCGTGTTGGGCCGGGTTGGCATGAACTTTGGTGCAGGCATGACGGGCGGCGTGGCTTGGGTGTACGACGCGGATGGCAGCTTTGTGTCGGGTCAGCGCTACCATCCGGATTTTGTGACACCTGAAGGGTTTGCTGACCTGGATGCAGAGACTCAGCAGAGCCTGAAGTGCCTACTGGAATCGCATGTTGCGAGGACGTCAAGCACGCTGGGAGCGAAGATGCTCGGCGACTGGGCGGTGGAGTCGGCGCGTTTTGTGCGATTGATGCCGAAACCGCAGAGCTAGCCGCATACGTTGGTAGTTGGATAAATGTATGGGGGAGGTGGGGGTGGGGTACCCCCCTCTTCCCTTATTTTGCGTAAAGTATTCGATTGATGGGGGTTGAGGGGGTACTTGGGT
>Ga0209511_1003671_pt1 | contig 11624 bp, 10 predicted proteins | sample SSSSmetaG_FD_184141 | JGI IMG/M metagenome (GOLD analysis project Ga0209511, IMG submission 184141) | Glacier valley bacterial and archeal communities from Borup Fiord, Nunavut, Canada, to study Microbial Dark Matter (Phase II) - ​SSSS... | ecosystem: Environmental > Aquatic > Freshwater > Ice >... | reverse complement strand
CTCGAAACAGCCTTTTTAAGTGTGATCACTTTTGATAGTTCTGCGCGTCAATTGGTACCGCTGACCGAACTTTCGATGTTTCAGATGCCAGATATCCAGGCAAACGGAACAACGGCTTTGGGTGATGCATTATCTTTACTGGCTACACGGTCCGACAGCGAAGTTGCAAAAACAACGCTCGAACAAAAAGGTGACTGGAAACCTTTGGTCTTCCTGATGACAGATGGTGAACCAACCGACAACTGGCAGAAAGGACTTGCTGAATTTAAAAAACGTAAATTCGGAATGGTAGTAGCCTGCGCAGCAGGTTCAGGAGCCAATACTTCTGTTTTGAAGCAAATCACCGACGTGGTTGTTCAGCTTGACACCGCCGATTCTGCAACAATAAAAGCATTCTTTAAATGGGTATCTGCTTCGGTTAGTTCAGGTAGTCAGAAAATTGAAGCAAGTGGCAAAGAGGTCACAGGTCTTAACGAACTGCCACCTCCCCCACCCGAAGTCAATATTGTTGTTTAAATACAGTACAATTTATTCTTGTTAAAAACGGGTAGTACAAACATGTACTGCTCGTTTTTTAACTATAACGCAGCGAGAAATTTCAGTACCTTCGGCAGCTGGCAATAATTAATGGAATCAGACTCCAAGTTGAAAATTCATAAAAGATATGAAATCCTTCATGAACTTTATATTTCACAGTACTAAAAGTAGTTTCTATGAGCAAGTATGTTGAAAATAATCTTATTGCTGGCGAAAAAATTGAATACAAAACAACTTATCACTGGGTCATTTTTTTTAGCTTAAGAGCTCTTTTTACGCTGTTCATTGCTCCCATGATTGATCGTTATACGGATGAATTTACAATCACCAACAAAAGGGTCGTCATTAAAACAGGTTTAATCAGCCGGAAAACTGTTGAATTGAATCTAACCAAAATCGAAAGCGTTAATGTCGATCAAACCATCATGGGCAGAATCTTTGGATTTGGTAGTATTACAATTATTGGAATCGGCGGAACAAGGGAGGTTTTTGTGAATATCCGTAAACCACTCGAATTCAGGAAGAAATTCCAGGAATTGTGTTAACAAAAATTGGCATTTAGGCTATAGACGATTAGACTTTAGGAAAATACGACAAGACACAAGCCTACAGTCTTTTCAAATCATTAATAGATTCTTACAAATGAGAAGATTACCTGTTTATATACTGATTCAGACTTCCGGCGCCATGCACGGCGAACCAATCGAGTCCATTAAAGTCGGACTCGAATCGATGGTTGCGAGCTTACGGCAGGATCCGTTTGCATTGGAATCTGTTCACATCAGCCTGATCACTTTTAATCGGATTGCCGAGCAGATATTACCGCTTACTGAATTGGAAAGCCTGCAATTACCCGAAATTATTCTCCCTGAATCTGGAGGAACACACCTGGGAGAAGCGCTTAGATTCCTTTGTGAAAGGGTTGATCAGGAAATACAATTAACTACTTCAGAAATAAAAGGAGACTGGATGCCGCTACTGTTTATCATGACCAACGGAAAGCCTTCAGACAATCAGCTGTATATGCAGATGATTCCGGAAGTAAAACGTCGTCACTTTGGGAGTATAATAGCATGTGCTGCCGGTTCCAAAGCGGATACTGACAAATTAAAAGAACTTACAGACAATGTTGTAAGTCTTGACACAACAGATAGTGCCACTTTCCGTCAGTTTTTCAAATGGGTTTCCGCATCAGTAAGCATGGGAAACCGTTCAATCGGTGCAACTGCTGAAATGCAGTTACCACCACCACCACCTGAAGTGCATACAGTAATTTAGGATTTGAGATTGAGAGATGAAGGAAATCAGCAGAAGAAAAATAATAATTAACTTGGAATGAATTGTAAATTTATAGGATACGACCTTAAATGTCTGGAGGTTATTCTCAACCCCGGGGAAGAATTTTTTGCAGAAAGAGGTTCGCTGATCTACCTTGAAAAAGGGATCGAAAGAGAGATGAGAGTGCTTCAAAATGGTGTTTGGGGAATGCTTAAAAGGGGCGTTTCAGGCGAAAGCATCATCCTCGTCGTTTATAAAAATACAAGTCGCGATCCAAAAAAAATGGTGGTTGCCGGTAAAGGAGGAATGCTATCAGTCAATCTTACAGAAATGGAAGGCGGAATCCTTTGCAGAAAAGGATATTACGTTGCTTCCAGTCAGCAGGTGAATGTGGACTTTAAAATGTCGTTAGGAAGTCTTTTCAGCGGATTGGGATTGGTTTTGCAAAAAATCACCGGAAACGGCACTGTTTTTCTCGATTCAATTGGATCTCCTACAAGAATTGATTTGCAACTCGGACAGACAATTCAGGTTGATGATGGAAGTTTAATTTGCACCAGTCTTAGCCTCGAAGGAAAGATTCAATCCTCTATGTCGGCTTCAAACCTCTTCTCCGGCGAAGGCTTTTCGCTTGTCGAGATTACAGGGCCTGGCATTGTTTACATCAATTCAGTCAATCTGCGCACAACCTGAAATGATCAGTGATCACAAGGTATAAAATTTGTATTTCTATTAAAGCTTTATTATTCAATAATTAAACTTACACAAAATGAGATTATTACTTTATATCTTCGTGAACGTTCTGATCGTAGGACTATTCCTGTACTCCAAACTTACGCCTTATAAGGATCGGCTCACGGGTAATTACCTGAAAACATTTAATTTTTTCGACAAGATATTTAATCCGATCCTTGCCATTTTCCGGCCAATGGCCCGCCCAGCACAGGTTGGTAACGGTATTGCTGTTGATATGTCACAGATTATTTTGCTGGTCATATTACTTGTTTTAATTAAATTCTTATAATGAGACGGTTACCTGTCTATTTCCTGATCGATGTTTCAGAATCGATGGTAGGTGAACCCATCCAAATGGTACAGGATGGAATTTCGTCAATCATTAAAGATCTCCGGACTGATCCTTATGCTTTGGAAACTGTTTGGGTATCAATCATTGCTTTTGCGGGAAAATCACAAAAAATCACACCATTAATTGAATTGTACAGTTTCTATCCACCCCGTTTGCCAATTGGTGGAGGAACGTCCATGGGAAATGCACTGGATTTTTTGATGAAAGATATTGACGCCTCCCTCCAAAAAACAACTTTAGAACAAAAGGGAGACTGGAAACCCATTATCTTCCTGTTCACCGACGGAAATCCAACAGACAATGTTGATTCGGCTTTTGACAAATGGAACCAGAAATATCGGACCAGGACAAATCTGGTAGCCATTTCGTTGGGCGAAAATGCAGATGCAAACAACCTGGGTAGAATTACTGAAAATGTTCTTCAGTTGAAAAATACAGATTCAGAATCATTTAAGAAATTCTTTAAATGGGTGACAGCGTCCATAAAAACTTCGAGCACAAGTATCGCAAACACAAAACAGGACGGATTATTATTAGCTCCCATCAGTAATGGCTATTTGGCCCGGATTGATCTGACTAAAAAAACTGCACCAAAAACAGATGACAATTTTGCTGTTTTGTTGGCTAAATGTCAAAAGACACAACGACATTACCTGATCAAATATCAGAAACGATTGTCACCATCAGAATTCAAAGAATTGGATATAAATACCCTGGATTACAAATTAGCGGGCGCTTATCCGATTGACAGTAGTTATTTTGACCTGACTGAAGGTGAACCAGCCCAGACAATGATCAATACAGCAGATTTAACAGGTTTTCCAATTTGTCCATGCTGTGGAAATCAATTTGGTTTCAGTTATTGTTCCTGCGGAAAAATCATGTGCACTGGTGATGAAGATGTTGCAAAATGTCCCTGGTGCGGAGGTGAGGCACGCTTCCAGACCGGAGATGGTAATTTTAATGTAACAAGAACACGGGGATAGTAAGAATTATACTAAATTTATTCTAAGAATGGACATTACGAAGTATTTATCAAATATAGATCTACCTGCAGCCGACGAAGTTCAGTTAAAAGCATTTCTTGCCGCAAAAGAAAACGCTGTACACGTTAACATTCTAAAACTTTGGGATGAATTCATTTTATCTGAAAATGCGAATGCCGGTATTGCGAATGCCGGTTTAGAGACGCACGGCCGTGCGTCTCTACAGAACCCTCCATCTCTACCCAATTCACCGTCAGAAACCACTGAGGTCGTTCAAAATACAGAACCAGTAATACAAAAGGCACCATTCTTGTCTGATGAAGAGAATGACGGAACAAATGAAATTCAACCATCTGAAACACAAAATATGATAGTCGACACAAACTTACCACCTGATAATTCTCCAAAAGAGGATTTAAAGGAAAAAGCTCAAAATGAAGAACTGGCATTGCTTATCAAGAATAAGTTCATCACATTGCCAAACGGAAAAGTAGGACAGCCCTACAATTTTGTGTTTAACACTGAAAAGATAGGGCTTACTGAAATCGAGGATTTTTGGTTTGCAGACCTTGAACCAATTGGACTTGCGTTCGATCCCGAGACCGATGCAATTACAGGAACGCCCAAAGTGGCCGGAGAACAATCAATTCAGCTATTTCTAAAACGGAAAGGGTGGACCGAAGGAAAACCAATTTTCGAACGGAAACTCACACTGACGGTAAATCCTGATCCTCGCTCTCTTTGGCAAGACAAGTTATCAGACAAAAACGATCCATACTGGAAACCAGATAGTGCTTCCCAGTTTCTTAAAGTAGAATCAACCGGGATACTATTGAAAACAGAACGAAAAGATGTCGTTGCTGCCAGTCAAAGAGGACGTTCGCACGCTCATGAAGGAATTTTCAGGGATGATGATTTCGGAATGGATTACGATAAAAATACAAACTGGTACATCATTACTGTTGCCGATGGTGCAGGTTCTTGCAAAGCATCCCGTAAGGGCTCTCAAATTGCTTGTCAGACAGTTGTGAATGTTTGCAAAACACAACTCGAAAGTCAGCATAAAGATTTTGAGCATCTTATTCGGGAACTGAGTAAAGACAGATCAGATGCAAACCGTAAAAAAATGGGTGATGCCCTTTACGGAATTGTAGGAACAGCAGTCTTTAAAGCTTATAAAAATATTGAAGAAGAGGCCACTAAATCCGGAAGGGCTGTAAAAGATTTTTCAACAACATTGATTGTCTCCATCTGTAAAAAATTCAAATTTGGCTGGTTCGTAGGTGCCTTTTGGGTAGGCGATGGCGGAATTGGAATTTATAATAAAGATACTAAATTTTTAAAAGTACTTGGAGAATCTGATGGCGGCGAGTTTGCCGGACAAACCCGCTTTCTTACAATGCCCGAAATCACGCAGCCTGCTGAGCTTTATCGCCGGTTGAGATTCGATATTGTGGATGAATTCACGGCTTTGATCTTAATGACAGATGGCATTACCGATCCAAAATTCGAAACCGATGCCAATTTGCTGAAAGTTGAAAAGTGGGCTGAATTATGGGCTGACCTTTCGAAAGAAGTTGAATTCAAAGACAATAACGAGAAATCGGCAGAACAACTCCTGAAATGGTTAGACTTCTGGTCGCCAGGAAATCACGACGACCGAACGATTGCAATTCTATTCTGATTATGGCCAAAACAATTAAAATCAACGCAACCGACGGCGCTCCGATCGAATTTGTGGACGAAATGATAGGCTCCGGCGGAATGAAAGATGTCTATTTCAGTCCTGACAAGAGTTATGTAGTGGCATTTTTCCGCGACAAACAAGACTTTAATGCTAAAGACCGTCTGCAGAATATTACGGGAGTTTACCGCGATCGTATTTTCAATCAGCAGGGTGGTGACTATTGGCAGGATCTCTATTGCTGGCCCACAAAAATTGTCGAGTACAACGGCAAGTTGGGTCTCGTCTGCCCTACCTATCAAAAGCATTTCTTTTTCTCGAAAGGATCGGTTAACAACGACTTTTTAGGAATCAAAGGAAAAGAGAAAGAGGGAAAATGGTTTGCTTCGGCTAAGAACCAAAACAAATTTCTGGCACCAGAGGAAAAAGGTGATTGGTTTAAATATTTTCAGATTTGCATACGCATCAGTAGGGCTGTGAAGCGTTTGCACGCTGCAGGACTTGCCCATTCCGATCTTTCCTATAAAAATGTATTGATCGATCCTGCAACAGGAAGAGCTGCAATTATTGATATTGATGGCCTGGTAGTTCCTGGAAAATATCCACCCGATGTGTTGGGAACTCCGGACTTTATAGCCCCTGAAGTAATAGAAACCCAGCACCTGAAAATCACCGATCCGTCCCGAAAGGTTCCCAGCATAGCAACCGACCGCCACGCACTTGCAGTGATGATATATATGTACCTGCTTTACCGTCATCCGCTAAGGGGCGGAAAGGTAAACGACCTCGACTGTGCCAAGGATGAAGAGTACTCAATGGGCTCAAAAGCACTTTTCATTGAGCACCCAACCGACAAAAGCAACCAGGTCAAGGTCAATCAATTGAATCCGAGTCAGCTGCCACAGGGCGATCCGAATAAAACGCCTTATACAGTTTGTGGACCTTACCTTAAAATACTGTTTGACAAAGCATTTATCGAAGGACTTCACAATCCGGCGGCAAGGCCTACAGCCAATGAATGGGAAGATGCCTTATTGAAAACGGTAGATTTGATGCAACCATGTCAGAATCAGGCATGCTGGCATAAATGGTTTATCTTCGATAATACGAAACAACCGAAATGTCCATTCTGTGGAACGGTTTATAAAGGTCAGTTACCGGTGCTCAACCTCTATTCATCCCGTCGTGCCGGAACTTTTACACCCGACAACTACCGGCTGATGGTGTACAACAATCAATATCTCTATCAATGGCATGTAAACCGGAATATATCACCCAACGAACGTCTCACAGAAGAACAAAAAAAGCCGGTTGGCTATTTTGTTTTCCACAACAACAAATGGTTGTTAATCAATCAGCGGCTCAACGATTTGGAAGATAAAAGCGAAGGAGTTAAAATCCAAATAAATCAGGCCGTTGAACTTACAGATGGTAAGCAGATCCTCCTTTCGAAAGAAGAAGGTGGAAGACTAATGATCGTTCAGCTGGTTACAGGATAAACAATATCATTAAAACAAACAATTTGATAAAACATATCTCATTCGATCTTTGGCTTACCTTGATAAAATCTCATCCTGAATTCAAAGAGAGACGCGCTAAATATCTGCATAAAGAGTTTAATCCATTCGGCTATTCTACGAAAAAAATCATGGAAATAGTGCAATCTGTTGACAAAGTCAGCGACAGGTTAAATGAAATTAACGGCCAAAAAGTTCCAACAGAATGGATGTACCGTCGGATTTTACAAAAACTTGGATACGATCCGAATTGTGTCGCAGATGATGTGTTCGCAGAAATAAAACGAAAGGTCAACAATCTGTTTATGAAATATCCACCGCTATTTTTGAATGAGTCAATTCAGCCAATGCTACATTCCCTAAAAGATGAAGGCTACAGCTTAAACATTAGCAGTAATACAGGTTACATTGAAGGAAAGACGATCGTTGCCACATTAAAAAGCTTAAACATTTTTGAATATTTTGAGTTCTGTATTTTCTCTGATGAAATCAGGCTATCGAAACCTTCACCGAAATTTTTCGAAAAAGTATTTGAGCAAACAGGTTTCGAAAAGTTGGAAGTACTTCACATCGGCGATAATATTAAGGCTGATTATGAAGGAGCTGTAAAATATGGATTCAACGCATTACACATTAATAATCAACAATATACAATTAATGATATTAAAAGACACTTACAAAAGAAAGATTGAGAAGTTTAGTGCCTTCCAGGTTTCAGACCCTAAAAATTTTGATTTTCCGGCTGAAAAATATTCGAAATTCAAATTCGGATCGACTAATATTGCCCGCGAATTTGGCTATACGCTTGCCGATCGTTTTATAAATCAATTGTTTAAATTCAGTTATTCTGGAAAACCCATTGTTGTATTGCCAAGTGCCTATTCTCATATTCCAACGGCATCGTACTTTATGACAATTTATTTCATCGATAAACTGAATCAGTTTCTTTACAAAAACGAATTTCCACCGGTTGAAACAGGAAAAATCAGCAGAAATATCACCTATCGCGAAGACTATGGCGAGATGACTGCTGAAGAGCGCTACAATCTGATCAAAGGAGATAAATTTCACATTGATGAAGCGCTCCTCAAAAACAAAACTCTAATATTTCTGGATGATATAAAAATTACCGGAACTCACGAACGAATTATTATCAAGATGTTAGATGATTTTGGCATCCAAAATCATTGTTATATGCTCTATTTCGCCGAGTTGACTGATCCGGCAATATGCCCCAAAACAGAAAACTTTCTGAACCATTTCTTTGTTAAGCATATTACTGATCTTTACTCCATTATTAATCACGATGATTTTAAATTTAATACGCGGATAGTTAAGTATATTCTGAACAGCAATCCCGAAGCATGTCGTTCATTTCTTCAAAAGCAAAGCAAATCATTCATCAATGAATTATTTTATAAAGCATTAGGAAACGAGTACTATAAATTTCCAGAATACGCTGCCAACCTGCAGGCAATTGAGACGTTGGTATCAGAATAAATATGACTTATCAAAGCAATTAAAAATATTACTTCCATTGGTTTCAAATGAAAAGAGAAGGTAAAATATTACTCAAAATTATTTTTTTGCTGGCAGTTCTCTTCTGTCCTGTAATAAGTGTGTATTCCAATAATAATATACAGGCAATCACTTTAAAGCAATCTGGCTCGGAAAACGGTGGGGAGACCAATTCATTTTCGGATGCGGATTTTTTTGATGATGAACAAATCAATCAAATTTTTGACTTTTTTTCTGGATCTGATTATGTATATCAAATCCATACTCCACAGAATCGCTTTTTAATATCAAGGTATCCTACCCCAATTTGGCAACCGCCTAAAATTGTAAGGTTTAAAGTTTAATTAGTTTATAATTCATACATAAGTCTGGTACATAGAAATGAGTATCTTTAGAATCGATTTTTTAGCATTTTAAATCACAAGAATAAAATAGATGGAACACAAAAAACATTACACGGGACTCACAAGTGAGCAAGTAATTGAAAGCCGAAAAAAATATGGAAGTAACCTGCTAACTCCGCCAAAACGTGAGTCTTTATGGATACTTTTCCTCGAGAAATTTAAAGATCCGATCATCAGGATTCTTTTAATTGCCGCCTTTCTCTCATTGGGCATAGCGTTTGTTCACAATGAGTTTACCGAGACAATTGGTATTTTCTGCGCGATCTTCCTCGCAACCGGTGTCGCTTTCTGGTTCGAGATGGATGCCAATAAAAAGTTTGACATTCTGAATCAGGTAAATGATGACACGCTGATAAAAGTCGTTCGGAACGGAAATGTAAGCGAAATACCGAAGAAAGACATTGTTGTCGGTGATATCGTTTTATTGGGAACGGGTGAAGAAGTCCCGGCAGACGGTGAGCTATTTGAGGCAATATCATTGCAAATTGACGAATCGTGCCTTACAGGTGAACCAATCATCGATAAAACAACCAATCCTGCGGAATTCGACAAAGAGTCGACCTACGCTTCGAATTGGGCGATGCGTGGCACAAAAGTAATGGATGGTCATGCCGTAATGGAGATTAAATTTGTAGGAGATGCCACAGAATATGGCAAAGTGGCAGAGAAATCCACCGAAATGTCTGGAGAAGAAACGCCACTGAATAAGCAACTCGATGGGTTGGCAAAATTTATCGGGGTTGTAGGTTTTGGTTTAGCTGTATTGACTTTCAGTACATTGTTTATAAAAGATCTTTTTCTTGGAACCACCCCTTACACATTGACTCAGTTAGGTTCTGTCGGCATTGTTATTATTGCCGCGATGGTTGCACTCGTTAAGGTCTGGATGCCTATCATTTATGACGGATACGAATTAGTTGGCAGTAAAAAAGAACTTCCCAAAAGTGTCGAAAATGGTGGATGGTTTAAATGGTTCGGCTTTGGTTTCCTTACTTTTATCCTCCTGATACTGTTAGGTTATGCAATTGGCATTGATCCACTAAATAATGCATCGTGGGTAAGTATCGAGGTTGCAGGAAGAATTCTGCAATACTTTATGGTTGCAGTAACCCTTATTGTTGTTGCAGTTCCCGAAGGATTACCCATGAGTGTTACGCTGAGTTTGGCATTAAGTATGCGTAAAATGTTGCAGGCAAATAACCTGGTCAGGAAAATGCATGCCTGCGAAACTATTGGTGCGACAACCGTGATTTGTACCGATAAAACAGGGACATTAACTCAAAACCGGATGCAGGTAGCAAATACCAATTTTTTCGGTTTGAAAGATCAGTTGATGGGCGAAAATGAATTGAGTAATTTAATCAAGGAAGGCATTGCAGTAAACTCAACAGCTTATCTTGATTTTTCGGATAATATCACCATCAAAACCTTGGGAAATCCAACTGAAGCGGCTTTGCTATTGTGGTTAAACGCAAGCAAAATCAATTATTTGGAATTGCGTGAAGATGCTGTAGTTACAGAGCAACTTACCTTTTCGACCGAACGAAAATTCATGGCCACAATCGTTGATTCGCCACTTCTCAACAAAAAAGTACTTTACGTAAAAGGTGCTCCGGAAATCGTTCTTTCAAAGTGCAATGATGTTCTTTATGAAGGAGCGCACAAACCTGTTGTTGCTGTTAAATCAGCGATAGAAGAACTTCTTCTTCAATATCAGAACCAGGCCATGCGTACTTTAGGTTTTGCCTACGAAATCATTGATGATGAAAACGCACGGTTTGTGAATGGTAATCTGGCAAATTCCAACCTTACCTATCTTGGTGTTGTTGCCATTTCGGATCCGGTTCGTGAAGATGTGCCTGAAGCCGTTCAAAAATGTCTGAATGCCGGTATCGATGTAAAAATTGTAACAGGTGACACCCCTGGAACTGCAAGAGAAATTGGTCGTCAAATCGGAATTTGGAACGACAGCGATCAATTACACAATATTATTACAGGAACCGAATTCGAAGCTTTGAGCGATGAAGTAGCTCTAAGCAGGGTTAAACACCTGAAAATAATGTGCCGTGCAAGGCCCACCGACAAGCAGCGTTTAGTTCAATTGCTTCAGAAGGCTGGATCTGTCGTTGCGGTTACAGGTGACGGAACCAATGATGCGCCGGCGTTGAACTTTGCACATGTCGGTTTATCGATGGGATCTGGAACATCGGTCGCCAAGGAAGCCAGCGATATTACTTTGCTCGACGACTCCTTTAACAGTATTGCTACCGCAGTAATGTGGGGACGATCATTGTATCTGAATATTCAGCGGTTTATACTCTTCCAGCTGACGATCAATGTTGCGGCACTGGTTATTGTTTTACTCGGCTCCATATTTGGTCATGAGCTTCCATTGACAGTCACACAAATGCTTTGGGTGAATTTGATCATGGATACATTTGCCGCCGGAGCCCTTGCCTCACTTCCTCCCAACGAAAAGGTGATGAAAAGTAAACCTCGCAAGTCGACCGATTTTATTATCACCCCTGCAATGAGATCCACTATTTTATTCGTTGGATTTTCATTTGTTGCATTGTTGATGGGCCTTTTATTCTATTTTACGGACGAAACAGG
>Ga0209511_1003669_pt1 | contig 11625 bp, 9 predicted proteins | sample SSSSmetaG_FD_184141 | JGI IMG/M metagenome (GOLD analysis project Ga0209511, IMG submission 184141) | Glacier valley bacterial and archeal communities from Borup Fiord, Nunavut, Canada, to study Microbial Dark Matter (Phase II) - ​SSSS... | ecosystem: Environmental > Aquatic > Freshwater > Ice >... | reverse complement strand
CAGGAAAACTAATGCTTGCAAAAATGTTGGAAGGGATATTTACCAGCTGCGTTTGTTTTAAAGAAAAGGTGGAAGCCGCACTTGTAAAGGCAATGTTGGAGAGGATGCCAATAATAACCACCAACAATGGTGCAGGAATAACTTTTAGTTTTTTTGCAAAAGGCTGCTGAAGCAACATAAGAATAAGTAAAGAAACAGCCGTAATTAAAATAGCACCACGAGTAATATGATGATTGAAGTCGTGGATATTACCTAAGAAATGTGCCGAAGAAAATAAATTTATAAAACCACTAGTCCAGAAATCTGGTTGATCGTATCCCAACGCCAAAGGGATTTGTTTTGAAATAAGAATGATCCCGATAGCTGCTAACATCCCTTTAATTACTGAAGAAGGAAAATAATTGGCAATGGCTCCTAATTTTAGCAAGCCTAATACCAACTGAAATAAACCCGCCACCATTACTGCCAGCAAAAATAATTTGTAGTCTCCAAGTGAAATAATGGAAGCCGCAACCAATGTGGTTAACCCAGCAGCCGGACCTGATACTGCTAATTGAGAGCCACTGATTAATCCCACCACCAATCCTCCGATGATGCCTGATAAAAGTCCTGCATAAAGTGGTGCCCCGGAAGCCAATGCAATACCCAAACAAAGCGGGAGTGCTACAAGAAAAACGGAAAGGCCTGCAGGTAGATCGTGTTTAAGCCAGATGATGCGGTAGTACTTTAAAGTTCGTTTCATAGTAGAAGTATAAAACTATTTCTGTTAAAGGTAACCCTTATAAAGGGCAGCTTAGTGAATAACATTGTTGGTGCAAACCGTATTGTATTTTTTTTATGCCAATTTATTATTTTGCAGTAATGCTGTAAAGTAAAATATTAACCCTGCATGAATAAGATGGAAACAATTAAAATAACAGCATCAATTATTTTTTTAACAAAAGGCTTATCTTTAATTACGATCAAGTTGTAGTATTTAATCGTCTTAATGAAAAAAGTGATCAAACCTTCAAAACTAAAAAATAATATACCGGTTTCTTATGGCCGGTTTATCTTTTTGCTGTTAGCTGCAATAAATTTATCAATTACCACTTCAGCCCAGGATACCAGTTTTCAATCAAAACATGCAGCCATTTTTTTTCCTTATCCAATGTATAAAGAAAAATGGCGTTCCTCTATTGGCTTTACATTAATGACCACCCCTGAAGATATTACCGAAGAAGTAAGACTAAGGGTGCCTTGCGGCGACTACCGTCTATTAAGAAGAATCAACAATCATTTTATTTTAGACAGCAGGTTATGGTTCCAGGTTTTACAAAACCATCTTTCCACAGGCATCCGTTATTCAAAGCCTTTAAGTAAGAACCTGTATTTTAGCGCCGGTGATGATATTGGTTTTTGGTTTGGTGTTTTAAAATTAGGAGGCTTTAACAGCAAGGCATCTGGAGTGCTGAACTATTCACATGTTTCCCTCGGCTATAAAACAAAAAAAGATCTCCTAATAACTTTTAAGGCGCAGGTTTCTGTCAATTTGCATTACCAGGCTGTTAATGGTGCCGATAAATTTTCTTCGGAACAAGCCTATTACAACGGTGAAACTTTTACCCTGGCCCTGGAGCAACCATTTTATAATAAGAAACATTTAACCCTGGCCATCTCTGCTATCAATAATTATTTTTACTGGCAAACCTGGGCCTTGTTTTACAAAACAAACCGAAAAGTTTTTTACCCTCAAATAACTGTAGGATTTATCTTATGAGACGCATCATTACCATATTTTTTTTATCCTGTATTTTTTTATCCTGTAAAAAAACATACGAGGTTATAATGCCTGACAGTGCCAACTGGGATTTATTTAATGCCCCGGCAGCAAAGCGGCTAAACTCTACTACCCGTTCTGCAATGGAAGGTGTTTATACTATTTCAACCAGCACTGATTTTTTTGGTGAGCTGGTGGCTGTTAAATGGAATTATGCCATTAAAGGTGGTGATACTACTTTTCATATTTCAGGATTTTTTGGAAAAGACATCGCTTATTTTATTTGCGAAGGAAAACAATTGAATGGATCCATTTTGCTAAATGGTTACTGGCGCAAAATGGTAAGTACAGAAACAGGCATTATACGGTTAACCATCAAAGCGGAAGATGGCGCAACAAATCTATTAACAGCTGCTCCCGTTGTTACTCCCGGAAGTATTACTGTTGACGGGGTATACGGTAATGGACAGTCCGATCCACAGCTACCGATTTCCTTTACGTATAACCGAAAATTAAACCGCAACCCAACGCAATTTCAAATTGTGGCACACCGCTCCGGTGGACGTACATCAGATTTGTTACCAGTTTCCGAAAACTCTGTAGAAATGATTTTGAAGACGCCGGAATTTGGCTCTACAGGAATAGAAATTGACGTACGTTTTACAAAAGATGGCGTACCGATATTATACCACGACAATAAACTAAACCTTCGGGAAATTCAAAAATGCGGCCTTATTGGCCCGATAGAAAATTATACCTACCAACAGCTATCAACTTTTGTAAGGTTGATACATGGAGAAAAAATTCCTACACTTAGAGAGGCATTAAATGCGGTTGTTTACCAAACTGAATTATCTTTTGTTTGGTTAGATACAAAATATGTGGGGTCTCTTAAACCTGTGGCGGCCATTCAAAAAGAATTTTTACAAATAGCAGCAACCCGTGGCAGAAAACTTGATATCTTAATTGGTCTTCCTGGAAAAGACCAGCTGAACCAATTTTTAGCTTTACCTGATTATGCAAATACCCCCTCTTTATGTGAGCTTAGTATTGAAGATGTTGAAAAAACAAATGCAAAAGTTTGGGCTCCCCGATTTACAGAAGGTACCCAAAATGACCAGGTTGATCGTATTCATGCACAAGGAAGAAGGGCTTTTGTTTGGACAGTAGATGTGCCTGAATTTATTACCCGTTTTACCAACGAGGGCCATTTCGATGGCATCTTATCCAATTTTCCATCATGCGTAGCTTTTAATTACTATGTACATCAGTAAAACAATTTTTGTGGCAGTGGTAATGCTGGCTGTTATGCCAGTTAACAACTTGTTTGCACAATCAAATGTTAAAACAGATACTGTTGTAACAAGAAAACAATCATTCGTTTTATATGTTGGAGGCGGGCTCGCTGGCTACACAACAACCATTAATCCCACAGCCGGAATTCTTCAGGGTGATGTTTCCAAAATCAGTCCTGTTGGCACTTTCAGGATAATGTGGCATCCAGGCTATCGCCTTCGGCTTGGTATAGAAACCGGTTACACAAATTTTTATTCATACCATGTAAAAAATGGCAATGTATCCGGTAAAGTAAGCCTGGATGCTATACCATTGCTGATTGTATGGTCAATGCCTGTAGTAAAAAGAGTAAGTATTTTTGCTGGGTTAGGTTCTTATTGGTTAACCACCCGGCTCAATTATGATGGGCAGGTAAAGTCCAAAACCTTCAGTTTAGGCTCGAATATTGCTTTATCGTATACACAACCACTTTCAAAAACATTAGGACTTGCAGCCGAAGCAAAATGGATGAATGCTTTTGAAACAAAAGACAATTTATTATCATTAGAGGTACTTTTGGTGTGGCAGATTTTTAAGTAGTGTGAGCTAATATTATTCCAATGAAAAAAATTAATACTTTTTTAATTACTACTATTATTGCCCCGTTATTTTCAATGGCCCAAATTCAACAGCCTCCCGTTTCTCAGGCAGTCAGTATAGATTTTATAAGCGATACACAGCAACCGATGATGGTTGAGAAAATTATATTAAAGCCTACTCATAATATAAAAGCCACATCACTATTATTTTCTGAAATTTTAAAAACGAAGCCTCAAAGTTTATATATGTTGGGCGATGTGGTTTCATTGGGATTCAATAACCGTAAATGGAAAAAGGTAGATCGCTTTTTAGATAGTTGCCGCAAAGAAAATACAACTGTATGTGGCCTGCTTGGAAATCATGATGTGATGGGGCGCAAAAAAAAAGGCGAACAAAATTTTGATAAAAGATTTCCAGAGAATGTACGTACCGGTTATGTTTCCGTAACCGATTCTGTTGCCATTGTTTTACTAAATTCAAACTTCAATAAACTTTCTGCAGCAGATAAGAAAAAAGAAAATGAGTGGTATCAAAGCACCTTAAATATACTGGATACAAGCAATGCCATTAAAGCGGTGATTGTAACTTGCCACCATGCACCTTATACCAATAGTAAAATTGTAGGCTCTTCCAGCCAGGTGCAGCAAAACTTTGTAACGCCTTATATTAAATCAAAAAAAGCCCGCTTATTTATTACCGGGCATGCGCATGGCTTTGAACATTTCAAAATAATGGGTAAAGATTTTTTAGTAATCGGTGGAGGTGGAGGTCTGCACCAGCCAATGGATACTTCTGATAAAAGGTTGCCCGATATGGCAGCGGAGTACAAACCGTTGTTTCATTATTTATCTGTGCAAAGAGTAGCAGATGAATTGTCTGTTACCTCGCATTTTTTAAAGAGTGATTTTGCTACGTTTGGTACCGGCCATTCGTTTATAACTAATCTTTCTTCAAATGAGGTTACTAAACTTCAACAGTAACCAGCCGATGGCAGTCACTATTAATATCAACAACAGCTGTTTTAATACTTAACAATACAAGTAACTCTTATGCAAAAAATGCTGCTGTTTCCACAAATTAAAAGTCTCCACATTATAACACGATTGAATAAATTCCTTTACCTGCCGGCCATACCAGAACGCCTAACGAAACTGGATCATTTGCTGGATGAACACGAAAAAAGTTTAAAAACCGATAATACTGTTTATCTTTTTTATGGCAGAAAAAAAGAAAATTAATCAGCGCAATTTGCCGTGTTGATATTTCTGTTGGCAAACAAAACTGCAGCAATGTACCGATGCGGTGATACTGCTGCGGGCAGAACACCTTTATGCACAAAAGGAATTTGATAAGATTTTATTTATTGATAATGAGGGCAGGTAATATCTTTTTAAGTAATCCTACACAAGGATAAATTTTGATACCTCCCTGGACCGTGTTTTTGGAATATGCGGCAATGCATCACTGGCAAAACAACTAAAGCCTACAATCATAAACACTATTTTACCAAGCTAAGTATTCATCCGTGGAGGCTTTCCCGGCCATGCTGTAATAGCAATGGATGTCGCCAGCTATGCGAAAGGAAACAGAATTTACCTGCTGGTACAAAGCTATATGCCTGCCAAGGATATTCACCTTTTAAACAACCCAACCAACCAACAAATATCGCCTTGGTATTTAGTAAATGAAGAAGAAAGAATTGTAACTCCAGAATATATATTTACTAATAGCGAAATTAAAAAAATGGTAAAGAGTATAGCTTTAGATTATTGAGCTTAAAATTTTCATTTGCTTTTAGATTTCTTAGCGTAAGATTTAATGCAAGAAGTTTTTTATTGAATAATAGAAAAAATTTGCGCTTCTGTTACATATCTCACAGCTCTAAAATACTTTTGGCCTCCAAAAATCACTCCCAGCATAACATCTTTACTTTACAGTGTTAAGGAATAAAAAATAAATACTCATTTTTGCTTACATTTAAATTCAAAAATATTTCTAAAAATTTTCACAATTATTATTACAAACGCTGGAATATGACTGCATATGTAAAAAAAAGCCTGTTCTTTTTAGCTGTAATTTTTTATGCTCACTTCAAAATAAATGCGCAACAACCAGATTGGAGCAAATATACTGACAAGAAAGAGCAAATAATTGCCATTCAAAAATATGGCACTGAGCTTATAAAAAAACAACAATTTGATCAGGCTATCGCTGTTTTCAAAACAGGTTTATCCGATTCCCAACAGGCTTCTTTAGATAGTTTTTCCTGTAGTAATTTATTGAATCTGGCTTCTGCATACAGGTACAAATCAAATTTTGATTCAGCATTGCATTACCTGAAAAATGCGAAGCAAACTGCCTACCTCAAAAATTATGTCATCCTGCAGGCATTGATACAAATTGAAACATATGGCATCTTTAACAGGTTAGGCAAAGCTGACTCTGCTGCCCTTGTTATAAGTGTTTTAAAAGATATGGTGCCTAAATTGGATAGCAATGGTAAGGAACGGGCAAGGATAGAAATGTACTTGGGGCATGATGATAAACATAAAGCAAAATACAGTGATGCATTGGCACATTACTATAAAGCGCTGAGAACATTTACTTACCTTAATGATTCACTTAATGAAGGCAATATTTATATTTCATTAGCGAATGTATTGGTTTATCTCGGCGAGCAGGGCAAAGCGTTAAGTTACCACCAGCAGGCTGCTGCATTGTTTACCAAGATGGGGAGGAAGTATGAGCTGGCCAATGAACTAATAAATATTACAGATATGTATTACACTTCCAACCGTTTGGATTCTGCCGAAACATCTGTAAAACAAGCGCTGGAAATTGGGCAGGAATTGAATGAAAAAGTGCTTCAGACTTATGCCTATCTACACTTAGGAAATATTTATAACCTTCGAAAAAAATTTACTGAAGCAGAAAAATATTTTCTTCAGTCTATAAGTATTGGAGAAACAATTGGCATGGGAGCATCCTTACTTGAAAGTTACCAGGGATTGGGAGAAATGTATATGGCACAACAACAGCCAGCCAAAGCAACACCTTACCTAGAAAAGCATCTTGCTTTAGCAAAACAAGATGAGGATAAAGAAGAAATTATTGAAGCCAGTTTAAACCTTTCGCAAAATGAATTTGCTTTACATCATTTTGATAAAGCGTATACGTATCAAAAACTATACAGCACTTACAAAGACAGTACTTATACAGAATCTACAGGTAAAAATATGGCAGAAATGGAATCCAGGTATCAGGCAGAAAAAAAAGAAAAAGAAATTATTTTATTAAAAAAAGACCAACAGTTAAGTCAGCTAAATTTACAGAAACAAAAAAATTTTCGGATAGGTGCCATCATTTTTTTATCAATGTTGTTGTTGATTGGCTTGCTGGCAATCAACAGGTATAGAGTAGTGCAACGGGCAAAGCGATTGATTGAGATGGAAAAAATACGTAACAATATTGCTCGTGATTTACATGATGACATTGGCTCAACCCTTACCAGTATCAACATCCTTAGTAAGGTAGCACTGCAGCAACAGCCGGCAGGCGGTACCATGATGGACACGAATATGCAGAAAATAAAAGATCGATCAGCTACAATCATGGAGAGCATGAGTGATATTATTTGGGCTATTAATCCACAAAATGATACCGTAGAGCAAATGATTTTTCGTATGAAGGAGTTTACGGCAGAGATATTGGAACCATTGAATATTAATTACACTTTTAAAGAAGAAGGGGATTTTTCTATCCTAAAATTAGATATCAGAAAGAGAAAAGATTTTTACCTTCTTTTTAAAGAAGCACTAAACAATGCCGCAAAATACAGTCATTGTAATAACGTGCAAATTCAACTATTGCAAAATCAACATTTGCTTCAACTTACGTTAACAGATGATGGAAATGGATTTAATAAAGCCGAAGTTAAAAAGGGTAATGGTTTGAATAATATGTATGAACGTGCTGTTGCTATGGAAGCAACTATTAGTATTGATTCATCTCCGGGAAAGGGAACCAGTATACTGCTAAGTGTACCTATCACATGATTACGGTATAGGTTCTTAAAAAATAATTTTAGTATTTTGTAAATTGCTTTTCAAAAAAATTAACATGCAGATTGGCGTAGTTATATACGAGGATAACAGTGACCTTAGGGAAAGCCTTTGCAACCTGGTTATGTTTGCTGACAATTTATTACTCCTCGGCAATTATGCAAGGGCTGATGAAGTTGTAAAACAGATTACCGGGCTGGAACCTGATGTAATATTGATGGATATTGACATGCCGGGAATAAATGGTATTGAAGCCGTAAAAAAGATCAGGCAATTTAATCAGCAGGTACAAATTATTATGCTTACGGTATTTGATGATAGCCATCATGTGTTGGATGCAATTTATGCAGGAGCATCGGGCTACCTGTTAAAAAAATATATTTCAGACAAATTGGTTGATGCTATATCGCAGGTATTACAGGGCGAAGCTCCTATGTCTCCCGGCATTGCACGAATGGTTTTGCAAAGTATGCAACAAGCAATACAACCACTAGCCAATACCTATAATCTCACTCAACGGGAAAAAGAAATTCTAAACAATCTTTCCAAAGGCAATAGCTACAAAATGATTGCCGCTGATTTAGCCATTAGTATAGATACGGTAAGAAGCCATATCAAAAAAATTTATGAAAAATTACAGGTTCACAGCCAGGTGGAAGCCGTTGCAAAAGCGATGAATGAGCGGTTGGTTTAAAATATTCAATTATACCATCTGTAGTTTTTATAACAGCAGCGTGGAGTTTATTTTGAGCGTATCCGAAGAATCACATCTGCTTAGCGCAAGGGATAATTTTCGATCATTTTATCTTTCTATTTTACTACCCACTTTAGTTATCACATCATTATGTGATACCAGCGTATTTTTTCATTTGCAATCTTTACAATTCAAAACTAAAAATAAATTATCATGCGTACACTCCTCCTGGCAATACTTACACTTACCCTTATTACTACTTCCTGTAAAAAAAATCCAACACCTGCTACACCAGTTACTAGCGGTGCTATTACCATCACTAGTATTTCTCCGGCAATGTTTTATACAGATGATGTTATTGCTATAATCGGCACTGGTTTTAATCCTGACCTGACAAAAGATACAGTTGAATTTGGAAGAATGGATGATAAGAGTGATGATGATACTACTCAGGTTTTTATGGCATATTATAAAAGTAAAGTAACTGACTACACAATTATGAGTGCCAGCGCAACAAAATTGATTTTAAAGCCCTCAGTTCCGGATTCTTTATACAAAATTGTTTTTACCAGTAACTATAATCATAGCAGTGAAAATATTCGCTTTAGGGTTAAATCAGCTGGTAGTTCCGCAATATCTGAGGTTGTAACTTTTAAAAATATCCCTTACATCAATACACTTATTGATGTCAATCATCCCATGCGACCAAATGACAGTGCAGATGTGGATATTACCGGGGTATTTAGTAACAACCTCTGTGATGTGAACCTTTATATAAGTGGTAATAAGGCGCTGGGATGTACTTATGCTGACCAATACCTTAACAGTAATTTGTATTATGTACCTGGCCCATGTACTTGCGAAGATTTTGGTACGCTGGTATATGGCTGCCCGCAAGGATTAAACAGCCTAAGCAAGGGCAGACTTGTCAGCTACAATGCTGGAAACCATATTGCGAGTATAAGATTTCTAATGCCTGCCAACTTTTTTGGAACTTCTGTTGGTGGTGGTTACGGACCTGTAATTAATTTAAAAGTTCAGGCTGTCAACAAAGATGGCAGATCTGGCCCAATAAGAACACTAGCTACCGAATTATTTCCAACTCATTAAGATACTTTCATAAAATAATTCTAATTATTGACAGAGGTAAACGGACCTGAAGATGTTGACAGAGATTCAAAAAAAGGGAAGCCAATCTTTTAAAAGAATGGCTTCCCTTTTTAAACAACAATATTTTATTTATTCCCAACCGTCTTCAACATTTCTTTAACCGCAGCTTCCAACTGATCATCTTTCCCATTTAAAAAGTCTTCGTAAGGTAAAGTAACTTTTATATCTGGTTCCAATTGCAAATTTTCTGTTGGCCGGTTTTCTTTGCCAATGGTGGCTATCATCGGTATCCCAAAAATAATGGTAGGATCAATTTGTGTTTCCCACCAAACGGCTGTACCGGTTCCAGGTACCGGCATACCTATTAATTTGCCAATGCCATTGTCTTTGTACACATATGGAAAGATAAACGCATCGCTGTAATTGCCTTCACTCATTAACACACAGCTCGGCTTCTGCCACCTGTCCATTGGTTCACTTGCCGAAACCGGATTACTTTGTGGTGCAAAACGCAAATAAGATTTACCACTTAAAAAAGTATTCAAATCATTGTGCAACCAGCCACCACCATTGAATCTTGTATCAACAATTAATGCTTGTTTGGTTTTATTGCGGCCCATCACCTCATCTACAACCGTTCTGTAACTTCCATCATTCATACCCTGAACGTGCACATAACCAACTTTTCCACCGCTAAGTTTATCAACCATATTGTACATTATATTGGTCCATCGCTTATACATCAGTGCTGCTTCTTCAGCAAACAATATTGGCTTAACGGGTTCTTCAAAGCGGACATTCGTCTTTCCATCGAATATAGTTAGTAACGTATTTTTTGTTGCTTTGCGGTTTAGCAATTTAGCCCAGTCTTCTGCATCTGTTATTCTCTCTCCATCTATCTTTTCAATAATGCATCCTGCTTTTATTTTGCTATCGGCTTTATCGGCCGGTCCGCCGGCAATAACTTCGGTTATTTTAAGTCCATTGCCAGTATAGGTTTCATCGTACAATAAACCCAATGCCGCAGTAACATCCGGGTTAAGCATTTGCGGAGAGTACCTGCCTCCTGTATGAGAGGCGTTTAACTCTCCCAACATTTCGCTCAATAGTTCCTGAAAATCGTAGTTGTTGCTTATATGCGGTAAAAATTTAGCATAGGTTTCCTTGTACATTTTCCAGTCAATACCATGGATTGTGGGATCATAGAATTTTGCTTTCACCTGCCGCCAGCAATGATCAAAAATATATGCTCTTTCTTTAGCAGCATCCAAAACCATTTCTGCTGCAATACTGATGGGTGTTGATTTACCGGCATCATCAATTTTTAATAAGCTGCCATTATTGGTAACAAAAACACTTTTGCCATCTTTGCTCATTTCAATGCCACTCGGGCTTCCGCCAAGTTTGGCCAATATTTTGGTATCGTGTGTACGGGGTTCTGTAACCCATAAATCGTAGCCTTTTTCAAAAGAAGCGAGGTAATAAATTTTACTGGCATCAGGCGTAACAACATAATCGCTTATAGAAGAGCTGTTAATAGTTAAGCGTATTTTCCTGTTGTCGATACCGGTAAAATCAGGTGTAAATTTTTTAATAACTGCAGAATCTTTTTTGGCTGTAGAATCTTTTTTATCCGTTGCTGCTTTATCTTTTAGCAAGGTATAATCATCTTTAGATAATTTGAATTCATCATAAGCCGCAGGATCTAAAAATGCACCGTAAATATCCACTTCTTGGTTTCCCTGGTAAGCCAGGGAACGGCGGCCTTCCCGGTTATTGATCCATGTCATCAACTTCCCATCTAAAGCCCATTTGGGATTGTCTTCTCCAAAGCCGCTGTTAATTGGATGAAGCACAGTACCTGTGCCGTCCGCTTTTAGAATTGAAGCATGAGAACCACCAAAACCAAAGTATTCATCATCTGCCAAAATATATTTTCCGTCGGGGCTCCAGTTAAAATCAATGTCGCCATCTGCATAGCTGTAATTATGTCCTGCGGGGATGATAGTACGGGATTGTTTGGTAGCGATCGTATACACTTTAAGCACATTTCTATTTTCAAGGTAGCAGACTTCCTTTCCATCAGGTGAATATTTCGGTAAAAATTCTTCGTTGGCTGTTGCAAT
>Ga0209511_1003668_pt1 | contig 11626 bp, 11 predicted proteins | sample SSSSmetaG_FD_184141 | JGI IMG/M metagenome (GOLD analysis project Ga0209511, IMG submission 184141) | Glacier valley bacterial and archeal communities from Borup Fiord, Nunavut, Canada, to study Microbial Dark Matter (Phase II) - ​SSSS... | ecosystem: Environmental > Aquatic > Freshwater > Ice >... | reverse complement strand
TATGTTAATGTTTGTTAAAAAAAATTCCCCGTAGATACAAAACAAATCTCCATTCCGTATTTTTGCCAAAATTATTTTTATGCAAACCTTTTTTTATAAATATCGGTGGTTCTTTGGTGTTCTACTGGTGTTTTCCATCATTGTGATTTCCTTGTTCTATACAGCTTTGAAACCAAAGAAATCGTTGCCAATTTTTAATCCATCAGACGTAAACCCTGAATTGGTGGACACTACGGTGCAATACATAAGCAAATACCATACGATTGCAAATTTTTCATTTACCAATCAAAACGGTCGAACCATTACCCAAAAAGATTATGAAGGCAAAATTTATGTTGCCGATTTTTTCTTCACCACCTGTAAATCCATTTGTCCCAAAATGACAACGAATTTAGTAGATGTGCAAAAAGCTTTTCTTAAAAATCCAAAAGTGAAATTGCTTTCGTTTTCCGTTATGCCCGATGTTGACAATGTTTCGGTTTTGAAGGAATATGCCAAAATAAACGGCGTTGTTGACTCTAAATGGAACTTAGTTACCGGCGACAAAAAAGCGATTTACACGATGGCGAGAAAATCCTATTTGGCCGTTAAACAAGGGAACCCAGATGAACAATACGATATGGTTCACACAGAAAATTTTGTTCTTGTGGATTCCAAAAAACGAGTTCGCGGGTTTTATGACGGAACCAATAAAGAGGAGATTCAACGATTGATTGAAGATATAAAATGGCTCTGCGAAAACTAAAATTGCGGAAATGATAATTGTCATTTAATATTCTTTTTTTTACTGTACTTTTGTAATCTAAATTCAATCTAAATAAGAATTTGAAAACTACGATTGCCAGCTTAAAAAAAGGACAAATAGCCATCATCAAAGATTTTGATGCTGACGTTATTCCGCTAAAATTATTGGAAATGGGTTGTTTGCCAGGAAACACGGTCGAATTACTTCAAATTGCCCCTTTTGGTGATCCTTTATATTTGAATATAAATGGTTCCCATCTTGCCATTCGTATCGAAACTGCTCGTGAAATTGAGGTTGATATTATTAAAAAATAACTTCAAATGAGCAAGAAAAATATTAATGTCGCCTTAATTGGAAATCCAAACGTGGGGAAAACTTCGGTTTTTAACCAACTTACAGGCTTGAACCAACAAGTGGGGAATTATCCGGGTATTACGGTCGAAAAGAAAGTTGGTTTTTGCAAATTACCCAACAACATCAACGCAAACGTAGTCGATTTGCCGGGAACCTATAGTTTGAATGCCAGTTCCGCCGACGAAAATGTGGTGATTGAACTTTTGCTAAATAAAAACGACAAACTCTATCCAGATGTCATAGTTGTAGTTTCTGAAGTAGAAAATTTGAAACGCAATTTGTTGCTTTTTACCCAAATAAAAGACTTGGAAATTCCAACCATTCTTGTCATTAACATGATTGACAGAATGAAATATAAAGGAATTTCATTGGACATTCCGTATTTAGAATCCCAATTAAAAACTAAAATTGTACTGGTAAGTTCTCGAAAGGGAACTGGAATTGAAGAATTAAAAAACACCATTACCACATACAAAACCATTTCAACGGAACCGTGTTTAAACGCCTCCTCTATTGATGAAGAATACTTTGATACACTTCGAAAAACGTTCCCAAACCAATCGTTATATAAACTTTGGTTAGTCATTACCCAGGACGTAAATTTTGTGGATTTGAATAGAAAAACCCTCAAAAATAATTCGTTTACAAAGACAGATTCTGAGTTGAAAAGGTTACAGCAAAAAGAAACCATCAAGCGCTACCAATTTATAAATGACACGCTAAAACTGGGTCAAAAAGTGGATTCCGCATTGGCTACAGATTTCAGAAGCAAACTGGATCGACTGCTAACACATAAAATTTGGGGTTACGTCATATTCTTCGTGATATTATTTGGTATTTTTCAATCCATTTTTGAATGGTCGAAAATACCAATGGATTTTATTGACCGAAACTTTGCCAGCTTGAGCTCAATGGCAGACAAAAACTTGCCGCCAGGAGCTTTCACTAATTTAATCTCACAAGGAATTATCCCAGGAATTGGAGGAATTTTGATTTTTATTCCCCAAATTACTTTTCTGTTTTTGTTCATTTCCGTTCTTGAAGAAAGCGGATATATGAGCCGAGTGGTGTTTTTGATGGACAAAATTATGCGCAAATTTGGCCTATCGGGCAAGAGCGTTGTGCCTTTAATTTCAGGAACAGCCTGTGCAATTCCCGCAATTATGGCCACGAGAAATATCGAAAACTGGAAAGAACGACTGATCACGATTTTGGTCACACCGTTTACCACTTGTTCCGCGAGATTACCAGTTTATGCTATTATTATTGGACTGGTAATTCCAGATGAATTTGTTTTCGGATTTCTAAATCTGCAAGGTTTGACACTGATGTTGTTGTATCTTATAGGTTTCGGAATGGCAATATTTTCGGCTTTTGTCCTTCACAAAGTGCTTCAACTGAATTGCAAAACTTTCTTTGTAGTCGAAATGCCCAATTACAAGTTGCCAATGTTCAAAAACGTCGCAATAAACGTTATCGAAAAAACCAAAGCTTTTGTTTTTGGAGCGGGAAAAATTATACTTTCCATCGCCGTAATTTTGTGGTTTTTGGCTTCCAACGGACCGAGCAAAAATTTCAGTGATGCCGAAGCGATTCTTAAGTCAAGAACAGAAAATAGTAGTTTATCAGCATTAGAGTTTAAAAATAAAGTGGCTTCTTTTAAATTAGAAAATTCCTATATCGGAATGATGGGGAAAACCATCGAGCCGGCAATTTCTCCTTTGGGATATGATTGGAAAATTGGGATTGCCATTATCAGTTCGTTTGCTGCAAGAGAGGTGTTTGTGGGAACGTTGGCAACTATTTATAGTGTTGGCGGAAGTGATAACGAAGCTACCATAAAAAGTAAAATGGCTACTGAAGTCAATCCTCAAACAGGAGTTAAAATATTTAATTTTGCTTCCGGGATTTCACTTTTGCTGTTTTATGCTTTTGCGATGCAATGTGCAAGCACATTAGCCGTTACTAAAAAGGAAACCAACAGCTGGAAATGGCCTTTGGGACAATTGATATTTATGAGCGGATTTGCCTATATTGTTGCTTTACTAGCTTATCAAATTTTAAAATAAACTTTATGTTACAAGAAATATTAGCTTACATAACTTTAGGAATTGCGGTTGTTTTTTTGTTCAAAAAATTCTTTTTCAAAAAGAAAAAATCGGATAAAAACTGTGGTGACGATTGTAATTGTCATTAAGGGACTTTGGTGAAAATTGGGGAAACCAAATCACAACGCTGTTCATAAGCCGGATTTAGCCCAAGGCAACATCAAGAACCATCATTACAATGAATCCGCCAATAAATCCGAGTGTGGCGATATCAGTATTTTTATCCTGCTGCGTTTCAGGAATTACTTCTTCCACTACCACAAAAATCATTGCTCCTGCTGCAAAAGCTAAGGCATAAGGCAAAATTGGCGTAAAAAAAGTTACGGCAAAAGCGCCCAAAACTGCAGCCACGGGTTCTACCAATGCCGAAGATTGTCCATACATAAAACTTTTTGTTCGACTCATTCCCATTCTTCGCAAGGGCATTGCAACGGCTATTCCTTCTGGAAAATTCTGGATTCCGATTCCAATGGCCAAGGTAACGGCACCAACTATAGAAGCTTCTGGAATACCGGCTGCAACTCCTCCAAAAAGTACACCAACGGCCAATCCTTCGGGAATATTGTGTAAAGTAATCGCAGAAACCAGTAATGTTGTTCTTTGCCAAGGCGATTTTATTCCTTCACTTACTTTAAAATTAATGTGAATGTGAGGCAAGACTTTATCAATTCCAAAGATGAATACAGCACCCAGAAAAAATCCAAATGCAGCGGGAATTACTTTGGTAAAACCTTCACCTTCGGTCATTTCTATGGCTGGTGCCAACAAGCTCCAGAAACTAGCCGCAACCATAATTCCACCAGTGAAACCAAGCATTCCGTCAAGAACGGTTCGGTTCATGGTTTTAAATAAAAAAACAAAAGAAGCGCCCAAAGCTGTTAAAAACCAGGTAAATAAGGAAGCATACAAAGCCGCTAGTATTGGGTCTATTTTCGAAAAATAATCTACAATTGATTGAAACATAATTATTTGATGTATAAATTACTGGCTATTTTATTTGAAATCGTCATTTCTTTAGTTCCAACCCGGATTCTGAAAGAGGAATCAAAACTTTCCTTCTCCATAATTTCAATTTCGGATCCTAAAGCGATTTCTTGTTTGTCTAAATATTTTAAAAAATCAGAAGAAGTGTCTTTTACGCCCACACAAATTCCGACTTGGTTTTTATCATATTCTGAAAGCAATTGTTTTTTGATGTTCACTATTTGACCCTGCGCGTTTGGAATCGGGTCTCCGTGCGGATCTTCCGTTGGAAAATTTAGAAATTCGTCGAGTTTATTAATTAACTTTTCTGATTTAATATGTTCTAATTGTTCGGCAACATCATGCACCTCATCCCATGAAAAATCTAGCTTTTCTACCAAAAAACTTTCCCAAAGACGGTGTTTTCTAACAATCATTTTTGCGGACAATTTACCCTTTTCGGTAAGTGAAACTCCTTGGTATTTTACGTAATTAACCAAATCTTTTTCTGCTAATTTCTTGAGCATATCAGTCACTGAAGAGGCCTTGGTTTCCATTTTTTCAGCAATCGCATTGGTACTGATGTCGGAATCAAAAACAGCGGTAAGGTGATAAATAATCTTGAGATAATTTTCTTCTGAAAATGTCATATTCTATTTTTTTTAAAGCCCGCATCTATTTTTATTTTGAACAAAATCAATTTAGGAATTATTCTAAAAAAATCAAAACAAAGTAGATATTGATACAAATGTAATTAAAAAATTTGTTTTGCAAAATAAATTTTTTAGCTTTGTCTAAATTTTAATTTAATAATAACTAAAAAATAATTGTGAAAAATAGAATTTCAATATTGTGCATCTTAATCAGTACCATTTCATTTGCCCAAACGACGATGAAAGGAAGAATTACATCAGAAGACCAAGTCTTGCAAGGAGCAAATATTGTATTGAAAAACACCAAATATGCAACCATAACCCGTCCCGACGGAAGTTACAACATAGAAAACATCAACCCAGGAAATTATGAAGTTCTAGTTTCGTACATTGGTTTCAAATCGCAAAAGAAAAATATCAAGGTAACCGACAGCATCGAAATAATTCTGAATTTTGATTTGAAAAACAGCCACGAACTCGATGAAGTGGTCATAACCGGTACTTTGAAAGCCGTCAGCCGTCTGGAAAGTCCCGTTCCTGTTGAAGTGTACAAACCTACTTTCTTTAAGAAAAATCCAACGGCAAATATTTTTGAAGCTTTGCAAAATGTCAACGGCGTGCGGCCGCAATTGAACTGCAATGTTTGCAACACGGGCGACATCCACATCAACGGATTGGAAGGGCCTTATACCTTGGTTTTAATTGACGGAATGCCCATTGTAAGTGGACTTTCGACAGTTTACGGATTATCCGGAATTCCCAATTCACTTTTGGAACGAATAGAAATTGTCAAAGGCCCAGCATCCTCTCTTTACGGAAGCGAGGCCGTGGGTGGATTAATCAACATCATTACCAAAAACCCGAAAAACGCCGCAACTTTTTCTGTCGATGCCTTTGCAACGGGTTGGGGCGAAATTAATTATGACTTGGGCTTTAAAGCCAATATTGGAAAAAACACTTCATTATTAACAGGCGTCAACTATTTCAATTACAGTAATCCCATTGACAACAACAATGATAATTTTACGGATGTCACTTTGCAGGATCGTATTTCGGTTTTTCAAAAGTGGAATTTCAGTCGAAAAAGCAACAAATTGTTTTCGGTGGCAGGACGTTTTTTCTATGAAGACCGTTGGGGAGGTGAAATGCAATGGGAGAAAAAATACCGTGGCGGCAACGAAGTCTACGGCGAAAGTATTTACACCAAACGCTGGGAATTGTTGGGTGCTTACGAGCTTCCTGTCAAAGAAAAAATGTTATTCTCTTTTTCCTATACCGATCACGACCAAAATTCGGTTTATGGAGCCATTCCGTATTTAGCAAAACAACGCATTGGTTTTGGGCAATTGACATTGGACAAAAAAATAAACAATCACGATATTCTATTGGGAACTGCCCTTCGATACCAATATTATGATGACAATACGACGGCCACCGTCAATGAAGATATCAACTGGATTCCGAGTGTTTTTGTCCAGGATGAAATTAATTTGGCCGAAAAACACAAACTTTTATTAGGCGCACGCTACGATTATAACAGCAATCACGGTTCTATTTTCACTCCACGATTGGCTTACAAATGGAAAATTAACGAGAACAATATTTTACGATTCAATACCGGAACCGGTTTTAGAATTGTCAATCTTTTTACCGAAGAACATGCCGCTTTGACCGGCTCGCGTGACGTGATTGTCCTCGAAGAGCTAAAACCCGAACGTTCCTACAATGTCAATCTGAACTATTTGACGAAATTTTATTCGGAAAATGGAAACTTCATTGGATTGGAAACTTCGGCTTGGTACACGCATTTCGCCAATTCAATTATTCCGGATTACGACACCAATCCCAACCAGATTATCTATAAAAATCTCGACGGTTTTGCCGTTACCAAAGGAATCAGTGCCAATGTTGACTTGGTTTTAAACAACGGTTTAAAAATGATTTTGGGAGCGACATATATGGATGTGACAAAAACCGAAAACGGAATCACGACCCAACAAATCCTGACCGAAAAATTCTCGGGAACCTGGGCAATTTCGTATAGAATTCCGAAGTTATTCTTCGATATTGATTATACCGGAAATGTTTATGGGCCAATGCGTCTGCCGCTTTTGGGCGATTTAGATCCAAGACGGGAATATTCTCCAACGTGGAGCATCCAGAATATTCAGTTTACTTTCAACAAATTTAAAAACTTTGAAATTTATGCTGGAGTCAAAAATTTACTGGATTGGACTCCGAATAGAGGCAATCCGTTTATTATAGCTCGGGCGAACGATCCTTTTGACAAAAATGTGCAATACGACACGAATGGAACTGTTTTGGCAACTCCCGAAAATCCGTATGCATTGACTTTTGATCCGGGTTATGTTTATGGACCAAATCAAGGAATTCGCGGATTTCTTGGATTCCGTTATACTTTGAAATAATGAAAAAATGGGTTTACATAGTATTGATTTTCTTTTGGGCAATTCCATCCGTTTTTGCCCAATTGAAAACCTATTCTTTTGAAGAAGCCGAAAAATTATGCAAAGAGAATCCGCAACCTTTTGTGGTATTTATTCATACTTCTTGGTGCAAATACTGCAAGATGATGGAGAATTCAACTTTCAAAAACCCGGAAGTCATCAAGATTTTAAATACTGGTTTTTACTTCATTTCATTGGATGCCGAAAGCAAGAAAGACATTCATTTCAATAATAACACTTTTAAATTCCAGCCAAAAGGGCAAAATTCGGGAATTCATGAACTGGCTACGGAATTGGCAACCATTGATTCCGAAGTTGTTTATCCGACCGTTACTATTTTGGAACCTGATTTTTCAATTCTATTCCAAAAACATTCTTTTGTAAATGCCAAGGAATTGATCTTTATTCTCGAAAAGGTAAAATAATTTGTTGTTTATGGGAAGTAATTCCCAAGATTACGAAACATAAATCAAACTATAACAAAACTTTATAATTCAAACTTACAACTTGATTTTAAACTTTGTAACTTTGCAACTTTCAAATTTTAATCTTTAAATAAAAAAATATGTATCCAGAAGAAATGGTAAAACCAATGCAAGCTGAATTAACAGCGGTTGGTTTTCAAGATTTACATAGTGCTGAGGCAGTTGACGCCGCAATTAATTCTGAAGGCACAACATTGGTTGTAGTGAATTCTGTTTGTGGTTGTGCTGCAAGAAATGCACGTCCGGGAGCAGCAATGAGCTTGGACAACGCCAAGAAACCAGATCATTTAATCACTGTTTTTGCAGGAGTTGACAAAGATGCTGTGGATGCTGCAAGACAACATATGTTTCCTTTTCCTCCGTCTTCGCCAAGCATCGCCTTGTTCAAAAACGGAGAATTAATCCATATGTTAGAACGTCACCACATCGAAGGTCGTCCAGCTGAATTGATTGCAGATAACCTGAAAGATGCTTTCAACGATTATTGTTAATATCAAATTGGAATAAAAACAAAAACCACGCAAATTGCGTGGTTTTTTTATGCTTCGAAAAAATCAAGGTTTCTTTTCACCACTTGATTTAAAACCTATCAACTGTCGGTACTTTAATTCGGTTTCTTTCAATTCTTCCTCTAATTGTTTGTATTTGCTGATGTCTTTTATGGTAACAACCGCAGCAACCACTTTATCGTTTTGGTCAATTAATGGTCTTCCGCTAATAAGCACCCGTTTTTTTTCCTTTTTCTCGGGATTCCAAAGCACCACGTCAATATCATCTGTAGACTCGCCATTAAAAGCACGTTCCATCGGCAGATTTTGAGCTGGAAAAACCGTTTTTTGATCTGGAAAGTAAACCTCAAAATGGTTGACAAAGTTGGACGAAATTTTATCGTCTTCCGTAATTCCAAAAAGCTCATTAGCCATATCATTAGCCAAAATTATTTTTTTATTGGCATTAGCAACAATAATTCCCTCTCCTAAATTTTCTACTATCAATCTTAATTTTTCTTCGTCTTGATAAAGTTCATTGGTCGCGATTTCCCGCTCGCTTTCTAATTGAACCAGTTCAGTGACATCCCGGGCAACGGAATAAAAAAGTCCTTGTTCAGTATCAACATTACTGTTCCACTCTAGCCACTTAAAGGCTTCATCTTTACAAAGAAAACGCATCCTGAAATTAACAATAGGGTTGCCCTCCAAATGTTTCCCCAACACATCATTGGCAATTTTTAAATCATCGGGATGAATTAGTTCCATAAATTTTATCTTGTTCAGGTCATTCTGGTTGTAACCCAATGTTTTCGTTAGAGCCGGATTGATTTTGATGAAATGGTCTCCTTTTGTAACCGTGAGAATGTCAAATGACATATTAAAAAACATGTCTGCCATTTTTAGGGATTCTTCATTTTCTTTTTGTTCTGTAACATCCCTTGCAACAGCATATAACAGACCAGTTGAAATATCAGGCGATGTTGACCATAAAATCCATTTCAACGAACCGTCTTTACAGATGTACCTGTTTTCGAAGTTGATGGTTAAAACCCCCTTTTGAAGTTTGGCAACTTCATTCAAGGTGATTTCAATATCATCTTTATACACAAAATCCAAAAAGGGTTTATTCAGTATTTCTTCCTGTGTATATCCAAGCGTTTTAGTAACTGAGGGGTTAATTTTAATAAATTTATCCGATGCAATAATCATCATGTCCAGGGATATATTGAAAAATTTGTCGGCCTCTTTTAATGATTCCTCCAGTTTTTTTCTTTCGGTGATATCTGTTGAAATTCCGCCAATGGCATAAACCCTTCCTCCCGAATCATACAAGGGAAATTTAACAGCAATATAAGTATGCCGCCCATCGGGCTGCTCGATTGCCTCTTCTGTTTTTAATTCTCGTAATGCTTTTACCACTTCAAGATCCGAATTTCGAGAGGCATCCGCCACTTCTTTAGGCAAAAAATCATGGTCAGTTTTGCCAATAATATCTTCATTCGAAATGTGAAATAAAGTTTCATATTGTTTATTAATCAATAAATACTCTCCATTAATTTCTTTTATAAAAATTGGGCTTGAAGTATTGTCAATAATAGACTGAAGCAATTGTTTGTTCTGAGAAAGCTGGTTTTGTGAAATGTTTTTGGCACGCAATTGAGCACGAATAATAAAATAAACGATGATTAACAAAATGATGGAAAGTCCGAATAAGGAAAGTTCAATCCAGTCCAATTTTGAATCCATAGTTTTGTCTCTTTGTTTGTCTAAGCGCGTGATAAAAATCCATCCCGAAGCAATGACGACCAATAAATTGACAATGAATCCCAGCAATATCTTCTTTTCAAGAGAAACTTTCATCGTTTTGTGTTTAAAAAAATATTACACATAAATCATAAAGAACTTAAAGTTAGTTATTTATATTGAAATAGATTCGAATATTTTGGAAAAAATAAATTTCTAAATTGAAAAAAAATAGTTTAAACCTAAATGATTTGTGAAATTTACCATAAATTTAAAGATTGGATTTGCGATGCAACAACTACAAAAATAAAACTATGTCAAAAAATAATAAAAAAGATTCGAATGAGTCGAAATCAAATTCGGTGGATTTCAGTAAATTAAGTAAAAAAGCAATTATTGACCGTGCCAAAAACTTCTCTGAACAGTATTGTGTCGGCAACGGAAATGATTTTCGTCTCGAAGATCATGAGACAAAAGCCAGTTTTAATCTAAGCCCAGAAGAAAAATCTCAGATAAATGAAACTTTAGAGTTAGGCGTTAATGCCTTGTCTGCGATGCAAGATATTTTATACGCCCAAGACAAATGGTCTCTTTTAATCATTTTTCAAGCTATGGACGCTGCAGGAAAAGACGGTGCAATTAAGCACGTAATGTCTGGCGTAAATCCCCAAGGCTGCCAAGTTTCCTCCTTTAAAGCGCCAAGCACGGAGGAATTAGACCATGATTATTTGTGGCGTTGCCAAAAACATTTACCAGAACGAGGACGGATTGGGATTTTTAACCGTTCGTATTATGAGGAAGTTTTGGTAGTTCGAGTTCACGAAGCTATTTTAAAAAGTCAAAAACTTCCTGAAAAGTTGGTCACCGCATCTATTTGGGAAGATCGCTTCGAGGACATTCGCAATTTCGAGAAATATTTGAATAGAAACGGCATCATCGTAATTAAATTCTTTCTAAATGTTTCAAAAGACGAACAAAAAGAACGTTTTATAGAACGCATTGACGACCCGGAAAAAAATTGGAAATTTAGCGTTGGAGATGTAAAAGAACGTGGCTATTGGGACGACTACATGCATGCTTACGAAGAATTAATCCAAAATACCTCAACTGAAAAATCGCCGTGGTACGTGATTCCTGCCGATGATAAATCATATGCCCGAATCGCAATCGCCTCAGCAATTATTCACACATTAGACGAAATGGAATTGGAATATCCAACAGTAAGTGAAGAAAAAATAGCAGAATTACAAATTGTAAAAAAATCATTGTTGGAAGAAAAATAATCCACAATAAATTTTAAATTTATAAGCTATGTGGCATAACTTATTTCCGCCCGCTGTGTGGCTTAAAGGCTATAACAAAAAAAAATTAAAAGGCGATTTTGTAGCTGGAATAACTTTGGCTGCATATGGAATTCCTGTTTCGCTGGCGTACGCAACTTTAGCGGGATTGCCTCCTGAATATGGAATTTACGGCTATTTAATTGGCGGTTTTTTTATGCTATTTTGGGAACAAGCAAGCAATTGGCCATTGGTCCCACATCGGCAATATCGTTACTTATTGGAACCACAATTGCGGATATGGCTCAGGGCGACGTGCAAAGATGGGCTGATATT
>Ga0209511_1003662_pt1 | contig 11640 bp, 14 predicted proteins | sample SSSSmetaG_FD_184141 | JGI IMG/M metagenome (GOLD analysis project Ga0209511, IMG submission 184141) | Glacier valley bacterial and archeal communities from Borup Fiord, Nunavut, Canada, to study Microbial Dark Matter (Phase II) - ​SSSS... | ecosystem: Environmental > Aquatic > Freshwater > Ice >... | reverse complement strand
TATCGTCAGTCGGTGATCCATTTGCCATGTGGGGCTTCAGCTCGGTACGCCGTCACCATGTCCGGCTGCAGCACCTCAAAGGTTTTGACGAGGCCTGGAACACTACCACCCGTGCGCGCGTGGGTGCGGTCAAGCCGGGCTATTACACCCGCATGGGCGCGGCCATTCGCCACGCCACGCTACAGCTGTCAAAACGACCAGAGCGGCGCCGTTTGCTGATGCTGCTGACCGACGGCAAGCCCAACGACCTGGATATTTATGAAGGCCGGTACGGCATCGAGGACACCCGTCATGCGATCCATGAAGCGCACGCTGCAGGTTTGTCGCCCTTTTGTGTCACCATTGACGATTCGGGGCACGACTATCTTCCTCTACTATTTGGACAAAAAGGTTATGCACTGGTTCACCGCCCCGAAGATCTTGTCAACAGATTGACGCAGGCGTGGGCGACACTGGCCCGTTGATATAAGCCTACTTCACATGCTCCAAGTCGCATCAATCTTGAGTACTGGTCCGAACGAAAATAGCTTCACAAAAACCGTGATATTTCTCAGAATGCCCGGCATTCTGAACGCCCAAGCCGGCGCCGATAGTCACGGCATCTGTGCCCGTCTGCAAGTCCATCGTTGCCTCACGCCGGTCACTTCGCCCGAATACCTTTCTGGTGATTTGCATGAGATGGAGTCCGAAGGGATGATCGAAATCGACAAGCGCGAAATCCGCATTTTTGACGTGCAACGATTCACTCACGCTCACTGGGACCGAAGTTAAATCAGGGCGCGGAAATTAATTCGAACAGCGGGGCAGCACACTCAAGGTGCTGGCACACTCGTTACAGCACGTAAACCGTGGTTTTCGCAGAGTCATATGATTCATTTAAAATGAATCTTTTAATTACATTAAAAACAAGCCATGAAGTCCTGCGCAACCGGCCACGTTAACAACGATGCCATTTACTCGTTTGATGCACGTGGCGTAGCCAAACGCTTCCGTCACGTGGCGATTTTTGGCGCAATGGATGCGTTGCATGCGGATGAAACCATGCGCTTTTGCATTGACCATGACCCAATTCCTCTGCTGCATCAACTCAGCGCCCGCTATGGCGAGGCAGTGACCATCCAGTACGTGAAGCGCGAAACCGGCGCCATCGTGATCGATTTCATTTGTATTTGAGGCCAGGGAGATGGTGGGAGCGTCCGCATGACCTTTGTTTTGACCGGATCGGGCATCCGCTGCAAATACACACACTGCGTGGATGTGTGCGCTGTGCCGCAATGGAAAACCACCATATGCATTAAGGCTGCACGCCCCGGTGCGAAAGAATGTGCAACAGATGACACCAAGCGAACGGAACTCAAGTGTTAATGCAAGCAGCCATACCCCAAAAATCACCAACCCTTGCGCCTGACACGCCCAGTCTGGCGGGCGACTTGTCAGTGTGGCTCATCATCCTTATGGAGTTGCTAACCTTTGGCATTTTATTTTTGTCTTATGCGTTTGCGCGCACTTTTGACGTAGCACTGTTTAACGCGTCACAGAGCACGCTTGACCTGAACTCCGGGGCCATTAATACCGTCTTGCTGATTACAGGAAGTTGGTGTGTAGTGCGCGCTGTGGAGGCGGTGAAACGAGATGCGTGCGCAGTGGGGACACGCTGGCTGATCGCGGCTCTGGCCTGCGGTAGTGGCTTTGTGGTGATCAAGTTGCTGGAGTTTTCTGCCAAAGCAAATGCGGGTATCGACTTGTCAACGAACACGTTTTACATGTTCTACATTTTGTTGACAGCGTTTCACTTTTTTCATGTTTTGGCGGCCATGGTGTTTTTGGCGATTCTGCTGTTCAATACCTTTGCCGGACGCTACGGCAGGCAAGATCACCATGCACTGGAGACTGGCGCTGCTTTTTGGCACATGGTGGATTTGCTGTGGATAGTGCTGTTTCCGCTCGTTTACGTCATGCGTTAGGGCCAATAAGCATGTTTAATTTCTCAATCAACACGCTCTGGCTTTTGTTGCTGTCGGCCACAGGGTTGACCTATTGGCTGGGTGAGTCTGGTCAGTTAGGGCACGCCCGCATGGGACCTGTCTTGATCATTTTCGGTGTCTCGTTGATCAAGGGTTTGGTGGTCATTAACGACTTCATGGAATTGCGGCGCGCACCGAAGTTGTGGCTCAACCTTCTGGCAGGCTGGCTGGGCTTTATTATTAGCATGATCCTGCTGGCCTATTGGATTGGTTTGCGGTGATGCAGCCATACCCTGTATCTGCGTAGCCGTCTTCACCATCAGGGGTGAACTCACCAACCAGGGCGTTTACGGCCACAGATCAATCAGCAATGCTGCACTCCCACTAACAAAGGGATGGCAGGGTAAAAGATCGATATTCCCGGCGGTAACTACGGACTACTTTGCAGGACAGGTGTAGGAAGCGTTTTGCTGTACGCAAGGAATAGCATGGCTACTTTACTGTGTGGATTTCCAAAGTCAGGGTAGATTTTTTCAGCATGTCCGCGGGCGCCAGTTGCTTTTCGCCCCACGCCAACCAGTCTTCGCCAAAAAGCTCTGATGGATGCGGTGAGCGTTCGTTGGAGCAAGCCATGTCATTAGTGGCACAAAATTTGTCACAGCCCCAGCAGATGCGCTCGGCGTTGGTGGGGTGAATGGGAAATTTCTTGGTCATGAACAAGTAATAAAAAATTGCATGCTTGGTTGAGAAAAACCACGTTGGCTCTTTGCCTTTTCGATATTTGGAAGCCAGAACAGGCATGTCAGCAAAGTCTGGCGGTTAAGTCGACTCTGCGCGATAAGACTGCGCCAACGTTTGAGCACAAGTTTTAGATGTTCCTTCATTGCCGGCACAACGTGCCAACCGAGTAAAAATAAAATTAAGTATAAAAAAGCCTCCAGCCAACAACCCATATACGCCAACAGCTATCATTTATATAGCGTAATTTGGTCACACCAGGAGGTAAATAACTTAATGACTGGTCCCCTCGGAGCGGGTAATTTTGTTGTACACGTTGTACTTACCTGAAGGCTTGTTCATCTTGATCCGTTTCACGACGTCCAGCGTTTTGGCGTCATAAATTACCAGCTCGCCATCGTTCTCCCAGACGCTCACCACCGCGTATTTGCCGTCGCGCGTGAACTCGGTGTGTGCGGCCACCTTGCCGGGGCTGGGTCTTAACTCCTTAACGAGTTCCAGCGTTTTCTTGTCGATGATCTGAATCACATCGCGATTCTTGCTGCTGTTGAACACATCCACCCAAGCATACGGCGTGTTCTCATGGCTGCGCATGAAAAAACCCGGCCCCAGCGTAGGTATCTGCTTGATGGTTTGCCATGATTTCATGTCAATCACCGACACCACGCCCTCCTTGAGGTTGGGCGTCGCCATCACGGGCTTGCCTTGGTAGGTCCAGGAAATGCCGGAGCCCAAATGCGGCAAACCTGGCAGGTCAACATCGGAAATTTTGCGTCCGACATTCAGGTTCACCACCTGACCATGACCACCACGCGAGGAACCGATCACATGGTCATAGGCGGGATCAAAGAAGAAGTCGTCCAGATAGTCATCCAGTTTGATGCGGCGTGGCGCAAAAGGCCCCTTAACGGGAAGCGCCTCGGCCATCCGGTAATCATGCACCAAGCCGGCATAGACGGGCGGCGCCTTTTCATCGTAGCCAAGTTCCCATACTTCCGGGATATCTTTCAGGGCCGCTATGAAACTCTTGCGCGGTGCGGCGTCGTAGACGGCCGACACGCGTGACGACTTGCCGCTATCGTCCGTGACATCAATCACGCGGATCAGCGACAGATCGCGAGTGTCGAGCGCGACCAGCGTGTGCGGGAAATAGTTGGCGACCATGGCAAAGCGCCCGTCACTGGAGACTGCCAAATTACGCGTGTTGATGCCGGCACGAATTTCGGCAACCAGTGTCAGGTTCCAGATGTCATATTTGGCGATCCAGCCGTCGCGCGAAGCAAAATAAACATAACGTCCGTCAGGCGAAAACTTGGGTCCGCCATGCAAGGCATAACGCGTTGCGAAACGTGTAATCGGTTCAAACTTGTCGCCATCCAGAATAGTCGCATGATGGTCACCAATTTCCACCACGACAAACAGGTTGAGTGGGTCAGCCTTGAACACCGGCTTGTGGGGCAGGCTGTCCGCATTGACATATTCGACTCGAGATGCACGGATTTCATCAGCGCCCCATATCGGCGTTTTCGCCAACGGCGCATAGATCAAGTCGGTGAGTGCCGCAATCTCTTGCGACGTCAGGTTGCTGCCAAGCGCGGGCATCTGCGTGGCCAAGCGACCCTCTGAGATGGTTTTGATCGCATCCGGACGTTTTAAACGATCCAGATTACCGGGCAACAAGGCCGGCCCGGTTCCACCCAAACGGTCAGCACCATGGCAGGATGCGCAATGAGCTTGAAAAACTTTATTCGCATCCGCTGAAACAGGCGTATCGATGACCGCCCATGATGCCGCAGGCAACAAGCCGCTTGCCAGCATCACGATCAATCCTGGCAAGAGCTTGTGGATCAATGGCGCTCTCATACGGCCAGCCTCGCCTGGCGTACCCCGATGAATGGCTTCATCGGGACACGTTCACGTTCACCGAGCAGTCCGATTTCCTCGTCCGACAAATAGCAGGCCGGATCCTCCTGCCAGGCATCGCCGGTCAATTGCAGGGCCCGCACCCGAGTGTTGCCACCACATACATCGAAATAGGTGCAGTCGCCGCAGCGGCCCTTGATGCTGCGCGGTATCGCTTTCAGCCCGGCCATCAGCGGATCAGAGGTGTCGCGCCAGATGTCGGAGAAGGCGCGATCGCGCACATTGCCCAAGTTATGGTGCCACCAGAAGGTATCGGGGTGAACATTGCCCAGGTTGTCGATATTGGCGACATTTACGCCCGAGGAGTTGCCGCCCCATTGCGACAGCTTGGCGCGCAAGCCCGCCTCGCGCTCGGGGAAATGGCGGCGCACCCAGTGCAGCAAATACACACCGTCGGCATCGTTGTTGCCGGTGACAAATTCCTTGTGCACGCCAGTTTCGATGTGTTTCCAGCAGGTGTCGAACAGCAAATCCATCGCCTTACGGGTGGTGTCCAGAAACGCATCGTGACCACGATTGGTGTTGCCACGCCCGGCGTAGTTCAGGTGCGACAGGTAAAACTTGTCGATCCCTTCATCGTCCACCAGTTGCAGCAAAGCGGGCAGATCGTGCGCATTGTCTTGCGTCAGCGTAAAGCGCACGCCGATCTTGATGCCCGCATCGCGGCACAGCTTGACACCATGCAGCGACGCATCAAACGCACCCACTTTGCGCCGGAAAGTGTCGTGGGTTTCACGGATGCCATCGAGACTGATACCCACATAATCAAAACCGATGGCGGCGATGCGCTCGATATTCGACTCGTCAATCAGCGTGCCATTGGTGGACAGGCCGACATAAAAGCCCTTTTCTTTGGCTCGGCGTGCAATGTCATAAATGTCTTCGCGCAACAGTGGCTCGCCGCCCGAAAGAATCAGTACTGGCACGCCGAAAGCACGCAAATCATCCATCACGCCATAGACTTCGGAGGTGCTCAATTCACCCGCAAAGTCCTTGTCGGCCGAGATGGAGTAGCAGTGCTTGCAGGTCAAGTTGCAACGGCGAATCAGGTTCCAGATCACCACCGGGCCGGGTGGGTTGCGTTTGGAGCCTAACGCTGTGGGCTCGGCGATTTCTCGCATGTATTGGGTAATTCGAAACATGGTTTTCCTCTACTCGGCCGTCTTTTGGCCTGCCAGGCGTAGCCCGGTTTTTTTCAAGATACGGGTGCTGTACAAAATCGAATGACTGCGCGCCTGCTCACCCAGGAAATCTGCAATTTGAGCGACTTGCTGCTCGACTTCGTCGCGACTCTTGCCATGCATCATGGCGAACAGGTTGTACGGCCACTGCGGCAAGCGCCGGGGTCGGCAGTAGCAGTGGCTGACAAACTCAAAAGCGCCGACGAATTCGCCCAGGGGGTCCACCAACTCATCGGGCACATCCCACACCGACATGCCGTTGGCGCGATAACCAATAGCGTAATGATTGGGCACAACGCCCAGACGGCGGATCACCCCGACTTCATGCAGGCGGCGCATCCGGCGCATCACGTCCTCGGGCTCAAGTTGCAGGCTGTCAGCAATGGCGTGATAGGGCCGCGCCACCAGCGGCAGGCCGCCTTGCGTTGCCACGATGAGGGCGCGGTCGATGGCATCGACGGCTTGCGGTGCGGGGCTGGTTGTCATGTGATGGCTCATGCTTTCAATTTCAACTCGACAAAGTATTCGCGCGACTTGGGAAAATTGAAAACGCTGCAGCCGGTTTCCCGTTCAATCCGGTTGATGACGTCTTCAATTTCACCCGGCGTCTCGGTCGCGATGACGAACCACATATTGAGTTCATGATCGCGTGCGTAGTTGTGCGCCACCTGCGGCAAGGCATTGACGCGTTGGGCCACTTCCTCATACGTGTCAGTGGGCGCGTGCAGGGCCGCCAGGGTGAAGGCGCCGCCCATACGCTCGATTTGGTACAGGGGGCCGACGCGGGTGAGCACGCCGTCTTTTAACAGGCGGGTAAGCCGTGTCAGCAACTCATCCTCGTCCAGCCCCAGGCGCTGTGCGGCCTCAAGATAGGGGCGCTCGCAAATCGCCAGCCCACCATGCAGGCCGTTGATGATGTCGCGATCAATCTGATCCATGGACTAACTCCGGCACGGCTTGGTTGTTGACATTAGCGACATAACGCGCGCCGCATTGCTTGAAGCGACGGGTACTGAACAGAATCTCTTGCGGAAAAGCGCGCATGTCAAAGGTTTGCGTCAAGGCGGCGATACGCTGTTCAACCTCCTGACGATTCTTGCCATGAATCATGCAAAAAAGGTTGTACGACCAGTGCGGGAGCGCCCGTGGCCGGCGATAACACAGACTCACCCGGCCAGAACTTGCAAGGCGGGTGCCAACCTGGCTGACCAGCGCATCCGGTACATCCCACACCACCATCGCATTGGCCGTAAAACCCAGTTCATGGTGACGCACTACCACACCGAAGCGCTTGATGACACCCATAACCGTCCAGCGCGACAACAGGGCCAGCGCATCGGCCTCGGCCCAGCCCAAGGCGGCAAATGGCTGCGCAATCAACGGCAGGCCCGTCTGCAAGACCGCTACGAGTGCTCGTTCTGATGCGCTCAATTCGATGGCGGCAACTTCTGCCAGAGTCACTACGTCACTTTGAAAATAGGACGATGCAGCCGGTGCCAGACCAAAGCCCAAGTCAATATGAAATTGCTCCAGCAAAGGCAACACCAGCATCGGGCCGCAGTCACAGACGACTTCAATGTGATGAAACAACGCTTGCAAATGCGCGGCCGAGGCGGTGGTCGCCACGAACCAGAGATTAAAGCGGTGTTCGCGCTGGTAGTTGTGGTTGACCTCGGTCAGCGCACTGACCATCGCCGCCACCTCGTCCAGCCGCTCAACCGGCACGGCCAGCGCGGCCAGGGCGCTGACGCCAACGACGTTCGGCCGGAACACCGCGCCGATGCGGCTGACCAGACCCCGCTGGCGCATCGACTGCAAAACTTCTATGACCGTCGCCTCATCGACATCCAGACGACGGGCCAGTTCGGCAAACGGGTGAGACACCAGCGGAAAGTCCCTTTGATAGTCGTTCAGCAACTTGAATTCCAGGTCTCCCAAATCGTTCTCGTGCGTCAGAGCCAGCTTGTGCATCTGTCCCATAGCCGCCTCAGAATCCGGTGCGCGCCGCGCGGTGGGTGAAGAAAATGCCGCTCGGTGACTCTGCGGACAGCGCGGCCCGCTGCGCAAAATTTGCGGTGTCATACACCACCACGCGGTTGTCATCACGCGCCGAAATCCAGACCGATTCGCCGCGCGGTGTGAACTCCATGTGCAATACCGCCTTGCCCGGTGCCAGCTGTTTCACGACACTGCGTTTTTCGACATCAATCACATCGACATTGGCGTTGTCGGGGAACGCAAAATTAACCCACACCTGACGCCCATCGGGCCGTGCGATCACAAAGACCGGCTGGCCAGCCACCTTGATGCGCCCCGCTTCAGCCCAAGTTTCCGTGTCCACCACCAAGACCTCGTGATGACCGATGGCGGGTACGTAGGCATAGCGCCCTGCCACTGCCCAACCGCGCAGATGCGGCATTTTGAAGACTGGCAACTTTTCTTGGCCCTTGCCGTAACCGTCCAAAATGCGACGTGCGCCTTGCTCCGGGTGCCACAAATCGACCAGCGCCATGCCATCTTCGCCAAACAACCCCGCCAGATAGAAGCGTCCATCCGGCGTGATCAGACCGTCGTAAGGCTGGCTGCCAATATTCTTGAACTTGTCGATACGCGGCTGCGTGGGGTCAGAAAAATCACCTACCCAGATTTCACCGGCATCAAACAGACTCCAAACAAAACGGTTGCCGGGGGCATCGGCCAAACCCACCACTTTGGAGCGCAAGTTGGCATCGCCGTAAGTCGATGGTACGTCCGCCACCAGCGCCAGGGTCTCTGCTGAAAACACTTTTACACCACCGGGCGCGTAGTTTTGGGCGGCGACCAGTTTGCCGTCTTGCGATATGGCGCCGCCAATGCTATTACCCGCCTGCATCACGCGGCGCTCGATCTTGCCCAGCAGCAAGTCCACCTTGGTCAAACCCCCGTCGCGCCCGAACACATAGGCGTAGCGCCCATCGCGTGAATACACCAGCGAAGCGTGGGACAAGTCACCCAAACCCTTGACGCTGGCAATGGCGACGAGCTTGCTGGTGTCCACAATCTGCACGCTACCGGTGGCGCGCTCGATGATGACCCCCAAGTCCCCGGTGCCGCGAAGCACTGGCCCGGCGCAACCGGCCAACAGGAACAAGGCCGCCGCCAGCAGCGTGGTCTCGAATTTTCTAATGCCCACTGGGAAAACCTTTCTGCAAATTGAAAACGATCCACTCCGCTTCGGCTTCACTCAGGAAGCGTTGCCAGGGCGGCATGGCAGTATTGGGCCGACCCTGCAGAATGACGGCCTTGAGGTATTGGACAGGTTTGCCCTTTAAAGCCTCAGGCAACAAGGCGGGACCCAGGCCGCCATTGAGTGTCAAGCCATGGCACGAACCGCAATCCTGTCGCACCAGCGTCACCAGCTCAGCACGTCGGACCGCGCCAATGCTTGCCGGTGTTTCAGCCACAGACTCCGTGGCACGAGCTGTCATCGAAAAGCTGAAGGCAAGCGTTGCGATACCGACGATTACAGAGGGGATGCGCTGTTTGACAACATGTGGTGTTACCGGCACTTGTAGACCCTTAATATTTCCCCGTCCGGCCACAAGTTACCTCTGTTTGAATGACCGAATATCTTGGTGAAATCCGGGACCTCTATCAAAGCGGATAGCCCGAAATCAGTTCCAGATAAAGCTGGGTAGTGAATCAAATTATGCGGCTATCTGATTGCGATTTGGATGAATTCCAGTTTGAGATTGAAGTTTCAGTAATGGAGTTAATGCAGTTCAAGAAAAAGGAATTGCGTAGCGTTCGCACCACGTCTTGGAATTCAGGAACGCAGCATAATTTGAACAATCATCACCGCACAGCGGCAACAGACTGCAGGGCATCACTCTGTAACAAAGCCAACTGTGTTTCAACGGCGAAATGACAAGTCAAAACGTAATGGAGCAATCCTTGAATAATTTATTGGCACCAGAAAAACCATCCATAGAGATACGAAATAAATCGCATGCGGGCATCGTGTATCTGGTCGGAGCCGGACCTGGCGACCCTGATTTATTGACGCTGAAAGCAGCCAAACTTCTAGGGCAAGCCGATGTGGTCGTCTATGACAATTTGGTCAGTGAGAGCGTCATCAAACTCATTCACAGCGCTGCCGAAAAAATCTATGTTGGCAAGGAAACAAGTCGTCACACCTTGCCGCAGGATGAGATTAATCAGTTACTCGTCACTCTGGCCCAACAAGGGAAAAAAGTAGTTCGATTAAAAGGAGGCGATCCTTTTATTTTCGGGCGCGGAGGAGAAGAACTGGAAATACTGGCTGATCAGGGTATTGCATTTGAAGTGGTCCCCGGGATCACCGCCGCCAGTGGAATCTCTTGCTACTCAGGCATCCCTCTCACACACCGGGACTATGCGCAATCGTGCCTATTTACGACCGGTCACCTCAAGGACGGCTCACTTGACCTGGATTGGCCCGCCCTCGTCAAACCGCGTCAGACGCTCGTAATTTATATGGGACTGGGCGCCATAAGTGAAATTGCGCACCAGCTAATTAAATACGGCATGCCCGCCAACACGCCGGCTGCCACCATTGAAAGAGGGACCACCCAGCAGCAAAGAGTCATCACTGGCACTTTGCTGACGCTACCTGACTTGGTACACAGCCTGGGCCTGAGATCCCCTTCACTGATCATTGTCGGCCAGGTAGTGGCGTTAAACAAACGACTGCAATGGTTTGGAAAATTGATCCAGGCTTGAAGAAAATCAGACTCTAGCCCCCGGCGGCCTCAAAAGTGAAGTGCAACACACCTTTAATTTCCCCTTAAGGTGTGCCCATGAAATCAGAACCTCACTACAGCCAGCTGGACTACCAAGACCGTCAAACCATTGCCATCAGCCTCGAAAAGGGGTTAAGCCTACGAGCCATAGGTCGCGTGCTCAACCGCAGTGCCGCGACCATCAGCCGTGAGATTGCCCGCAACAGTGGGGGCAATGGCTACAGTTGCCGTTACGCCCAGCAACGCCGGGTACGAAGACGTCGCCACGCCAGACCGCAGCCCAAGTTGGCTGCAGGCAATCCCCTGTTTGAATCCATCACTGAACTGCTTCGCCAGCGTTGGTCACCCCAGCAAATTGCAGCCCACCTGGCTAAACTGCATCCAAGCGATAGCGCCCAACGCGCCTCGCATGAAACCATCTATAACGTCATCTACGCCCAACCCCGAGGAGAGCTGCGCAAAGAGCTCATTGCTTGTTTGCGCATGGCACGCGCCAAGCGCTGGCCACGATCCAAGGGAGAAGATCGCCGTGGACATATGGCGAACCTGTTGAGCATCCATGTTCGTCCGCCAGAGATTGAGGATCACCAGTTCCCCGGGCATTGGGAGGGCGACTTGATCAAAGGCGCGCTCAACCAAAGTGCGGTGGGCACGCTGGTGGAGCGAAACACGCGGCTGCTGATACTGGTGAAACTGCCGCACCCCCATCCCGCCACGGCGGCTCACGTACTACAGGCCTTTACGGACAAGCTCAACGCCATCGCGCAACCCATGCGCCAGACCTTGACTTATGACCGGGGCACGGAGATGGCCTACCACCAGCAGCTCAGCGCCAATACGGGGATTGCGGTGTATTTCTGTGATCCGCACAGCCCATGGCAGCGAGGCACCAATGAGAACACCAATGGCTTGATTCGCCAGTTCTTGCCCAAGGGGACGGATCTGTCTGGGTACAGCCAAGAGCAACTTGATTCGATTGCCGATCTGATGAATGGCCGGCCCAGGAAAACGCTGGACTGGTGCACACCGCATGAGGTCTACAGTGCCTGGCTGGCCAAGCTTGAGGACTCAGCG
>Ga0209511_1003661_pt1 | contig 11640 bp, 9 predicted proteins | sample SSSSmetaG_FD_184141 | JGI IMG/M metagenome (GOLD analysis project Ga0209511, IMG submission 184141) | Glacier valley bacterial and archeal communities from Borup Fiord, Nunavut, Canada, to study Microbial Dark Matter (Phase II) - ​SSSS... | ecosystem: Environmental > Aquatic > Freshwater > Ice >... | reverse complement strand
CAATGCTGAGATCTTTGATTTTGAACTCTCTGAAGAGGATATCAGCCGTATTGACAAGTTGGATAAAAATGAACGTTTCGGTTCGCACCCCGATACTTTTACGTTCTAATTGATCATCCTTTACAAACGGCAGAGAATTAACCCATTAATATTCAATTGAATGTTAATGGGTTTTTGGTATTGGTTATTAAAGCGGTCATTTAGTATTGCCAGCCTCTTTTCTGGTAAGAAATCCGGTTAAATTAGTAATCAAAACAGTTCCTCCACCAATAACAATGAAGAGTTTATTCAGATTATCAAGAATAGACCTGTTGGCAATAAAGAGAAAAGTGATAAGACCGATCATTATCAAAACCAGAATCAGTTTATAACCATGCCAACTTGTTCCGGTATCGCCAAGTTTTTCCTTCAGTCGTGCTTCTTCTTCAACGGTATACCTGAGAACGACATGTTTTCGAAAACTTTCATTCATAAACCGGATGGTACAACCATTAACAACGAGCAAGCCCCTGTTAATCAATTTAGATACTACTTTTTTATTTTTACTGTTCACAATCATATCCTGTGCCATATCACTTAGAACGAATCGCTCCATCGGTGTACATGAGGCAAGAATACTGTCGTAATACAACTGGCTTAGATCCATAATCCTTGCGATTATACGATCCTTTATGATCTCACGAGGCACATTCAAATCCACCAGTTGATCATAGAAATCCATAATTTCATCAACGTATTTTTCAAGGTAGGTACTTTCAGTTAACTCCTTACAAATGGAGCATTTCAAATTTTCACCATAATCGCCCACGTTATCACTTCTGACGTGTCCGCATTCCGGTTTGGAATAGCAACTGGCCTGAGAAATAGATTGATCATATTTTTGCGGAGCATGAGATATGTTTATATTGGAGAGCATGTTATTAAATGAGAAGAGAAGTTGTTCGCACGTTTCAGCGATTGCATCAGCCTTGTCTTTATCTTTTAAATCTACTGTATCCTTTATCTTTTTTTCAAGATAGTCTTGTATCAAATAAGGGGCATTCATCCCGATGATCACCATCTTTTCGTTATGCCTGATCTTTTCGTTGATCGTAGCCAATTGCAGTTTTAATGATCCAACAGAGTAATAATCGAAAGCAAAATTCACAATGATCAGAACATCCTTTTCACCAGCAACATTCTCATTTACAACAATTTTATCTGGTTTGGAAAAGTCCTGAATGGTTAACGTAAAATCATTTTTTAACAGCCCTGTTATATGCTCTTCAATGTTTACAAAAGGAGAACCGATCACCATCACAGAATGTCCTGACGACAGCCGTTCATGAATAAAATTTTCGAAAATGTATACGTTATACATTTCAATAATGGAAATACCGAGCATCCTTCGCGTTCCGAACAAAATAAGCAGGTAGATGCCATAGAAAACAGAGAGTAAAAGGAGTATGAAAAAGATGTCATACTTCGGAAACAAAAATTCGGTCCTGCGCGGATTAAAGATATCCGGACGATGAATCGCTGTTGTAATATTGCAACTATCTGGTAGTTTAGATTTATCGTTCTCTGTAGTGGAAGTGTAACGAAAAATGAGCAAACTATCGCTTTGTGACCAGCGTTGATTGCCGTCCAGCAGACTGTTGCGCATGAGGTATTTTGTTTCGATAGAAGTACTGTCGTATATTGGTCTGAAAAAATTGATAAGATCTTCACCTTCCTGATAATCGCTAAAGTTGTTGCTTTTTGTAAGCTTCTTGCTTTCACCATCCTTTTCATTCCATGATTGCTTACCTTGAATATGAAACGCGGCACCCATAAAATTTGAATAAATGCCCTGCTCCATTCGTTTTTGATAGACAGTATCAACATATGAATCAAGAACTTTATTCTTATTTTCCATCAGTTTGTAATATTCTCTAAGTTGCTTGTTCCTCGATTCCCGCTGACGGGAAAGCAACAATTGATCATGTTTGATTTCCATGATCAACTCGTGATTGACCGATGCCTCAAAAAATTTAACGGAAGGCGCAACACTAAAAACCAAAAGCAACCCCAACACAAAACAAATATAAAATGTGACATTGCAATTTGAATATTTTATTGCAAAATCTGTCTTTAATACAAAATAACACGCTTCAAGAAACGCGATAATAACACCCTGAAAAATTAACAGATTAATTAAATCGTGGAGATTAAGAAATCTGATGGCTGCGATGTTAAAAAGGAAAATGAATGCCAGGTTTAAGATAGCAAAAATATTCCGCCCGGTCGATTTTAATGAAAACCCTTTTAATGCATATTTTATATAGGGAAAAAGAAATGAAGCCATTACAAGTGCAAAAAGAAGCGGATTAAGAATATTTGTGGAATTCGTCAAGCCGAGATAAAAGATGGTGATCAAAACAAATAAAACGCTCATAACTGCATAAATGCTGCTCTGGTCCTCCTTTGCACCGACAAAATCCATCAGTACATTTTTCCACCCCGAATTTCTTCCGAAAGGCTTAAGGGCATTCAGTGCAAAAATTTCCAATAATATAAACATCACAAACGCTGAAAAAAGTAGTAGTGTCATCATTAATCCCTGCACCTGATAAGCATACTCAGCATGTTTATCGTACATTGTCACAAGGTATAATGGCATGGGTGAAAGAGTCTTTATATAGATATGGTATGGTTCGTCGTAATAGTTAACATCGAGAATTTTGTCGGTGTTAGCAAATATTGCCGCCGATAAACTTTCGTCGTTGTTACATTCAGTTTTAAAATTTTCCTGCATGTTCCGTAACTTATCGGAATGGAACCAGACAAGCCCGCTTTTGTCGATAATACAGAACTTGAAATCCTCCGGAATTATTGGTTGTATAATGGAATAGAACCGGCCTGTCATTACGGTAACCATGTTAAAATATGATCTTTTCGACAACGCAACTTTGACATCCCCGCTTGTTCTCGAAACGATTGATTCTATGCGGAATCGTTCGCTTTCTTTAGCTGGAAGCTTCCAGTCTCCAGCATATTTAAAATAAGCGCGACTTTTATAATTGGAAGGATCATCCTTTCTAACGAAAGGGGTTAGTCCTCCCTTTTGATCCCCTATTGTATCCATCCAAAAAACATAGTCAAAATAGGGATAAGATTTTGGATATTTATACTTCGCTTCAAGATTACACCTCAAAATGTCAGCAGATAAAGGAAGATTTTCAACTGACTTTGCTAAAAATAAATCATCGTAACATTTTAGCTGATTGAATGCATCATCTAATTCTGTATTCAGCGATTTATGTATCGCTTCTGCAAGGTCTTTTAGCCTGGTTTCATTTTGGGATTTTTTCCAGTAAAAATTGGATCCGAAGAAAATAAAAAGCATAATAAAACTTGTACCAAGGAACAGGGATATAGCTGTATTTAAGAGGGTTCCAGATGTTAATTGCTCTGTTGGAGACATCACCTTGAGTTTAATAAAGGGTAATCCGAGGATAATAAGTGAAAGTACCATGAATATAGCGATGCCAATCCAGGGAGCCATTTCTTTCTTTGACTGGTTAATCAACCCGGTTTTGACAAGACCGCCTAAGTGCCAGGTCTTATTTTCAACTTCCACCTGGCAGATAAACAATTTATAGGCTTGATTAGATAGATTGATATCGTAAGTTGTAACTCCACTGATTGCTGCCGTTGAAGTCTTTCGGTTATTAACAAGGTCTATATACCCAGTAGACATTTCTATCGCTGAACCGCTTTCATCCCCCTTTGTCTGATTTCGCACTTGTTCAATGATAGCAATATTGGGTTTATTTGGAAGCGATGAATAGAAGATTGAACTATCAACAATCAGAATAAACTCATCAAAAATATTTTGCTGTATAAGACCAGTCATCAGCAAGTCGTATTTTGTCGTGAATTCAATTGTATTTTGACAATACTTCTTATAATTTTCGCCCAAAACGATTTTAAAATGTAAGCCTTCAGCTTTTGCAATGGGAGTCACTGTTATAAGATTACTTTTAGGCCTTTCTTTTACAAATGAATCTGAATTGAGGTATTCAAGGTTCTTGTTGTAATAATCAATAAACTTTCGATCACTTAACATTGATTTAAAACTGAGCGAATCCGATGAGCTTTGCTTTGTCAACAGACTGCGTTGCTCTTTAATTTTTGAATTAATTGTGATTGCGGGTAATTTCTGCGGGACTTGGCTAATAATATATTTAACATATTCAGATGCATTCATACCCATTGATTTGACTTTTCCCTCCAGGTTATGACTCATCTTTTCCAGAATCCTTGATTTTGTAGAAATAATATTGGCTTCCTTACCTTTGGTATAGACTTCCATATAAAAGTAATACCCAACCGCAAAAATGATTAGAACGGGAGCGATGATATATAAATTTCGGTTAAACTGTTTGCTTTTCATAGACAAAATTTTAATATGCTATTTATATAAAAGACTGAAAAATAGAAACCTATAAATAATAGAAGTACTTCGTGAGCGAAGCAATGTCGAATGAATAGTTGTTTTTGAGAAATATCAGAAAACCTTTATACTCCATGTCTTTCAAGTAGTTTCATTCAAAGAAAGATTTTTTTCTGATTGACTTAGCGTCACTGAAATTTCAGAAGCTATATTCTATCATTATAAAGCAATTGTATCCGGTTTTCAGGAAATGGCATCCGGCAATTAAGAAATGATATCCGAACATGACGCTATGTCAAAAGTAAATTGGGAAATGATCTTCGGAAGTCGTGAAATGACATCCGGAAATTGTGAAATGGTCTTCGGAAGTCGTGAAATGTCCATCTACAGTCAGGAAATAGCATTCACTTTTTGAAATATAAATGGGGAATATAAAGAAGATTGTGTAATCAGGATTTAAACCTTAAAAGTCATTAGTTTATTCTATCAAAAAAGATATTTTTAGCCACATTTTTGAAATCAAAATTCAATCCCTATGAAAAAACTATTATTGCTGAATGTGGTGATTCTTTTAGCCATATCTGCTTTCGGGCAAAAAGAACGTAATGCCATCGATGACAAGGACAAATGGAACCTGTCTCATCTGTATCCAAATGAAAAGGCATGGGAAGAAGCACGTGACAAAGTTGTTGCAGAGATGCCTAAAATAGAGCAATTTAAAGGCAAACTGACGAAATCGTCAGCCGACTTACTGGCTTGTTTAGAGTTCTCGACAAAATTGGATAAAGAGGCATCACGACTCTTTATTTACACGAGCATGAACAGCGATCAGGATACACGCGACTCAAAGTTTATGTCGATGCAACAAAGTCTTGAACAGATCTTTGCGGATTATGGCACGAAAACAGCTTTTATCGAACCTGAAATATTGACGGCTGACTGGAAAGTCATCGAAGGTTTTATTAAAGAGCAAAAAGCTCTGGCTGTTTATGAAAAGGACATGATCGACTTGTTTAAACAGAAAGAACACTCCTTATCGGAACCCGAAGAACGAATTTTGGCCCGTTCGTCAATGATAAGTGGTGTTGCCAATGATATTTACGGTACGTTTAAAGATGCCGAGATGCCCGCACCCGAAGTAACGTTGAGCGACAACTCGAAAATAAAACTCACCGCTTCAGCATTCAATAAATTAAGAACTTCGCCAAATCGTGCCGATCGTCAGATCGCGTTCGAAGCATTCTGGAAGAACTTTGCCAATTACAAAGCGACCTACGGTCAAATGCTTTACGGCAATGTGAAAGAGCATATTTACCGTGCCCAGTCGCGTAAATATGGTTCTGCCATCGAAGCATCGCTGTCGCCAAGGGATATTCCTGTTGCCGTTTATCAGAGTCTTGTTGACAATGTGAATAAAAATCTCCCCGCTTTTCACCGTTACCTTGCCATTAAAAAGCGGATGCTTGGTGTCGATACCCTCAAATACCTTGATTTGTACGCTCCTGTCGTTAAGAATGTCGATTTAAAATACAGGTACGCCGAAGCTCAAAAGATGGTTCTCGAAGCGCTTGCTCCGCTTGGAACAGAATATGTCAATACGGTAAATAAAGCCATTAATGAACGGTGGATCGATGTTTATCCGAATACAGGGAAACGCTCAGGTGCTTATTCAAATGGCGGTGCATTCGATGTACATCCGTATATCCTGATGAATTTCGATGAATCGTATTCTGATGTCAGTACGATGGCGCACGAGTTAGGGCATACGATGCAAAGTTATTTTTCGAACAAAACACAGCCATATCCATTATCACACTATACCACTTTCGTAGCCGAAGTTGCGTCGACCTTCAACGAAGTTTTACTTTTCAACTACATGATTAAGAATGTGAAAGATGATGATATCAAACTTTCGCTGCTGATGAATTGGCTCGACGGGTTCAAAGGAACACTGTTCCGTCAAACACAGTTTGCTGAATTTGAACAGAAAATTCATGAAGAAGTTGAAAAGGGAAATCCGTTAACCGGCGATTATCTTTCAGAAATATATGGCGATATCCTGAAGAAATATTACGGAAATACACAAAAGACATGTGTGTTAGATGATTATATCAAGATTGAATGGGCGAATATCCCCCATTTTTATATGAACTTCTATGTCTATCAATACAGTACTTCTTTCACTGCATCGATGTCGCTGGCCGAAAAAGTGATGAATAAGGAACCGGGAGCTGTCGAAAAATACCTGAAATTTCTTTCGTCAGGAGGTTCCGACTATCCGATCAACCTTTTAAAGAATGCCGGTGTCGATATGACCACTTCTGTTCCGTTCGAAAAAACAATTCAAGCAATGAATAAAGTGATGGACGAAATCGAAACGATTCTCGACAAAAAGGGGAAGAAATAAACCAAGACAAGCAACTGGCAATTAAAAGCCAGTTGCCAGTCGCAAGTTGCCAATAGCATTGTTGATAGATTAGACCAGAAATACATGATATCCATTTCGGTTAACTTGAAAAAAAATCTCCCGCAGATTTCGCTGATCGACGCCGATTTAAAGATAAAAATCTGCGAAAATCCGCGTAATCTACGGGAGAAATATTTTCAAGCCGGATTGAAGTTTTTACACGTTAAACCTGAAATGCATGATGTCGCTGTCCTGCACAACGTAATCCTTTCCTTCGATGTAAATCTTACCCACTTCGCGGCAGGCTGCTTCTGATCCAAGTTTCACATAGTCGTCATACTTTATCACCTCAGCGCGGATAAATCCCTTTTCGAAATCGCTATGGATGATTCCGGCAGCTTTCGGGGCTTTGATTCCCTTTACAAATGTCCAGGCGCGACTCTCATCAGCCCCGGTTGTAAAATAGGTTTGAAGATTGAGCAATTTATAAGCCGAATGAATCAGCTTGTTAACACCCGGTTCGTCAAGGCCAAGATCTTCAAGAAACATTTGTTTTTCCTCGTAAGTCTCCAGCCCCGCAATATCCGCTTCAGTTGCTGCGGCAATAATCAGAATCTCCGCTTTTTCGTTGGCAATGGCATCTTTCAGCTGTTGCGTGAATTTGTTTCCTTTTGCAGCCGATGCTTCGTCGACGTTGCAAACATACAAGACAGGTTTCTTGGTAAGCAGAAAGAAATCGTGGATCAATGCCTCCTCATCTTCATGCAATTCAAGCGTGCGGGCACTTTTTCCGGTCAGCAACACCGCTTTTAATCTTTCGGCAATGGCAACCGTTCTTTGGGCAACTTTGTCATTTCCAACCTTTGCCTGTTTCTGCAATTTCGAAATCCGGCTCTCAACGGTTTCAAGATCTTTCAACTGCAATTCGATGTCAACGACTTCCTTATCCCGAACCGGGTTGATTGAACCATCGACATGAATAATATTGTCGTTTTCGAAGCAGCGAACCACATGAATAATGGCGTCGACTTCACGAATATTCGCCAGAAACTGATTTCCAAGTCCCTCGCCTTTGCTCGCCCCTTTTACAAGTCCTGCAATATCAACGATTTCAACAGTTGTGGGAACCACCCGTTTGGGTTTATCAATTTCAGCAAGTCTGATCAGTCTTTTATCGGGCACAGTAATCACCCCAACATTGGGTTCGATTGTGCAAAAAGGGAAGTTCGCAGCCTGAGCCTTTGCATTCGACAGGCAATTAAAAAGTGTCGATTTCCCAACATTGGGAAGTCCGACTATTCCACACTGTAAAGCCATTATAAATACTGTTTATTTTAGTGGTACAAATTTACTAAATTCGCGGGGAATAATAAATTATGTGCAACCATTAAAGTTTATGGTACATCTACTAAACACAACTTCAGCCAACAATCAATTCAACGAAACTGAATTGACAGGCAATTAATCATTCAATCCATTAAAAAAAATTAAACTCAGATGAAAAAGCTTTACTCCTTAATCCTTTTTATTACCATCTTATCATTGAGCACTTCGGCACAGGACCGGATCATTAAAATCACCAAAGATACCATCGTCTGCCAGGTAAAAGAGATTGGCGACGACGAAGTAAAATACACACAGAAAGATTTCAGGGGCGATGTTGTATTTGGCATCGACAAAAATAAGATCAATAAGATACTTTTCAGCGATGGCAAAGAGCTTACCTTTAAAGATTCGATGTACGATCCGGCACAATATGAACAGCAAAATAAAAATGCATTGAAGGTTGGATTTTTATCTCCGCTATTCGGAGCTACCAGTTTCACGTTCGAGCATAGTCTTAAGCCCGGTAACAGTATTGAGGCAACATTGGGTATAATCGGCCTGGGAGCTGATATTGATGATAATTCGGCAGGTGGTGTATACTTAAAATTTGGTTACAAATTCATTAAAAGCCCCGACTTTTACCTCAAAGGAATGCAATATTCGCATATTCTAAAGGGAGCATATATCAGACCAGAGGTAGCCTTTTCAAGCTATAAATTCCAACCTGGGCCGACATATGATTATATGACTGGAAAGGAGATAAATAGCGGTACTACTGAAAATAATACAATGTTTGCTGTTATGATAAACCTTGGTAAACAGTGGGTAATTCAGGATAAGTTTTTATTCGACATGTTTGCCGGTGTTGGTTACGGATTTGGCTCTGCGGATAAAAATGACAACAATAATTACAATAATGATAGTCCATTTCATTATGCCTTTTTGGGAGGAAGTTCTGGCACCGCATTTGCAGTTACAGCCGGGTTAAGAATCGGAATTCTTTTTTAGCAGATTAAACCTTTCACTTTAATCAGTGTCTGAAAGACAGAATATCATATAATTGCAGGCAACAATAATGGATCTGAACGAGAAAGAGCTTATTGCCAATCTCAAATCTGATGGGAACAGGGAGAAGGCTTTTAAGGTGCTGGTAAAAACTTACCAGGTAAGACTCTATTGGCATATCCGAAAAATCGTGATGAATCATGATGATGCGGATGATATTCTGCAAAACGTGTATGTAAAAGTCTGGAAGAATGTCGATAGTTTCAGAGAAGATTCTTCTCTTTTCACCTGGCTTTTCAGAATTGCAACAAACGAATCGTTAAGTTTTCTGCAACAGCAACGCCGGCATTCAATTGTTTCGATGAATGAAATCAGCGAATACCTTGCAGAGTCACTCGAATCGGATGTTTATTTCGATGGCGATGAAATTCAGAAGAAACTTCAGCTGGCAATCGTTCAATTACCCGAGAAACAGCGCATTGTTTTTAATATGAAATATTTTGATGAAATGAAATACGAAGAGATGTCAGAAATCCTTACCACTTCGGTCGGAGCATTAAAAGCCTCTTTTCACTTTGCGGTAAAAAAAATAGAGGAATTTTTGAAAGAAGAGCGTAAATAGTTTAAACCTTTTGCGTTCAGCAATGTCAAAACGATAATAAAATGAAAGAAACAGACGAAAATATTGAAAATCAGTTCGAAAATCACAAGAAAGGTCAACCTTTCCGGGTTCCGGAGGACTATTTCGAAACATTTGCAGACCGGCTGATGGTCAAGATTGAAGAAGAGGAACAACCCAATAAAAAAAGATCGCTGTTCTTTTATCTAAAACCAGCCCTGATGATGGCAGCAAGTTTTGCTTTCGTAATGCTTTTGGTTTATGTGCCTATCAAAAAATTCTTTCCTGCAACAGGAAAAGCATATCTGACCGGGCAAAATGTGAATATTGATTCTGTTGACGCTGCAAGCGCGGTACCAGTAACTTTGATCTCCTATTTTTCGGAGAGTCAATTCATGTCAGCAGTTACTGATATGACTGAATTTGAACCTGATTCGATATCGAATGATGATCTGGCTGATTATATTGCAGCCAATTACAGTGATTACGACGTTATTGCAAACAATTAAAACAAAAATATGAAATTCAGGATATTAATCATCGCTTTGCTTTTATTTTCCTTAACAGGAATCGCACAGCGAAAATTTGATCCTCAGACACTTGAGCTGATCAAAACTAAAAAAATTGCGTTTATGACCGAGGAGATCGGTTTAACATCTCAGGAAGCTGAAAAATTCTGGCCGGTTTATAATGAACTCGAAAAGGAACGTTATATGCTTATGGATAAAAAACGAGATCTCGAACATAGAAGTGAATCGACGAAAGCAGGAATGAGCGAGGCTGATTACCGTAAGCTGGCTTGCGAAATCGCTGCGACACATGCCAAAGAGGGAAAGTTAATTGAAGAGTATAACTTGAAATTATTAAATATTCTTCCTGCCGAAAAGGTGGTAAAACTATACCGGGCAGAAGGAAAATTCAGGGCATCGTTAATGCATGAATTCCGCAGAGGGCAAGAAGAAAAGAGAGATAGAGAAAGAGAAAGTAATAAATAGTAGATAGGTTCGTTTTAGATTAGTAAATGTAGTTTTAGTAAAGAGGCTGTCATAAACAATTGTTTTCAGACAGCCTTTTTTTTGGCACCCTATCGAATGAAGCGGCTGGCATTTGGCTACTGGCATCTCGCAACTAGCGGCTGGCAACTAACCACTGGCAAATAGGAACCCGCAAAATTTCAGTCGGTATTAGCATTTATAAAGATTTCGCCACTATGTGGCTTAGTTTTCCCAGTCCATGTTTTCTACAAAGATATAGCAACTTCGCAGCTTTCTTTTCAGCAACGTCGTTGCGTTATATTTATAGATGAATGCAGATCTTTCTGCTTGTGAAATGCCAGCGGCCAGTTGCCGGCAGCCAAAAGCTCAAAAAAAAGAATCACAATTACCTCATCGCATCTTCCAGCAAAATACCAACCAGCTCTTCAGTTTTGATGAGTAGTTGATCACCGGTTTCCATATTTTTTAAATTAATCATGCCCTGGGTTATTTCTGCCTCGCCGGCCAAAGCCACATATTTTACCCCTTTCTTGTTGGCAAAAATCATCTGCTTTTTCATTTTATCGGCATCGGGATAAATCTCGCTGCTAATCCCGGCCGCCCGCAACTTTAACAAAAGCGGTAGACAGTAACGCTCCTCGACTTCTCCGAAGTTGACAAACATCACCTGTGTGGCAGCAATGGCATCTTTCGGAAACAGATTGAGTTGCGACATCACATCGTAGATCCTGTCTGCCCCGAATGAGATCCCAACACCCGAAACACCCGGAAGTCCAAATATCCCTGTAAGATCGTCATACCGACCACCACCTGTAATTGAACCCATCTGAACATCCTTCGATTTTACTTCGAAGATGGCACCTGTATAGTA
>Ga0209511_1003657_pt1 | contig 11652 bp, 10 predicted proteins | sample SSSSmetaG_FD_184141 | JGI IMG/M metagenome (GOLD analysis project Ga0209511, IMG submission 184141) | Glacier valley bacterial and archeal communities from Borup Fiord, Nunavut, Canada, to study Microbial Dark Matter (Phase II) - ​SSSS... | ecosystem: Environmental > Aquatic > Freshwater > Ice >... | reverse complement strand
AACCTGTAATAATTTTTTTAACTGATTTGCTTACTAGCTCAATTACAGCTATCGTACATGCCGCTTCATTGTTGATGAAAATAAGATCGCCGTTTTGATTGGTTGTGCTTCCGAATGCGCCATAACCAACAGGGTACGTTTTAACTACTTTTAAAGTGAGCGCATTATAGGCAATCAGTAAACCAAGGGCACTATCGGTTATGTAAAATATTTTTCCTTCGGGGGAGAAAATAATATTTCTCGGGTTAATAAAGCCACTAATATTTTTAATGACTTTACCCGTTTTAATATTGTACACTTTTACTTTTAAAGAGTCGCTGTAGCAGGCAACGGCTATAGTTTCATTTGGGCTGATGGCAAGCGAATTATTTTTAATATCCCCATCAAATGATTGCTGGGCTTGTACCTGCAAGCTGATTGTAATGAACAGCATTGCTAAGATGCATTGATTAAATTTCTTTTTCATTGCTATTTATTTTATTTAATCAAATACACTCATTACTGTTTTACTTTTTCTCTTAATAACTGGAGCAAATTAATTTCGGAGCTGCTCAGCTTTGGTCGTAATGCTTTTTTGATTCCTTCCTTGTCCAATACAACCGGAACACTTAAGTAGCAATCATCAATTTCACAATAAGGAACAGCGTTAAGTTTATACCTGCTTTTGCAAAACTGGTTAGGTAATGGCTATACTTATTTACAAAAAGCATCTACGTATTTACAATCTTTGCCAATACAAATAAACCAACGAAATACGGAATTTTATTTTGCTTCCTTTATTCTTGAAAATAAAAGTTGATAAAACATATAACAATTGGGGAAACAAACACCGCTAATTGAAAATAAATTTAAAGGCCACAATTTCTTTTGAGGACAAACTAGACACCACTATTCAAAATAGCCATAAATAAGATTCTAAAATCTCCTGTATTCTTTAAATGTTTCAAATTATCTCTTTTCTTCATTGCACATTAGTAGTACCAAACTCCTTTTTCTAGCAGTTAGATTAGCCCTCTATCTTTTAAAAAATTCATAGATAAATAATAAAGTAATAACCATCCAATAGATATATTAAGCAACAGGCAGGTAAATCATACCTATCCCTAAGTGGATGAATGTAAGGGGCGTGAGTGGTGTTAAAGTGTTGTAGCACAAGGTGATTTTTGCCAACCTTTAAAGGCCATAGAATGGCTTTAAGGAAACATATTTATGAGGTTTATTGATGGATTATGTTTATCTTATAATGTGTAAAAATTGAGTTACATTTTATATCGCAGGTTTGTCTATTAGAAAATAACAAAGAATATGACTAACAAAAATCTTAAAATCAGGCTTTGTGGATACATGGGTATTTTGTGCATGTTGTTATGTGCATGTAATAAAAGTTCAACTGTAACAACCGAAAATAAACCATACAAACTGAATTATACTGACGATGCAATCTTATATCCGTTAGGCGAAATAAATGAGTTGCAACTCATAAGTCCTGTTATGGCAAAATCAGGAACCTACACTTCCTTCCCCGAGGGCCTAAATATAAACAGTGCAACAGGAGTTATTAGTCTTCATGAAAGTGAAACAGGAATTAAGTACCGTATTTATTTTACCGATGGTAATATGAAAGATTCAACCTTATTAACACTAGGTGGCATTAATTATCTTGATGGGGTATATAAAATAAATGCGCCGGATTCAATCATCAAACCTGTATACAATTCAGTAATTGGAAACAGTTTGCCTAGCGCTACAAATGGTTCTGTATTTGATGAAGGCGGAGGTTGCAATGGCAACGGTTGTGCTGTAAATCTAAACGATGCAAGAATAAATTTAGCGCAAACAGTACGTAATGGTGCATTTGGGATCACACCTGCAAATGGGAGTACCAAAGAGTTTACTTTAAATTATCGTATCAATGATAAAAGCAGTAAAGGTGGCAATAGACTTAAAATAAAAGTATTTTATTTTAAAACATTGAATGATGTAACAAGCCAGGTGTGGGATCTTTTAAACAGCCGCAACGGTACGGTCATTAACAGCTTTAGTAACAGCAACAATACAGCAATACAGGGTAATACCGCAGGCAATATTTTTAATACCTCCACTACCGGCAAGGGCAGAAGACCACCCTGCGTGGTAATTATTAGTCAATAGCTTTAAAAAAAATAAAGGTTGTAACTATTCCTATCTTTGAAAACATAGTTACTATGCGAAAGATCATTTTGCTTATATCATGTTTTTGGTTGGGTAGTATCTTATTACTCTTAGGTCAGCAAAAGGTTGAATTCAATGCATATAAAAGATTTTACAGGCAGGCAGAAAATTATTTCAATGCCGCAATTCCTTCCAATAAAACAGACAGCCTTGCCATTCTCAATTACAGGCGTACCATCAATCTGCTTCTAAAACAAAAAATAAATGATACGCTGCTTGTAATCTGCTACACCCGAATAGGTATTTTGTATCAGGCAAAAAATGACGACGCTAATGCGCTAAAAAATTTTACCTTAGCTACTGCTCTTAAAAAAATTAATTCGGTATTACCGGATTCACTGTTTTTCAAACCACTCTTGTTTGCCGGAGCTTCTTATTACAACCTAAGTAATTTCGATTCTGCTTTTTTTTATTTTAAGCGTGCAGAACACATTGCCGGCAATTACAATGGCATTGATGAAGTAGAGCGCCTTTATAATAAAATGGGGGCTTTGTATTACCAAACTGGTAATTACAAACAGGCTATAAATTATTTCAATAAAACAATAAATAGCCTTAGTAAAGAAAGTGCTAATTATCGTGAGCTCTATATTCAATATAAAATAAATGTGGGAGCGTCATATTTTAAGCTGAAAGAAAATGAGCAGGCCATGGCAGTATATGAGGAACTGTTACCCTTTAAAAGCAGCATTCAGTCTTCAATATTGCATAACATAGGCATCATTTATCTGGAGACAGGCGACTTTAAAAAAGCCCTTAAAATTCTGCAGCCTTTATCCTACGATAAACAAATAAAATATAACGATCTGGCTAAGGTGTACATCAATTTGCAACTGCCGGATTCTGCAAAATATTACTTAGATAGTGCGCTTTTTGAAAATACAAAAACCAATGGCACCCGCAAAAACATTACTCAAGGTTTAGCCCTAAAATATTATGGAGATTATTTTACCATGCAACATAATATTGAAAAAGCAATTACGCTTTACCAACAAAGCATTGTACAGCTTGATGCAGATTTTAATGAAACTGATCCTTATAAAAACCCAACTCAGTTTGATGGATTGCACTCCTCTTTTAACTTGTTTAATTCTTTAGTTGCGAAGGCAAAGGCTTTTAGTCAGATACATCTGCAAATAAAAACTGTACAAACCTCCATTGCTTCATTAAATACTTATAATGCTGCCTTTATATTGGCAAAGCATGTAGAACGATTCCTGGATACTGACGAAGCAAGAATGTTCTTAAAAAAAAATGTAGCGGATGCCTATGCAGATGCCATACAAACAGCACTTGAGATATATGAATCAACAAAAGATGAAGCGTATTTAACTGTTGCATTTTCATTGAGCGAAACTAATAAAGCTTCTATCCTGCAATTGAATCGGCAGCAACTGCTCATAGAACAGATCCCTGAAATACCGCAAGCATTGGTGCATGAAGAAAAAAATATAAAAGCCAATATTGCTACACTCACCCTTGAGGCTGCCGGCAATACCGACAGTACTAAAACAGCATCTTTACAGCAAGATATTGCAGAGTACGAAATTAAATTATCCAAAATACAGGAGCAGCTCAATGAAATTCCAAGCTATCATCATCTTCGTTTTAATGATGAAACAATTTCTCTAAAAACGATACAATCTGAAAATTTAAACCGCCAAACAGCGCTGGTTTCTTATTATTTTACCGCAACCAAACTGATAACTTTTGTTGTTACAAATAACAGTATAAATTATACCTCAGTTTCTACAGATAGTAGTCTATTTAAGGATATTATCAAAACAAAACAGGCATTAGAATCTGCGGAAGCCTTTGATAAGGTCTCCGCAACAGCCCGAGCAAAAACGTTATTTACCCAACTTATACAACCCATACTTGAACTTATCAAATCCAAAAAACGGTTAATCATTATTCCTCACAATGAACTACACTATATTCCTTTTGAAATTCTCGTCGATCCAAGATCTTCAAACTACTTTGTAAAAGATTTTGCCATAAGTTATAATTACGCCGCAGTGTTTTTAGAGAAGCTTAAATACGCTAAAGGAAAGATTGATATTTTGGCTTTTGCGCCTTTTTCATTAAAAAAGACCCGAAATGATTCTTTCAATACTTCTTTTATATTTCTGCCCGCCTCCTACAAAGAAGTATCATCATTAGAAGGAAAAGTATTATTGGATAGTGCGGCTACTAAAAGTAATTTTTTAAAATATGCTGCAGACTATTCTATCATACACCTTGCAACACATGCGCAGGCCAATGATAAAAATCCACTTGAGTCATTTATTACTTTTTACCCACAGGTAAACAATACAGCTATCCAATATAAATTGTACGAACCGGAGATCTATAATCTACGTTTAAATAATTCCTTGTTGGTCATTTTAAGCGCCTGCGAAACAGGCAAGGGGCAGTTGGTTAACGGGGAGGGGTTAATGAGTTTGGCCAGAGCATTCTCCTATGCCGGTTGCCCAAGTGTTATTACCTCTTTGTGGAAGGCAGAAGACAATGCCAATGCATATTTAACACGGAAGATATATTATTATCTAAACAAAGGATTTGGTAAAGATGAAGCTCTTCAAAACGCAAAACTGGATTACATAAATGATGATGCTATACCGCCTAATTTTAAATTACCTACTTTTTGGGCTCACCTTGTTTTGATAGGAGATACATCGCCAATATGCAATTCCGGTGGCATCTTTAATTGGTATGTTTTGGCAGCTTTATTTGTGATGATTATTTTGTTGGTTTGGAAACCTCTTTTTTCAATCAGGTTTAAAAGTTTAAATGTTCACAACTAATTATGTAAACCAATTAATGTTTCCGGTTTAGAAGTTGAACCTTAAATAGATACCATCTGTCAACTTTATTATGGTATAAGTGGGTTTTATCATTGTATATTTCTTCAAGTATCGGTAATGCTTTGTCTGTTTGTTTGTTGCTCAAATAACTAAGTGCCAAATAATATGATGCTGCCTCATTAAGCCCGGTAGCATTGGAAGCTTTATTTTTTTGGATAATAGTATTAAATAATTTGATGGCATTATTGTAATCAGCTTTTTGTAAATAAGCTTGGGCTGTTAAAAACTCATCATTAATAGTTGGTTGAGGAAGTTTCTCGAATTCTGCAATCACACTATCTTCTTTTTTTTCAATATAATTACTTTCAATAACGGTGGACGCAGTTGAGCTTCTCATGGTGGCTATCTGGTAGGGAAAATATTTTTCTTCATATAATTTCCCGGCGGAAACGCTTAAATATTCATATAAACCAAATAATCCTACAAGTAAAATTATTGTGGCCGCAATACTGATGAGGCTTTTCGATATGCTTCTTACAACAGCCTTTGTTTGTAATTGTGCTTTTGGCAATTCCTGCATCATCGTCTCATGAATACCTTTTACTTTTTGGGTAAGACCATAATTTTTTATTGCTCCTCTCGTCAATAATAAATTGTTTAGTTCCTGTTGTAAACTGCTGTTACCTTCAAGTTCATTCTTTAAAACCTGTGCTTCAGCTTCACTTAATTCATCATCAATGTAGCGGACCAGTTTTTGTTTATTGTTGTTATTGTCCATATTGTAAAGCGTCTTTTAGTGTTTTGGCTAACGTAGGGTCAGCAGTTAATAATTGCTCAAGATATTTTAGGCATTTGTATTTTTTATTACGCAGCACTTGCTCATTTTCGTAATTTGTCATTGTTGCAATTTCCTTCATAGAAAGATTTTCATAGTAAAAAGCCAGTAATATTTTTTTACAACCTTCACCAGTTTTATCTAAAATATCCAGCACCTTTTTCCTGGCTTCTCTACCGGCAATATAGGTCTCTATGCCCTGATCAATATTGTCTCTGGCAATTTCAAATTTTTCTTCCCTTAGCCCCGCTCTGCTTCTTCTTTTCAATTCGTTTAGCCAGGTATTTTTATTTATGGCAAATAACAGGGTTTTAATACTTGCATCGCCTCGAAACTTGTTTTGCTGCACTAATTCTATAAATGCCACTATCGTTTCCTGAAAAATATCCTCAGCATCTTGTTTGTTTCCATCATACTGCTGCACGTAAATACTTAACCCTGTAAAATATTGTTTGTACAAATATTTGATAGCATCATCTATGTTTGTTTCATTCCGTATCAATAGCAATAGTTGATCGTCGTTGTAATTCTTAAACACTTCCATTTATAGCACTATATATAGTAAATAATAAGAGGGCTTTTGTAACCACTTTCTAAAATAAATTTTTAGAACAAGCTTTTATAAAAATAGGCATAAGTATTAAAAAAGCTTAAATCGTATTATGGGTAGGGCCTGTTATTTTGTTGCATTACCAATGATTCTAAAAAAAGATTTAGTTTATGGTTACAATTTCTACTTCTGCTAATACCAATTATTGTATCTGTAATTATCATTCAAAAAAAAACGTTATGAAATTGAAAAAATTATTAGCATTATCAGCCTGTTTAGTCGCATTTGTATTTACATCTTGTAAAAAAGACAACCCCGCAGCTGAACTAAATCCCCAGAGCATCACTGTAGTACCACTAAGTGCAGTGCCTTCAGCCGTAGTTGCAAGTTTTAATAACAGTTTTACCAACGCAACCGAGGTGGAGTGGCACAAAATCAATGATCATTTTGAAGTAGAGTTTAACCACCAGTCTCAGCGGCATCATTGCGGTTTTGATAATAATGGCCAACAAAGCTCACACACAATTTCTTGTACAAATGCGGTAGTACCTGCTGCAGTTTTAAATTCATTTAGGGCAAGTTATCCAAACGACAATGTGTATGAGTGGAACCAAAGAACCGATGGCACATGGAAAGCACATTTTCTTAGAGGTGCAATTAAATGGGAAGCAACCTTTAGCGCAACCGGAGTTTTTATTAAAGAAGAACACGAATAGATTTCCCTGAAAAACCAATGAAAAGGTTGCCATAATAGCGACCTTTTTTTATTGGCATTATCGTATAAATATGAGAAAATAAAAAGACCGCTACAGATTGTAACGGGCTTTGATTTTAAAATTATGAATTAATTACAAACACAACCCGGCATTACTGGACAAGTAGTACCTGCTGTACAACCGGCTGTTTTAGGCCAACCTTTTGAACAAGTAACAGGTGTCTGTTTTTTATCGATACTGTTGTTTGCAAATACAACGGTTGATGTCACAAGCGTTAACGCTGAATTACCTATTATGATTTTTTTAATTTTTAATTTTTAATTTTTTTAAATTATTACTTTCTATCATTAACCTAAACCATGTTTGATGGGTGAAATAGCGATGATAAATGTTTAATAATTCTGTTATCGTTAAATATAAAATATTGCTGTTTAAAGATATACTTTTGTGTATGGCTAACTGTAACTTTTGGAGACAGTAACCAAAGTGGTAATGAACAAGTAAGAAAAGGATTACAAACATTGTTTTCGCTCTGTTGCTTTTTATCCTGTTGTTTGTCGCAACATTTACTAGTACAATTTTTGTTCATAGTAGTTCTATTACTGCCTATTATAAACTACACCATAACGAAGGCAGGACTCACTACTAATATTTTTTTACCTTCCACTGTAGCCTCAACAGCTTTGCCTGTAATAGCTTTAAAATTTTCCGTCGCAGGTATAGTGATAGATAATTCTTTTACTTTTTGTAAAATTCCGGTTGCAATCGGATGTTCAGATTGATGTTCCAAAGCAGATGCCAGGCGGACAATTTCATTTTCATTTAATTCTTTTTGCAGTGATACAACTTTAGATACTTCAAATTTACCCACCGTTAATGTGCCTGTTTTATTAAAAACAATGGTGGTTATTTTCATCAACCACGCAGGTACCGGAAAAGATCAGGATGCCGTTTTCTTCAGGTACGGCTATGGGTAAATGTTACCAATGCGCCAGGTCTTTACTCACTGCATGCGCCCATGCATGTGTTCTCAAACATTACTAAACGGGTTGTGCTTGTAAAACAAATGATAGGTGCCATTATTATAAACAAGACCATTGGGATCGTTGCACCAATTAACTGCGGGAGTAAAATGAAAGCTTAGACGGTATTGTTCTTTGTAAGAAATATTTGTTTGTGCAAATACACCTAAACAAAAAGCAAAGCATATAGAAAAAAATAAAATTTTCATCAGCGATTATTTAATTAAAAATTATTCTGCCATTAATTTTCTTTCCAGTTCTTCCAGCGATACAGCTTTTGTTTCAGGAACTTTTGTTAATACCCATATCAATTGCAACAACATCATAAAAGCAAAGAAGGCAAAAATAGGCCAGGGATTGTCTTTAAAAATTCCATTTTTTTCATCAAGAAAAAAAGGTGTGATCAATGTAATGATCCCTGCAAATACCCAATGCACACTGGCGCCAAAAGATTGGCCCATGGCACGGATCTTATTGGGAAAAATCTCAGAAAGAAACACCCATATTACAGCGCCCTGACCGATAGCATGAGATGCTATAAAGAGTAATAAAAAAGTCATTAAAAATACCGGGCTGGCATGCGAAGAAAAAGACCATGCAACCATAGAAAGGCTGATGATATATCCTAATGAACCGATAATAAGTAATGTTTTTCGTCCGATCCTGTCAATAAGATAAAGACCAACAAAAGTAAAAATGAGATTAGTACCGCCTATGGCAATGGAATTTAATAAAGATTCTTTGGCGGCTAATCCGCTCCGTGAGAGAATTTCAGGAGCATAGTACAAAATAAAGTTGATGCCCGAAAGCTGGTTGAAAAAAGCAATCATAAAAGCCAGCCAGATAATGGTACTATGCTTTGAGCTAAAAAAATTGGAAGTATTTCCTCCTATTGCTTCGTGCTGATTGCTTGTAATGATGGCCGAAACTTCGTCATCAACATTTACAACACCAATCTGAGAAAGAATTTTTTTTGCGGCAGCCTGGTCATTCTTTTTTGTAATTAACCAACGTGGACTTTCAGGTACACCCAACACCATCAATGTATAAATGATGGATGGTACAGCCAACACGCCCAACATCCATCGCCAGTCGTTAGCACCGCCAACACCATGTAAAAAATAATTAGACAAAAAGGCGATTAGTATTCCAAACACAATATTGAATTGATACAGCGCTCCCAAACGGCCTCTTGTAGCAGGAGTAGAAATTTCTGAAATGTATGTAGGGGCCACTACCGATGATACACCAATACCAACACCGCCAATAAAACGGAAGAAAGAAAAAGTATAAGGATCCTGCGCCAATACAGAGCCAAATGCAGAAAGGGCAAATAGAATTCCAATCCATAGCAGCACTTTTTTTCTTCCAAACCTGTCGGCGGGAATACTACCCAACAAGGCCCCTGCAACGGTTCCCCACAATGCCATCGACATAATAAAAATGCCATGAAATAATGTAGAGGTATGCCAAAGTTCTTTAATGGGTTGATTTGCACCGGAAATTACTACAGTATCAAAACCGAAAATGAAACCAGCCAATGCTGCAACAATTGACCAGCTAAGTAGTTTGTTCTTATTCATATGCAACCGGAAATTAATAAAGGAAGGTACCAAAGTAAAAGAACTTACTTAACCTCAAATAAATATTGCCCCTGATTGCTTTACTATTTAAACAATTTAAGTGAATAGTTTATTCAAACTCTTTTACAGCTTCTCCCAGATCAAACACTTTTGTTGTACCATTTAATTTTGATTGTATCAATGAACTTGCTGCTGCACTTCTGTAGCCGCCTGTACAATGCACCACAATTGGTTTATCCGTTGGAATTTCATTCACCCGGTTTCTAACTTCTGCCAATGGAATGGAAATACTGCTGTCAAATATTTTCCCATTCCTTACATCTACAATCGTGTTATCATCTGTATGTTTTTTAAACTCATCCACGTTAATCTTTTCTACATGCAGTTTTGCATCTTCCATTACAAATGCTGCTGCTATGCTGGTTTCATAACCGATGACGGAAACTCTTTCCATCATTCTTTGCAGTTGCTCTTGGTTTTCTACAGCCAAATAAAATTTTTCATTTGGTTTAATAATGCTGCCTAAACATGTTTCAAATTTCCCAATCTCCATCAGGTTTACAGAATGAGGAAGATGACCTTCTTTAAAATCTTTTTCTTTTCTGACATCAACTATCCAATATGATCTATCTAACTCATTAGGTGATTTTTCTCCTATTTTTATTTTTTTAATATTTTCTTGTAAAGCAGTTTCACCTTTTTTATTCAACGCTACCTCAAAAGAAAAATATGCCGGTATAAAAGGCTGGTCGCTCAACAATTCTTTTACAAATTCACCTTCTGTTTGTGGTTGTAACGACCAGTTGGTTTTCTTTTCTTCACCAATAGTACTGCTGTTGGCATCGCTCAAGGCTTTACCGCAAAGCGTTCCGGCGCCGAGTGCAGGATATACAATTGCCTCATAATTCAATGGCATTAACTTTTCACGCAGGCTATGATACATTTTTTTGCCAGTTCATTTCTTTCCGTTTGAAGGTTGCCGTTTTCTTCTCTCAGATCCGGTCTGCCGCAATCGCCGATGAACAAAGTATCTCCTGTAAAAATTGCTTTTTGTTTGCCATCATGTTCCAGCAAAATAGAAATGCTATCCGGTGAATGACCTGGAGTATTAATGGCTGATAAGGTTATTTTACCCAATTGTATTTGGTCGCCATCATCAAATGTTTGATGCGGATACAGCGCCTTTACTATTTTACTTGCATAAATAGTTGAACCCAAAGTTTGGTGCAATTCCAAATGACTGTTTATAAAATCGGCATGCGTATGTGTTTCAATAACACTCATTATTTCAGCTTCGTTTTCCTTTGCATAATCAAGGTACTGCTGCGGATTTCGGGAAAGATCGATCAGTATTATTTTCTTTTCACAATCACTAATATTGCATAGTTGTAGTGGCAAAGATTTTTATTTTTAAATTGTTTTACCTGCATACTGTATTTAATTTATTTGTCAACTTAATACAATTTATATAATCATTTGGTGACTGTTATCACATAAGCAAATGTGATAATTATCACACAGATAAACAGCAGATATTATTAGTTTTACTTATGATGAAGCAGGGATTAAAAAATAATCGGCAACAGTTTTGGCTTTTGGTAATCATTAATGCTTTTGTGGGAAGCATGTTAGGACTAGAGCGTAGCGTTTTATTAGGATTGGAAAAATATTTTTAATATAAACGGCAAAACAGCATTGCTTTCGTTTATAATTGCTTTCGGTACAAGTAAGGCGCTTGCTAATTTATTAATGGGAAAATTAACACGCTATATTACCCGCAGGCAAATGCTGATAATTGGTTGGATAGTGGCATTTTCTGTTCCTTTTTTAATTATGTATGCTGACTCGTGGAGCTTCGTAATTGCTGCAAATATTTTATTGGGAATAAATCAGGGGCATGCATGGTCTGCAACTGTTATTATGAAAAT
>Ga0209511_1003643_pt1 | contig 11677 bp, 9 predicted proteins | sample SSSSmetaG_FD_184141 | JGI IMG/M metagenome (GOLD analysis project Ga0209511, IMG submission 184141) | Glacier valley bacterial and archeal communities from Borup Fiord, Nunavut, Canada, to study Microbial Dark Matter (Phase II) - ​SSSS... | ecosystem: Environmental > Aquatic > Freshwater > Ice >... | reverse complement strand
GCTCTACAAGGCCGACTGGCACCAGGGCGTGCTCGGCATCGTGGCCTCGCGCTGCCTCGACCAGTACTACCGCCCCACGGTCATCCTCACCCAGCGCGACGGCAAGGCCACCGGCTCGGCCCGCTCCGTGGCCGGCTTCGACGTACACGAGGCTCTGGAAGCCTGCGCCCCGCTGCTCGACCAGTTTGGCGGGCACCGCGCCGCCGCCGGCCTCACCCTCAAGGTGGAGAACGTGCCGGCGTTTCAGCGCCGCTTCGAGGAAGTGGTGGCCCACACCCTCACCACCGAGCACCTCGTGCGGCCGGTGGAAGTGGCCGCGTGGCTGCCGCTGGGCCGCATCACCGAGGCCTTTTTTGCCGAGCTGCGCCGCATGGAACCCTTCGGCCCCGGCAACCCCAACCCCGTGTTTGCCTCGGCGCGGCTGGTGGCCGTGCCGCACAGCGCCCGCGTGGTGGGCACGGGCCACCTCAAGCTGCGGCTGGCCTCGACGGATGCCACCGGCCCGGCCCTCGACGCCATCGGCTTCGGCCTGGCCGACTACCTGCCCGAAATCGAGCAAGGAAAGCCCTTCAGCGCCTGCTACACCATTGAGCTGAACGAGTACCGCGGCCAGCGCAGCGTGCAGCTGCGCGTGCTGGACGTGCGCTGGGAGTGAGGCGCTTCGCTTAATTAAGAATGAGGAATGATGATTGTTGTCATCCTGAGCTTGCGAAGGACCTTATCACGTTCGCGTCGTTGGAATTGCGATGTACTGTTTCTGCGTGATAAGGTCCTTCGCAAGCTCAGGATGACAACAATCATCATTCCTCATTAAGCGAAGCGTACCACACCCACCACATGAGCGGCAGTTGCAGCGGCAGCCGCCCCCAGGCCACCCAGCCGGAAATGTGCAGCTGCCCGTGCACCAGGGCCATGTACACGTTGGCCGGGAACACGGCCACCAGCAGCGCCAGCAGGCCCCAGCCCGCCAGCCGCCGCGTGCGCGCGGGCAGCAGCCCCAGCCCGCCCAGCATCTCAAACACCCCGCTGGTGTACACCAGGGCCAGTGGCTGCGGCAGTTGCGGCGGCATGATGGCGAGGTAGGTGGCCGGGTGCACGAAATGCCAGACGCCGGCCAGCACGAAAAGCAGGGCCAGCGCGCAGCGACTGAGGAGGCGGGTGTTCATGGGCGGGTAAAAGTCGGCCAGAAAATCCGGGAACCCGCCGCCCGCGGCCGCGTTAATTCAAGGGGCGGCGTAGAATTTTTGGCTGCTCGTTTGTTGTTCCCCGCGCCCAAGGCCGCCCAAAGGTTCGCCTTGCCCGCCGCGTGCCAGGGGCGTACTTTTGTGTTACTAAATCAATTTTCCCACCCAGCTTATGCAAACCGCCACCTCCACCAATATTTACGACCTCACCGAAGAGCAACTGGCCGTGCGCGACGCCGCCCGCGAGTTTGCCCAGGAGCTGTGGGCCGGCGTCATCGAGCGCGACGAGCACCAGAAATTCCCTGCGGAGCAGGTGAAGAAGATGGGCGAGCTGGGTTTCATGGGCATGATGGTGAGCCCCGAATACGGCGGCAGCGGCCTCGACACCGTGAGCTACGTGCTGGCCATGGAAGAAATCAGCAAGGTTGACGCCTCCTGCTCGGTCATCATGAGCGTGAATAATTCGTTGGTATGCTGGGGCCTGGAGAAGTACGGCACCGAAGAGCAGAAGATGAAGTACCTGCCGCGGCTGTGCTCGGGCGAAATCATCGGCGCCTTCGCCCTGAGCGAGCCCGAAGCCGGCTCCGACGCCACCAGCCAACGCACCACCGCCGAAGACCGGGGCGACCACTACCTGCTGAACGGCACCAAAAATTGGATTACCAACGGCACCACCGCCTCGGTGTACCTCGTCATCGCCCAAACCCACCCCGAGCTGAAGTCGCGCGGCATCAACGTGCTGATTGTGGACAAGGACATGCCCGGCTTCCTCCAGGGGCCCAAGGAAAACAAGCTCGGCATCCGCGGCTCCGACACCTGCTCGCTGATGTTTACCGACGTGCGGGTGCCCAAGGAAAACCGCATCGGCGACGACGGCTTCGGCTTCAAGTTCGCCATGCAGGTGCTGGCCGGGGGCCGCATCGGCATCGCCGCGCAAGCCCTGGGCATCGCCTCCGGCTCGCTGGAGCTCAGCCTCAAGTACGCCAAGCAGCGCAAGGCGTTTGGGGTCGAGATTTCGCAGCACCAGGCCATCCAGTTCAAACTCGCCGACATGGCCACCAATGTCGACGCGGCCCGCCTGCTGTGCCTGCAAGCCGCCGCCGACAAAGACAACCACGCCGATTACGCCAAGTCGGGCGCCATGGCCAAGCTGTTTGCCTCGAAAGTGGCCATGGACAGCGCCGTGGAAGCCGTGCAGATTCACGGCGGCTACGGCTTCGTGAAGGAGTACCACGTCGAGCGGTTCATGCGCGACGCCAAGATTACCCAGATTTACGAGGGTACTTCCGAAATCCAGAAAATTGTGATTTCGCGGGAAATCCTCAAGTAAGAACTGAATTGCCTAAAATTCAGATTCATTGCACAAAACCCAGCCACAAAATGGCTGGGTTTTTAGTTTTTGTGAATTTCAAGGTGTTATATTGCATTGCGGTAGCCACCCAGTTACCCCTCCGCACCCCTTTTCCCGCCGCAATTGGCCGTTGAATTATGGAAGATTACAATAAAGTCATCGAATCGCTGGGCGTCCGCTACATCAAGGCGAAGAACCTGGTGTTGCACCAGCCGTTCACCGTTCGCAACTCGTACGACGTCGGCAACAACCTCATTCTGCTCCACAAAGGGCACATCACCTTCGGCGAAGACGAGCAAGTGGTGGAAGAGGGCGAGATGCTGTTCATCCCCGGCGGCCGCCCCACCCGCGTGAGCTACGGCCACGACCTGAAAAACCGCGTCATCACCAACGACGACCTCATTTCCAACAAAGACAAGTTCTTCACCTCCAACGACAGCCTCGACCTCATCGGCGACGCCGAAGAAAGCCACAGCTTCGTGAGCTTCGAGGCCAAGGTGTTCGACTCGGTGAACTTCTTCGCTTCGCTCGACGTGCCGGCCTTCCTCATCAGCGGGCAGTCGAAACTGGCCAACCTGGTTATCAAGGTGGTGGAAGAAAGCATGCAGGACCTGCCCGGCCGCGAGCGCCTCATCAACATCTACACCGAAAACATTGTGGTGGAAGTGGTGCGCTACGTGCTGCGCAACAACATGTTTGTGGAACAGTTGGCCACCAACAGCACCTATTTCAAAGACCCGCGCCTGATTGACCTGTTCAATTACATCAAGGAGAACCTGGGCGGCGACCTTTCCAACAAGGTGCTCTCGGGCGTGGCCAACGTGAGCGAGGACTACGTGGGCCAGTATTTCAAGATGCTGACCAACATCAACCCGCAGGACTACATCGAGTACCAGCGGATGGAGCGTGCCGTGTTCCTGCTGCGCACGACGAAGAAAAGCATCCGCGACATCGGCAAGGAAGTGGGCTACAAAGACACGGCCTATTTCTGCCGCCGCTTCAAGATGATGTTCGGCATCCCGGCCGGCAAGATGCGCCGCCGCGAGTCGGCTATGAACATCTGAGCGCCGCTGGCAATAAAAAAGCCCCGCTGCAACGCGCAGCGGGGCTTTTTTGTGGCTTTCTGAATGGGCGTTACTCCAATACAACGCGGCGGTTGGTGGTCCCAGCGGCGTAGCCCACCCGCAGCACGTACACGCCCCGTGGCAGTCCGGACGTGTTCAACGTCAATTCGGACAGCGGCGTGGACTGGGTGAGCACGGCCCGGCCCAGCGCGTCGAGCAACTGCACCTGCCGGGGGCGCGCCGCCGCGTCCAGACGCAGGTGCAGGTAGTCGTGCGCGGGCACGGGCCAGGCGTCCAGCCGGGCCAGCGGCTGGGGCGCGGCCACGGCCAGCACGTGCGCGTCGAGCAAGCGGGCAAGGCCGTTGACGGGCAGCCCGCTTACCTGTTGAAACGTGCCGGCGGTGAGAATGGCCCCGTCGGGCTGCACCAGCAGGCGAACCACGTCGAGGCCGGGGCCGCCGCCGGGCAGAAAGCCCACGTCCTCGGCGCCCATGGGCAGCAGGCGGGCCAGGCCGTAGTAGGCATTGCCCCGTAAGATATCGGCTCCCACCAGCACCCGGCCGTTGGGCTGCACGGCCAGGGCGGTCAGGCTGTAGACGGTGCCGCTCAGGCTGGCCACGAAAGAAGCGTCGGGCGCGCCGGTGGGCAGCAGCCGGGCCACGTCGCTGGTGGGCACCGCCCCGTAGGCCGAAAATTTATTGCCCACGTAGATTCGGCCGCTGGCATCGAGGGCAAGAACTGTTTCGCGGGTGGCGTCTACCGGGGTGAGCGCAAAAGAATTGTCGAGGGCGCCGCTAGGCAGCAGGCGCCACACCAGCACCGGCCGGATGGCCCCCGGCGCCAAGCGGCGCGACGCGCCGCCCACCAGAATGCGCCCATCGGGCTGCACCCGCAGCGTGAAGCCCCCCGTGGAATCGGCGGGCACGAAGCCGGGGTCGGGCTGGCCAGTGGTGCCCAGCACCCGCGCCAGCACCTGGGGCCGGGCGGCCGGATTGGGGCGCAGGTTGAAGTAGCCGGTGAGCAGCACGTTGCCGTCAGGCTGCAAGGCTACTTGCTGTATCTGGCTGCTGCTGCTGTTGTCGACGGGTTGAAGCGGCGGGGCAAACGCCCCGTCCAACGCGCCGCCGGGCAGCAGGCGGGCCAAGCCGCGGCGGACCGTGCCGGCCACGTAGCCAAAGCGCCCGGCCAGCAGCACCTTGCCATCGGCTTGCAGGGCCACGCTGTTCACCACCCCATTGCAGGCCGTGGTGAAGGCGGGGTCGGGGGTTCCGTTGGCGTCCAGCCGGGCCACGTAGCCGGCCGCCTGCCCGTTGATTTCGTTGAAGTCGCCCCCCACCAGCAATTGCCCGTTGGGCTGACGCACCACGTCGAGCACACTGCCCAGTTGCTGCACCGTCGGCGCGGCCGCGGGCAGGTATACCCCACCAGCCGAGAGCACGGCCAGCGGGGTAGGCTGGGCGCCGGGGCTGCCGAACGGTACGGGCTGCCCGCCCACCAGCAGTTGCCCATTGGGCAGGACTTGCAGCGAATACGGGTACCGCTCGCCGTCGGCGGCCGCGGTTTGGTTGGCAAACGACGCATCGAGCGCGCCGGTGGGCAGCAACCGCACGAGGCGGCCTATGGGCGCGCCGTCGTAGAGTAGGGCCGACGTTGCCACCAAAACTTTGCCATCGGCTTGCAGCGCCAACGGCCCAAAATAGGAGGCATTGGGTCCGCCGAAATTCATGCCGGGCTGCCAGCTTGCATCAGCTGCGCCCGTGGGCAGCAGGCGGCGCAGCGTCCGGGTGCCGTTGCCGCCAAGCAGGGCCAGTAGGTTGCCGTCGGGCTGTAGTGCCAAACTGCCGGCCTGAGTGCCAGCCGGCAGGGCGGCGTTGAAGCCAGTATCGAGGGCGCCGGTGGGCAGCAATCGGGCCAGGGCACGGCGCGGCTGGCTTTGTACGGTGGTGAAGTTGCCGCCTATGATGATTTTACCATCCGGTTGCAGCAGCACTGTTTTCACCTCATCGGAGGGGCCGTTGCTCAGCAGCGTTTGGAAGCTGGCATCCACGGTGCCGTCGGTATTCAGGCGCACGACGGCGGGCGAGGAGGTCCCGTTGGCAGCCCCCAAAAAGCCCCCCACCACCAGCTTGCCATCGGGTTGCTCAACGACTGACCGCGGCGTTAGAGTGGGCGCTACGGCGGACGGCGAAAAAGCCGCGTCGGCGGTGCCGTCGGTGTTCAGGCGCAGCAGGCCCACGCGGGAGATTCCACCTATTTGCAAAAGGCTGGCGGGGTTCAGGCCGAGCACTAGCAACTGCCCATTGGCCAAAGGCACCACTTGAGTAATCTCGCCCCGCAACCCAGCTACGTTAGCCTGAAACCCAGCGTCGAGTTGGGTGCTGCCGGCCAGCAGGCGGGCTAAGTTGTAGAAACCGGCCACCGCAACATCGGTGCCCGCCACCCGGCTGAACGTGCCCACCAGCACCCGCTTGCCATCGGCCAACTGAATGGCTTGGCCAACAAGGGCCGGCGCATACACCCGCCCAATGGCGAACGCTGGGTCTAGCATGGGCCCCTGCGCCTGAACAAGGCCATTAGCCAAGCAACTGAGCAAAAATAGGGTAAAAATACGTCGCATAAGCAGGGAAAAAAGGCGACCAGCCAGCGGAAGCGGGCTGGTCGCTGATGAACCAGGAAAATAAAACTAGTGCTTGATTTCAACGTGCTGGCGCAACACTTGTCCGTTGCTCGCCGCTACGAGAAAGTAGATGCCAGCGGGCAAATCGGCAGTGGCAAAGGTGCATTGCGCGCCGGTTGCGGCTTGCTCCCGCACGAGGCGGCCCTGTCCGTTATACAGTCTAATTGTCGCGTTGCGCATCAAATCGTCAACAGCTTTTAGCTGAATTAGCATACTACCGTCAGCCGGATTGGGATATGCGGCGAGGTTGCTGGTTGCTTCTTTGCTGCTCAGTTCCGGCCGGTTTGGGTAACAATTAGGGTTGTTGTCCACGAGCAGGACGAGGCCTCCCGCAGGGCTGCGGAATCGGTAGTCGTACTGAGAAGGTGGTGTCGGGCGCGTTGCCTGTTCGAGCAGGCCATTACAAATGTTGATGGCCTTGACGTACACCGAGTAGTACGTTGGGGCGGCGGTAGGGCCATGTAACACATTAGCAGTAAATGATGGAAGGCCGTCGAATGCGGTTAGCCGAGTTTCCTGGCCAGCCGGCCCAGCAAACCACTGGGTGGTCGTAAGGTCGAAATTACTGGCGTAAGACGGTCGAAATACGACGTTTTCATCATGGCATACGCTAAAATTATAAGTTGCCGCGTTTGGCGGCTGATAGTTAAGCGCAAAATCTGTTATAGAACTCACTAATACGTCAACCGTGGCGGGTGAACTTGCAATGCTGCCCGCGCGCGTGGCAGTGACTGTTATTGTAACATAATCGTCAATCCCAGAATCGCCTCGAATGGTCACACTGGGTCCAGTTGCCGTTCGCAGGCCACTCGTGCCGAATGTGGCACCTATGCTTACACTCCATGTGTAAGTTGTGGTTTGGCCGCGACCGGGTAAATTGCATTCCTCTCGCACGGCGAACGTGCGCGCAATGCCGCCGGCACATAGCTTGTCTGGGGCAGTTAGCAGAACCGGAGTAGGGGTGACGTTAAAGATTTCCTTACGCATGAAATCCGCGTTGCCGGTGGTAAGTTGAATGTGTTCCTCATTGGCTCCGGTAGGACCGTAATACGCGTCAAAGGGAATCGTGCCGGCGCAAACCAGATTTGTGCTGGTCAGAGGCTGGCAGAAATCATCTGCTCCACCACCAGCAGGCTGATAGGCGAGCGCGCTGTGCATGGGTATGAATGCAGCATTTTTCTGAAGAGAATAGATGGTGGCCAAGATGATACCGTGGCGGTCTCGCACTTTTCCAGCAATCTCATCATTAACCCCAAACCAACCGCCGGGACCGGCGTCAAGCCCACACGAGTTATTTGGACCGGTGGCGTAATAATTGCGGCCCCGGCCAATTGGGTAGTGACCTTCTAACACCCGGATGGTATTGCCATAGCCCGGTGAGAAATGCACCCGCGCCGAAACCAAGCCAACGCCTGCGAACTTGCCACGCAGATAAAAAGCTTGGTCACCGTCAGCGATGGGTCCGGTGCCGGTAGTTTTAATCTGGTGTTGGGCCGAAAGGCTGCCGTTGACAACAGCCACGCGACGCAGTTGCTGCGGCCAACTGCCAGCGTTGGCTAGGTTGGACACGTAACGCCCCCGCTCAGGGTCGGCCCGGAAGGGTACCGTATTGCCAGCTAGTTGCGAATAGTGCTGAAGCGACAGTTCTTTCGAGGCGGCCGAGTTTATTTGGCTCAAACCATCTTGAGCCTCTACCTTGCCAAGGTCTTCGGCAAAATATTTTAAAAATAGTTGGTCGCCGATGGGCGTGTTTGCGCCATTGTGCGGCGAGTCGAGCGAGACGTATAGGCGAGTGTTGTGCTGCCACATGGGGGCACCGGTTGCCTGGTACTGCTGCTCCATATAGGACAACGCGAAGCGGGCAATCTGTCCGCCCATACTTGGGCCTACAATAACCAGTTTTTCCGTAGAATTAGCTGCTGCCAACTGCGTGTTCAACTGCTGAATGAGTTTCACTAACACGTACGCATTGGACTCAATAAACGTGCTGCCACCACGATAATAAATTGGTACGAGAAAAAAACCCGCGTTGAAATAGCCGATGATGACGCGTGGAAAGTTGAGGATAACAACATCGTAACCCCTTGCCCGCAACTCATCAGCTAAATTCTCTTCTCGATTTGTGGTACTACTCATATACACTAGCTTGTCAGCATATATATTGCCGGCCTTTCGCTCGTCGTCATGGTCAAACCCATCGATGAGAATAACAGGTTTTGTGACGTTCTGCTGCGTTTGGTTGCAGCTTTTCATCGGGTTGGTGCTGTAGTAGTATTCTACTTCACCTATACCGGCCCGGCCATTGCGGGAGTAGGTAATGTCGGCTGTTAGGAGCGGGTTCAGAGCAAAACAACTGGCTACAGCTGGGCGAATGTTCTTAGCGTAAGGCGCGTTTTTGGAATAAGCGCCCACGGCACTCACAAACAGGAAAGAGCGAGTGATGCGTTGCGAGCCATCAGTGAAATACAGTGTGTAAGTACTTGTTCTAAATTAATTGTGCAATTAAAACGTCATGCTGAGCTTGTCGAAGCATCTTTACCGCTTCGTTGAGTAGTTCAAACGAAGCGGTAGAGATGCTTCGACAAGCTCAGCATGACGCCCTAATACCTCGTTTAATTTTGTGCAGGCACTTAGCTAAGCACTTTGCGGCCCGTGCTCCCGTATGTCACGGTGCGGGTCTGGTTTGGTAACAGGGTCTGCGGACCGTTGCCATCGGCAAAGTCCACGCTAACGCTGCTCAAGGTACGGCCGGTGTTAGCGTAGCAAAGGCGGGTATCTAATCGGAATCGGAGCACTCCGTAGCGGGCGGTGTCGAGTAGGGCCGCCATCACCGTCACTTCCTGCGTGAGGTAGGGAGAACGGGGACGGCCCGGTACGTCGTGCAGCAGGGCAGGGGTGTTGGTGTCGTAATACAACAAGTTGCTGGCCACGGCAGTGCTGTCAATGTAACCAAACTTATATTGCAACATGCCAATCAGAGCCGTGTCGCGGTCGCTGCTTTGACGGGCGTAGTCGCGTACGTTGGCTTGGCAGGGCAGCAGAGCGGTGTTGAAGGCAGTGGTGTGCAGGTCGTACACGGCCTGTCGGAAATGCAGCACACTGGAGGTGTCGGGAGCTTGCGCATTGAACTGAATCAAGCCCGCGCCCTGGGCTGCCCTGTCATACAACACACCATAAGGCACCTGATTTTTGTCGAGCGGCGCGAACACGCTATCAGCGTGTGACTGAAACGAGCTGATAGGCTCAGTACAGTAAACAGGACTGGTACCGCCCCCACCAGGGGGGATTATGTGAGGTGGTCTAGGTAAAACGGGCAGTGAGAAGTCTTAACTTTTACTGCCCATGACCGAGAAACTGAATCCTGGCGGCTTGCCTGCCACCCGAAAGAAATACACGCCGGCCTTCAAGGCGGAGTGCGTGCGCCAAGTGGCCGCCGGCGCTCGGCAAAGCGACGTGGCCCGTGCCCAGGGCATTTCGCCCGCGTTGCTGGGGCGCTGGCAGCGCCAAGCCCTAGAGGCCGCCGTGCCCAGCAGCGCGGAGCGCGACGAAATCAGGCAGTTGCGTGCCGCGCTCAAACGCGTGGAAATGGAGCGCGATATTTTAAAAAAAGTCGTAACCATCTTCTCCCAACCGCCTCAGTGATGAGCCGCTACGCCTTTATCGCGGCCTGCGCCGAGCCGTGGCCCGTGCAGTTGCTGTGCCAGGTACTGGGCGTGAGCCCAGCCGGCCATTACCAGTGGCGGCAACGGCCGGCCGCCGCACCGGCACCGTGGCAGGCGGCGGCGCAGGATGCCTTCACGCGCCACGCCCGCCGGTATGGCACCCGCCGGTTGCGGGCCGAATTATGCGCCGAAGGCCACGCGGTGGGGCGTTACGCTCTGCGCACCTGGCTGCGCCGAAAGGGCCTGCGCGCCTTGAGCACCCGCCCGCAACGCCCCCGCACGACCGTGGCCGACCCGGCCGCCGTGGTGGCGGAGAACCGGCTGCTGGGCCAGCCCGCGCCCACCGCCCCGGACCAGGTGTGGGTGGGCGACATCACGTACTTGCCCCTGGTGGGCGGGCGCTGGTGCTACCTGGCCACCTGGCGTGATGCCTGCTCCCGGCGCGTGGTCGGCTGGCACCTGGCCGCGCAGATGCCCACCGAACTCGTGCTTCATGCGCTGGAACAAGCCCTGACGCTGCGCCAGCCCGCGCCGGGCCTGATTATCCACGCCGACCGCGGCAGCCAGTACACCAGCCAGGCGTGCCGTGCCCGCATCGAACAAGCCGGCGCACTGCCCAGCTTCAGCCGGCCGGGTAATCCGTACGATAACGCCCAGGCCGAAGCCGGCTGGAGCACCCTCAAAACGGAGCTGCTGCCCCACGGAGAAGCCTTTGCCAGCCTCGAAGAGGCCCGCCTGGAGGTCGCCCATTACCTCGACACCTACTTCAACCTCGACCGCCGCCACTCCGCCCTGGGCTACCGCTCGCCCCACCAATTTGAACGCGACTTGAAACTCAACCTATCTTAGCTCACTGTCCGTTTTTGCTGGACCACCCCAATGGATATTGCTTGCGGGGCAGACGCGCCAAGCCTTTGAGAATACACTTGGTATGGCAGCACTACCGCCAACGCCAAGCCCAACATGAAAAAGTGTTTCATGAACCGAACGGAAAAGTGAAAAGAAAAGAAGGATTATTGCTGACGGTCGAAGCGCCCATCCGTGACATGAATGGTTTTTGCGGGGTCGAGGTTGCTAACAGCAGTGAACTCAAATGTGCCAGCAGCTACGCGCTTGACCAATACGTTGCTTATGTCAACGTAAGTGAGTTCTACTTTGCCTACATGCATTGCATCAGTGCCGTAAACCTCCCTCGTGTTGTCATTGGGGAAGAAAACTGCATAATTGCGGCACTGACTAGGGGATGCTGCCGGCAAATAAGGCGTGGTCTGATTAAGCTGATAAGCCCCAATTAATGCCTGATTTTTGTAATCAGGGACACTATTCAAAAAAATTTGTAGGCTGCCCTCCTGGCTTCCGAACTTTCCATTTAGCCGTAAATAGAACGCGCTATCGTAAGCGAATCCGCCGCCGATGCCTTGTACTCTGCCCGGCCCGCTGCCGAACCCCGTAGCCACGAAAGGCTGCCCGTTAATGTAGCAACCGGCTGTGTTAGCTCCTGTGTGGGTGGCCTCTGGCAGGGGCGAAGAGACGTCTTTCTTGCAGCCAGTCACGCTCAAGGCGATGACTAAAGCCAGTCCAGTTATTCGTTGCATAGTGGTAGAACTATGGTGAAACGTTACACCTTTTAAAACGGCTGGCTAAGTACTTGTTCTAAATTAATTGTGCAATTAAAACGTCATGCTGAGCTTGTCGAAGCATCTTTACCGCTTCGTTGAGTAGTTCAAACGAAGCGGTAA
>Ga0209511_1003635_pt1 | contig 11693 bp, 15 predicted proteins | sample SSSSmetaG_FD_184141 | JGI IMG/M metagenome (GOLD analysis project Ga0209511, IMG submission 184141) | Glacier valley bacterial and archeal communities from Borup Fiord, Nunavut, Canada, to study Microbial Dark Matter (Phase II) - ​SSSS... | ecosystem: Environmental > Aquatic > Freshwater > Ice >... | reverse complement strand
GAGCGTCACCGGAAACCGGCCCATACCGTACAGGGAGAGCCCGCCTTTCTCGCTCATCTTGAGCGTAAGACCGCCCTTGTCTTTGTTCTTGAGCTGGGCATTCTCTGCCCGAAGGCGCTCCAGCTCCGCTTGCATCTCCGATTCAGTTATCAGTTATCCCTTTTCATCCACCCAATCCCGTTTATCGAGTGACAGGGAATGAATTACGCGCCAATGGTCTTGCGGAGATCCTTCAATAGAACAAGCAAATGCAGCGGGTCGGTCGGCGAAGGAACGAAGTCGAACTGTTCGTAATAGCGCTTCGCGGCATTATCTTTTGCATGAACAACCAGGGCGCGAATGCCGGCAATATCGGCAGCTTGTAAGGTGCGTAGAACGGCATCCCGCAGAAGGGAGCGTCCAATTCCCTTCCTTTGCCAATCTTGATGAACGGCAAGACGCGCCAACAGCATGATTGGAACGGGGTGTTTTGCCAGTCCTTTTTGGAGACGCTCCGGGGCATCCGCATATTCAACCTGACCCACAGCTAAGCTGTAATAGCCAGTGATGACGCGGTTTACGAGTCCGATGTACGTTTGAGCTGCATTCGCCCCTTGATTCTGAAGGGCGTGTTTTAGGAGCCAACTGTTGAGGTCCGGTTGCCCGCAGTCGAACGCTTCGAGCACATGCTCGCGCCTTAGCTTTTCGATGCTGCGCGTCTCACTCACCGGCTAGAGCCAGAGTCGAAGAATCCCGGTTTGCTCAGGAGCGCTTGGAGATGAGGCAAAGACCGTGCAGGAGCATCGAGAGCAGCTTGGAATGCAGCCCAATCCACTGTATCCAAAGCAAAAATGCGGCGCTCCGCAAGTGTTTCCTCTGCCTTGGATAGGGCGCTCTCCATCACAAAATCACTCATGGAGCGATGCGATGCAAGTGCCGCAGCTTGTAGCTTCGCCTTTGCTGACCGAGAAACCCGCACATCCAGCTTTTCTGTGCGCCGTTCGGTTATTACGGGCAGAGTCGCCATAGCCTTATCCTCCACCGTCAGGATACAAGAGTGTAATGACAACGTCAAGACAGCAAGCTGAGTGCAGACCCCATAAAGATATCTTTCATGGTTCAATAGGGATTTCCTACAATAAAGCAATACTACTTTGCTACTCGAATAACACATGATAATCACACTTTGCAATGGCAAAGGCGATAGTGGCAAAACGACCCTCTCGGTGCTCTTGGGGTGTGCCTTGGTTGAGGCCGGACACAACGTGGCCCTTCTCGATACTGATCCGCAACACACGGCAACGCGCTGGGTTAAAGAGGTAGGCGGAATCGAGATTGCAGAGCTAGGCAAGGAGTACGGGGCGCTTTTTATCGACACAGCTCCGCGTGTGGAGTCCAAAGAAGTAACAGATGCGATTCGACGGGCCGATGTAGTCGCGCTCGTAACCTCTCCCTCGCCCGCAGACCTCTTTACCTCGCGCGATACAGCTATGTTGATCCATCGCGAAGGGGCTCAGAACCGCGCCCGCGTTTTGTTCAATCAGGTTCAGCCGGGCACTATTCTTGCCCGCGATCTGGAAGACATGGCCGAGCAGATAGGCCTCCCGGCTTTCAAGAGCACATTGCGCCGACGCCAGGCATACCAACATGCCGTCCTCATGGGATGGAAGTCCCTCGGAGGGGAGGCTCGGGAAGAGTTGTTCAAGATGGCCCTCGAAATCGTTGGGCTGCAAAGTAGCAAAGGTGTAAAGTAGGAAAATAGCAAAGGGGCATTATGTCTTCTAAGTCTCATCAGCTTCTCTCTAAACTTAAGAACTCACTTCCAAAGGTCGAGACGAATGCAGAACCAACTCGCATGCTCCATGTGTTTCCCGACTTGGCGACGAAATCGGCCAAAGGTGCGCGTGCGGCTAAACTCTCGGTGAGCCTGTACCAGCACGATATCGACCGTCTGGATACGATCAAGGATTTTATGAAGTCCCAGGGATTCAGGAACCTTTCCGATTCCGAGGCGCTTCGGCTTGCCTGTAGGAGGGTCGCAATCGACGGGGCACTAATTGACGTTTATAAGTCGATGCAGTCCGAAGATGGGCGACGGAAGCAGGAGTAGCAAAGTGTGAAAGTAGTAACAACGCTAAGAAGCAATCTGCTAAGCAATGACTTTGGACCGCAAGAAGGATGATGAGTGAGATCCTGGTGTCCCCCAAAAAGCGGCGCTAGTACGCTAAAGAGCATAAGGATGCCATCGATAACAGTATCGAGCGGCCTGCTGGATCATGCGATGCCGGCGGCCCACGCTCACCGCGCTCTCAGGATGTGGCGCAGGTCAGAGGACAGGACAAGACCGAGCAGGAGCAAAGCATTGGCCGAGGGCACGGGATGGGGACGTAAACCATACAAGGGTTCCTAAACCATCTCGGATCTGGGGAGCAATGGAACAGTGAAACGACTCAAGGATTGGTATGGCGGTTCTGGCCAAGATTAATCTGCGGTTCGGAGTGGTCGTAGTTAGCCTCGAACGACTTAGGAGTAGGCTTCGAGGCAATACTTTGAGCCAGTGGGGGGGAGGTGGAGGCATCAGGGAAAGCAAAAGCACAGATTTGTAGAGATAGAGCATAGATAGATCCTCAGAAGCTGTGCGACGCCCGAATGTAGATCTTATTTAGCCGCTAAAAGATTGCGAACACGAGCTCAGCCCCGATCAGCCGGCATCCCAATCACTTGAGGTGGAGCAATGAAAGTTCAAGTCACACTGACACGCACGGATACTGGGGCGAACACAAAGGTCAAATCAGAAAGCGGTGAAATGAGCAAAAACTATTCTTCATGGGAGGAGGCTCTGAGCGATGCTGTGCACATTGGCCTCATTAACACTGTAGAAGCAGTCGCTGCAAAGGTTCTTCCGTCTGGCTTTCCATTACATACCAACGCGGAGCTTGACACTTCCAGAATGAGCAGCCAAGGCTTTCTTTCCGGGAGAACCTACCCGCCGCAATAGGATGCGAATGAGCGAATCAGATGGTAAGGCTATTTTCTGACGTTTTGTAGAGTTACACCAAAGGCGACAAGCTGGCTCTGCTGCATCATCTTTGTGTGCCGGAGTTCATCCGCTTCGTCTCTTCGCCAAGCTGCGATTGCGAATACCTCGAACAGTCTGTTAACACAGCGCATCTGCCTTTTATGTAAGGCTTGCGCGTGAGGCGATGGCCTTTGCGGATTACCGGCATCAATTCGAAGCCCTTGATCGTAGCGGCTGCCGTCTTCAACGTCTGAAAGTCGCGCGTTGGTCGAATGACCTGCTTGAGCGCTCGATGATTCGCTTCAACGATGTTGTTCAGGTAGGTGTAGGTCCCCTGCTTTGTATAGGCTGATAGCTTACCTTCTTGTTGCAGTCGGCTGATGGCTTTGGGATAGGAGCCGAGTTGGTCCACGGTGATCGAGGACGGCGGCCAGTGGCGCATCGTCCTCAACGCTTTGCCCAGTAATCGATAGGCAGCGCCTGTGTTTTGCCGGTCTGACAACATCAAGTCGACTAGCCGCCATGCTTTTCGACGGCCCGGAATAGATACTTCCACTTGCCACCAACCCAATCAGATAATGGGAAACATTCCGTCTATGCGATAAACCAACCGTAGGTTTCATACCGCTAAAACAAAATGCAACGAATGTCACATCATCTTTTTGAGGCTTTCAGGAACTAATACCCGCTCCGTAGCTTCCCCTAATCGTCCATGCGGCGGCTTGGTTCAAGTCTTCACGGGGTCTTTTCCTTTGGCGTCGTGGAGCAGTCGTGACCCTCAAACATCCTGTCAATTTCTTGCTTTGCTGTGGCTTCGTCGGGTGCTCCTGATTCCCGCCTCTCGCCGCAGTCGTCACATACCCCTACGGTTCTTCCGCTATCCATCCGAGTTATTTTGATGTGGTGGTTCTTCATGGTTTCAATCATTCCACCGCCTGTCCCGTTGCGCTAGTCTGTTGAAGTTCAAACTGCACCACTACCGATTTTGCTTCGCCCTTGACAGGTGGTTGTTCAAGCCGCGATGTTGAGCCGCTTTGTAAACTTTCATGTAAGGTCGCTATCGAGAGATTGACCGTCGAATCTTATTCTAGAAACTGGATTTAGGGATGACGCAGCGAAAAGCAGGGTGGTCCTGACGGCATCATGAAATTTCAGAGTCAATATGCGGCACTTCAGGCGGGCGCTCTGCAGCGAGCGATCTTCAACAGCGCCAACTTCTCCATATCTTTACCAATCTCAATTATTCCTGCCTGACTTTCGTACGACTGCAAACTCTCGTGTGCTAAAATCGCGCGCATGCCTTTCATAGTCATCCTCATCATCCTCTTACTACTCTTCGGCGGCGGCGGCTACTACATGGGACCCGGGCTCGGCTATTACGGCGGAGGTGGCCTCAGCCTCGTTCTGCTACTGGTGATTCTCTACCTGCTGTTCGGGAAAGGTCGCGGCCGACTTTAGAAACAAGAGGTGGCGGCCTGCGGGATCTTGGCCGCGTCGGGAAGAGAGGTAGGGTCACCGCTCTCTTCGTCTGCCCCTCTGCGGTCAAAAAGACGATGCATTCCAGAAGCGGGAGCCAGTGAATTACGCGGCGTACCGACGCTGCCACGACCGTTGCAGCTTCGGTACGCCGGAATTGCTCTATCGTCGCGCGTCATCATCCCTGTGGTAAGGGCAGAGGTGAGCAGCCTCCAGAACGTGGCCATATAAGGTTATATGCGTTCAGGCGGATAACGCGAGGGGGTGCGGTGGCATCACATTGCGGCAGGAGCAGTGCTCCAGAAGAGGTAATTACAATGGCAAAGCAAGCACACATGGATGCAGCAAAGCTGCATACCGATGCAGCAGGTCAACATATAACCGCGGCAGCGAAGCACGATGTGGGTCATCACGATGATGCCCTTAAACAGTCCGAGCAGGCCCATGCGTCATCCACTGCGGCCCACGGCAAGTCGACCGACGCACACGGCAAATCGGTAGCGGCTGCGAAGAAGTAGTTGGTGCAGAAGGTTGCGGCTAATGCGTCTGAGACTTGCATCCTTGACTTCTGCCGGTCTCTCGACGCACTGGCTTAAAGATGTTGAACTTGATATGGTCTCACGCCCAATTTGTCAGCCGCGCCGCAATTCAGTTCCAGAAGCATCAACAGTCGCCAGTTCCAGACGCATAGATCGAGGGGCTGCGCTTGCAGCTCCTCGTCTTCGCCGTCCTTGCCGCGTGAACGGGAAAGCCGCACGGAATTATGATCATTGGCACGCTCGCGTCCGATGGGTCCGAATATGTGCAGCAGTCTGCTGATGCGCTCCCAGACTAGCGGTCAGCGGTATTTGAGTAGGGTTGTAGCGGATGCAATCCTGCTGCCTCCTCAGCGTGAAGTTATACATTTTGACTCCACAATCACTTCACAGTGACTCAGCGTATTTTTCTCGTTAGTGAAGTCTCTACGCCAAGTCGGCGCTGTCCTACTGCTTCTCGTGTCCTTTGTGGCATCGGTGATGGCATGTATGGCTTCCTGACGCTTTTAGGACCTTTCACCAGATAATTCGAGAACACCCAAGGAGAACGATCAATGAAAATGAAACGATTGCTTTACTCAACCGTCCTAGCGCTGTTGTTATGCGGGCTTGATAGTGGTGCGCTCGAAGCCCAGCAGGCCGTGCAAACTCCCGTTGCTGGAACGAAGGATATGAAAACTCAGATGGACCAAATGCACGCGCAGATGAATCAGATGCGCACGGAGATGGAGCAGGTCCAGACACTCATGAAGGATACAATGGCAAAAATGGCGGCTGCTGATGCCGCTATGAAGGCACACATGGAGACTGAGCAAGCCAGCATGAAGAGTCAAATGGCCCTCCAACAGGGCGTAATTGACCACCTACAAACCATGACCGACCATATGCAATCCATGACAGACTGCATGGCCATGATGCCGACTTCAATGGACAACCAGAAGAAAGGTAAGTCGATGAAGGGCAAAGAGATGATTAAGGACCAGCCCAAATAGTCCCGTACGCTTCCGATTGTTGCGCTTAGGACTTCAAAGGGGGATATATACAGGGCTACGGGATGCACTATTGGAATATGGGCTGGGTTTGGGGCTGCGGGTTGGTATTAATCGTCGCTCTGATTCTAGTTCTACGGACGCGTAAATGATTGGAGTCACCGTCGCTGCGGAATGTCTAGTGGCGCTTTGTCGCTACAAATACAAACGGTTGTCGCCCTCCTGACGGAGTGAGATGTTCCAAGATAACAGTCCGCATTGGAGCAAACTCCTCATCAAAAGCGCTTGATAAGAATTTGCAATGATAGCAATGCACTGCAGTTTGCTCTGCCGCCTGGGTATCAGCGTCAGCAGGCGGCGGCCGAAGCTGGATGCGTTCGTCGGTGTGATCGACGCGATCGTCGAAGAGGACAAGACGCGTCCAGCTAAACAGCGGCATACAGCCAAGCGTGTCTTGGGGCGGCTAAAAGAAGAGCATCAGTTTACCGGCGGCTAAAGGACCGTGAAGAACTACCTGCGTTCGGCGGCTGAGCGCAGCCGTGAGATGTTCGTGCCACTGGTGCATCCGGCGGGCGAGGCGCAGGCTGGTTTTCGCGAAGCTGTGGCGGTAATCGGTGGCGTCGAGTGCAAGGCGCACTATCTGGCGATGGACCTGCCTCATTCTGACGACTGCTTCGTGATCGCGTTTCCGGCAGAGACTATCGAAACCTTCCTGGAAGGTCATGTGAAGGCATTCGCATACTTCGGCGGCGTGCCGACGCGGATACTCTACGACAACACTAAGATCGCCGCGGCAAAGATACTCTGTGGCACGGATCGCCGGCGCACACGGGCTTTCTCTGAACTACAGAGCCACTCCCTTTTTGCTGATAAATTCGGCCGTCCAGCGAAGGGCAACGATAAGGGTAAGGTTGAAGGAGTGGTCGAGTACGCGCGGCGGAACTTCATGGTGCCGATACCGCGCTTCGCCACCTGGGATAAGTTCAACGCGCATTTCGAAGCTGGGTGCCGCAAGCGGCGAGAGCGCACGCTACGCGGGCACACGGAAAACATCGCGCGGCGCTTCAAGTGCGATCGCGCAGCGTTTCTTCACGGGGTCGAGCGTGCATGGAATACAACCGAAGCGGAGAGGTAAAACAAGCGCGCTTCCCTACAAATCCAGACATGTCACCGCACCTGAACTTCGTCGATATGGCTGGACATGGACAACTAATTGCATGTGCGACTTGAAGTCGAGTTTGTCTGCATTTCAGGACCTTTGGAACGCGCTGGCCGTGAGGACGGCGGACCCATTCTTTACCGGGTGCGACACACGGCACAGAGATGGTCTGCTGTGGACCACCTAAAGGAAAGATCCTCTCATTGTGAACTCCGGAGAGTGGCTGAATCCTTCCCTAAAACCATCATTTGATATGTGCGGACGACGGCTTTACTCCGTGCGCCGTCGTAAAGGCCAGTGCCGGCAACTTCTAGGCATGGCTCAAACACCGGCCACCTTTTCGAAGCTCCTCGGAACCTTCGCCGCTCAAACGCTAGGCGCGCACTAAGACGCCGACCCAAGCACCGCCCACTGGCGATAGCACCCTCTCCCGGTCAACGGCGTAGGCCCAGCAACTTCTGGCCCAGGGATGGTGACATGATCACAGTCCACCTGACCGCATCGTCACTCCGAGGTACCACTCGTGCTCAACCTAATCGTTTACACGAACGGCCGCAGATGAAGATGACCCGTGAGCAAGAGTGCCGCGCACTGTGGCACTCTTGGGGGCGGGGCCCTCAACACGCCGATGCGACGTGCCAGCTGTCTTCTTTCGCTCCATGAGCACATTTACAATGGTCCTAATGAAACCTGTGCAGGATGAGCACCGTTACTTCCTACGTCGACGAGACTGGTGATCCGAATTTTTATGCCAAGGGCAGAAAGCTGATCGTCGGTACGGAAGGTTGCTCTCGCACATTTGGTTTAGGTTTTCTGCGAACGGCAGATCCTCATACTCTCCGCCAGCGGCTTTCAGACTTGCACAGCACTCTGCTGGCAGACCGTTACCTCGCAGCGGTTCCTTCGATGAAGAAGACCCGGATGGCATTCCACGCCAAGGACGGCTGCCCGGAAGTCCGCAAAGCAGTGTTCCAATGCCTCGACGGCTGCGACTTCTCTGTCCATGTTGTGATTGCACGCAAGCTTGAGAGCATCTTCGTGAGCACACTTAGGCAGTCGCAGGATGCGTTTTATGACGATCTCACTTCGGGACTGTTCGAAAGACAATTGCATCTGGCCACGCGGAATACGATCATGTTTGCCATGCGTGGCGACAAAGCCAAACAACATGTGCTGCGTTCAGCCGTAGAAGCAGGCATCGCATCCTTTCGGAACAAATATCCGAACGCCGGTCTAACGACGGTCGAAGTGCAAACCGCCTATGCTGGAGAGGAGCCACTCTTGCAGGCCGCAGATTACGCATTGTGGGCGGTCCAGAGAGCCTTCGAAAGAGGGGAGATGCGGTACTTCGAATTTCTCAGCAGCAAAATCGAGCTTGTGTGGGGTATCTACGATTTTGCCAAGGTGAAGGCTGGGGGACACTGGCGCTTCCCTCTAGATCTATGAAAACGAATTGATCATTTTGCGCGTCGAGTACCTCCATTAGGTTCGATTCCTTGATTCCACCGATGACTTTCAAAGTAGTTTTCGATAGTCCGTTCGTCTTCCAATCCATGATCGGTTGATTCGGAGCTGCATCGAGAATACACACCGACGCTCCGCTTTGAGCGAGATAAGTTGCAAGTAGTAGTGTTGTAGTGCTCTTCCCGGCTCCACCCTTCGGATTTGAAACTGCAATTACAGGTATAAACACTCTTTCTTGCGACATTGCTCATCGCTGCGAAATTGCGACTCTATTGCAGTATTGCAGTTATATCGCACCTATATTTTTTATCGCAACTAGCAGTATAAAAGCGTGACCTTAGTTGCGATATCGCTTGGTCCGGCTGTTGCGGCAGTCCATGAGCTTTCGTGGCCCACCAGCAGCAGGACAGGAACGCCCCGTCACGCCCATCAAACGTTGCAAGGCAGCGAAGTAGACCTCGAAACACTCCTAAAGCTCCCTACGCGCCTCCCTCTCGTTTTCAAAATCAGTTTCTGCCTAAAGTGATCGCGTGGGGCAGCGTTTTTCTCACTATCCGTTCTGACAGATTTAGCATTGAGCCGAGTTCGAGTTTTTTTCTGAATCCGAGCATGAGTTCCGGCGGCGTTCAGAACAGTCGCCCCAGCAAAAATTCGTTCGTCCATCGGGCTTTAAATTATGTCTTCCGCTCATTCTGCAATGCCTGAATCCTGCCTGCCATAGATCGTTTTTCGTGAGGAGGATGGTCGTCCTCCCGGGCTGCGGCCACAAGTGCGTGTCTCCCTCCACCCTCCTCAGCGGTACTGTTCGAAACTGTTACGAAACTCGATGGGTCATGCGTCCAAAGGTGCTCGTAGGTGGGACCGATGTTCGTAATTAAGACAAGTAGGGTTCGGATCGCGCCATGCATGGCGGCAAGCGGACCGGCCAGCATCCACAGTCACACTGCCAATAAGGGCGGGCGGCGAGAGCATCGGGGAGAGGACCCACCAGAGCGAATTTGCATTGCAGATGCGGAGCAGACATTGAGCCTGTTATGTATTCAAAACGGCCAGTCGGTTGGGTTACAAGTTTTGAGCGCGCCAAACCAAAGACGACAGAAGTCGAGAACTTTAACACAGCCGTCTCCGTCTGAGTGGATGCATTTCATCCCCGGACGTCGAACCGGTCCAGCATCATTACCTTGTCCCAGACCTTTACAAAGTCTTTCACAAAGCGCGCATGCCCGTCCTCGCTCGCGTATACCTCGGCCACCGCACGCAGTTGGCTGTTGGAGCCGAAGACCAGGTCGCTGCGCAACGCTTTGTACCGCGTCTCACCCGTCGCACGATCGTCGAGAGTAAAAGTCATGCCCATTGCGTCCTCCTTTTTCCATTCATAGTCCATGCTGGTCAAAACCGTGAAGAAGTCGTTCGTCAGCGTCCCCACGCGATTGGTGAAGATGCCATGGGACGACCCATCGTAGTTCGCTCCGATCACCCTCAGCCCACCCACCAGCGCAACCCATTCCGGCGCAGTGAGTGTCAGCAGCTGCGCCTTATCGAGAAACAGCTCTTCCGGCGCAACCCCTTTCGAGATCTCCGCAAACTTCTCATCGGTATAGTTGCGGAAGCCATCGAAAACGGGCTTCAGCCAATTCGACATCTCGATGTCAGTAAGCTCCTGCGTCGTATCTCTACGGCCAGCTGTGAACGGAACCACAACCTGGAGCCCCGCATCCGACGCCGCCTTCTCCACCGCAGCGCATCCACCCAGCACAATCAGGTCGGCGAGCGAAACCTTTACCTTACCAGTTTGCCTGCCGTTGAACGCCTCCTGTACTTCCCGCACAGTTGCAACGACCGAAATCGTCCTCCGATTGACGATCCAATCCTTTTGCGGTGCGAGCGCGAGGCGTCCGCCATTCGCTCCGCCGCGCTTGTCGCTGCTACGGTACGTGGCCGCTGCAGAAAACGCTGTGAAGACCAGGTCCGACGTCGACACGCCCGTCGCAAGAATCGCCCTCTTTAGCGCGGCAATATCTGCCTCGCTCACCGTCACATAGTCCTGCGGTGGAATCGGATCTTGCCACAGAAGACCGTCCTCCAAACGCTTCTCGGGCCCGAGATACCGTTCTCGCGGTCCCATATCGCGATGCGTCAGCTTGTACCAGGCCTTCGAAAACGCCTGCGTGAACGCGTCGAAGTCATTCAGAAACTTCTCGCACACCTTGCGATACTCAGGGTCGGTCTTCAATGCGATGTCGCTTGTCATCATCATCAGCGGGGTCATCACGCCCGGCGTATGTGCATCCGGAGTCTTCGGCGCATCTGGGTCTGTCGGCGTCCATTGCAGCGCTCCTGCCGGGCTTCGCGTCTGCTTCCAATCAAACTTGAACAGATTCTCCAAGTAGCTGTTGTCCCACTGCGTCGGATTCGGAGTCCAGCTGCCTTCGATCCCGTTGGTCATCGTATATTCCGCAAAGCCGGTGCCCTCCGGGTTCTGCCACCCCAGCCCCATCGCCTCCATGGGCGCAATCTCTGGCGGAGGTCCAACTTTGTCCGCCGGAACTTTGCCATGACTCTTTCCAAACGCGTGTCCGCCCGCAATCAGCGCCACCGTCTCCTCATCGTTCATTGCCATACGGGTAAACGTGATGCGGATATCTCGCGCCGATCCCATCGGATCGCCATTCGCATACGGCCCCTCCGGATTTACGTAAATCAGCGCTTGATGGGAAGCCGCCAGAGGATTCTCTAGGTCATAGTCGGCCTCGCCATTCTTACCTCGCCAGCGTTTGTCGCGCCTAACCATACTGTCGAACGAGGACACATCCTTCGGGTCCCACAATTCGGGACCCCAGTACGTTGCGGTGTCGGCCTCCCACGCGTCGCGGCGACCGCCACCAAAGCCATAGGTCGGAAACCCCATGATCTCGAGTGCACAGTTGCCGGTCAGGATCATGAGATCGCCCCAGGAGAGCGCGGCCCCGTATCTTTGCTTGATCGGCCAGATGAGGCGGCGCGACTTGTCGGTATTGCCGTTGTCCCACCAACTGTTGATCGGGGCGAAGCGTTGCAGTGCCTCGCCGGCA
>Ga0209511_1003633_pt1 | contig 11698 bp, 9 predicted proteins | sample SSSSmetaG_FD_184141 | JGI IMG/M metagenome (GOLD analysis project Ga0209511, IMG submission 184141) | Glacier valley bacterial and archeal communities from Borup Fiord, Nunavut, Canada, to study Microbial Dark Matter (Phase II) - ​SSSS... | ecosystem: Environmental > Aquatic > Freshwater > Ice >... | reverse complement strand
CAATGGACGTCGCGTTTTGGCAGCCGTTCGGTCGGGGCGCCTCCACGCACTCCGTCTGGATGGACCGCTGCAAAGCGATCCTTACCGCCGCCGACGAGACCGCAAAAGACCTCCCCTCGCCGGAACCGGCGAAGCCCCCTACTCGATAAGGAAAACTGTATGCCGAACCACCGCCTTGCCATCGTTCTTGGGGCAGCGGCCCTCGCGTTCGTCGCCCTCGCACCCGCCGCTCGGGCAGCCGAGCGGTATTCCGATGCGATCTGCCCGGAGGCGACCGCGAAGGTTATCGAATTCACCGACCTTGGCGCGCAAGCAAAAATCAATCTGCTCGATTTACGCACGGCAACCCATGCCGTCGTCGATCGCTACGACAGCTGCGCGAAGCAAAAACTCTCCGACGGCTACATCGAGCCAAAGATGCACTACGCACAGACGCGCCAGGCATCGTTTCTCATCGTCGCGGCACGCCTCGAAGCCACGATCCAAGATTACGGTTCGGCCCAGACGGATCTCGACCGCGCCAAGACGCTCGCAGGCGAAGTCCTCGAGTGGACTCCCGCCTCGCAGGTTTCGACCAGTTCGAATCGAGCGAGCGGAAACGGTTCGAGCCGCGGTACGGATACGCGTCCTTCGTACTATCACGATAGTGCAAAGGACATCCTCGCCTCGATTCCCGACGTGCAAGCGATGATTCCCAAGCTGCAAGTCCAGCCGCCCGCCGACGCCCCAGCGCCGAAACCGACCGCCAAACCGTAAGCCCGGAGAACGATTTGCTGCGAACGATGGAACAAATCATCGTTCGCAGCCGTACCGAGAGTAACTCCACGAAGGAGAAGGGTGTCTTCTATGAATTTCTCTCGTTTTGCTATCACGACCGGCGTCCTTGCGTATGCGTTGGCCGGTGCCGTTCCCGCGCAGGCGGCCGACCGTTTTTCCGATGTCATTTGCCCGCAGGCGACGCCAAAAGTGGTCGAATTTACCGAGATGGGCGCGCAGCCGAAAATCAATCTCGTCGACTTGCGCAACCTTACGCACGCGGTCGTCGACCGCTATGACGATTGTGCAAAACAAAAGCTGTCCGACGGCTACATCGAGCCCAAGATGCACTACGCGCAGACGCGCGCGGCCTCGTTCCTCGTGATTGCGGCCCGAATCGAAGCCAAAATCCAAGATTACGACGGCGCGCAAGCCGATATCAGTCGGGCAAGAGACCTGGCCTCGGAAGTCTCCGAATGGCGCCCGGTCGACCTGCGCTCCTATTCGCGTCCGTCGTACTATCAAGATAGCGCAAAAGAGATTCTCGCCTCGCTTCCCGACGTTATGGCGATGATTCCGAAGCTGCAAGTCCAGCCCACGACGGAGAACCCGGCACCCCGCCCCCCAGCCAAGCCGTAGTCCAAAAACCCCTGCCGTCGGCCCCCTTGCTATCGAACACCTGTTCGATTATCATGGGGGCCCATGTCGACTCCGCTCGGCTACGCCGAACTCCATAGCTGGTCGAATTTCAGCTTTCTCGAGGGCTCCTCGCATCCTGAGGAGCTGGTCGCACGCGCACACGCGCTGGGTCTTGCCGGGATGGCGCTCACCGATCGGGACGGGGTGTACGGAGCGGTCCGCTTCGCCAAAGCCGCGCGCGACCTGCCGGGGTTTGCCGCCATTTGCGGGGCCGAGCTCACGATCGAGCTCGAAGCGCCGGCCCACGTGCGTGGCCGTGAGAAAGGCGCGCGCCCGGCAAGCGAAGTGCCGACCGACACGCCCCGGATCGTGCTCCTAGCCGAAGATGCGACCGGCTACGCCAACCTCGCCCATCTCATTTCGGCGGCGCAACTGCGCGGACGCAAACGCGATGCACGGCTGCATCTCGAGGATCTCGTCGGCCGCACGGGCGGTCTCATCGCGCTCTCGGGCGGACGCAATGGCTTACCCGAACGCGCGCTGATTCGGCGCGACGGCGCGCAGGCGCTGGCCTGGGGGGCGCAGTTGCGCGATCTCTTTCCCGGCCGATTCTATTTCGAATTGCAGCACCACTTGCGACCTGAAGACGGTGCGCTCGTGCAAGCGATGGTGCGGCTCGCCGGCGAACTCGACGTGCCGTACGTCGCAACCAACGGCGCGGCATATAGCGTGCGCGACGATGCGCGCCTGTGCGATATCCTCACGTGCGTCAAATACAAGACCACTCTGCAGGCGGCGGGCACGATGCTACGCCCAAACGCCGAATACTATTTGAAAACGCCCGCGCAGATGGCGCGCCTCTTCGCCCCCTATCCGCTCGCGCTCAAGAACACGCTCGCGATCGCCGAGCGCTGCGCGTTTCGGCTCGACAAGCTGCGCAATCAGTTTCCGCACTTTCCGGTTCCGGAAGACGAGCGCAGCCATCAGTCGTATCTGCGCACGCTCGTGTATGCGGGCGCGAAACGTCGCTACGCGATGCCGCTCGATCCCAAGGTCGAACGCCAACTCGAGTACGAACTGGGCATCATCGCGCGCATGGATCTGGCGGGGTATTTTCTCGTCGTCTGGGATATCGTGCGCGCGGCCGAAGAGTTGAACGTCCTCTGCCAAGGCCGTGGGTCGGCGGCCAATTCCGCCGTGTGCTACGCCCTGCACATCACCGCCGTCGATCCGGTCGGGCACGGCTTGCTCTTCGAGCGCTTTCTCTCCGAGGAGCGCAAAGAAGTCCCCGACATCGACATCGATTTCGCGCATCAAGACCGCGAGAAGATCATCCAATACGTGTACGATCGGTATGGTCGCGAGCACGCCGCGATGGCGGCGGAGGTGATCACCTACCGCACGCGTTCGGCGATTCGCGACGTCGGCAAAGCGATGGGCCTCTCGCTCGCGCAAGTCGATACGATCGTCAACGATTACGATGCGCGCGAATCGCTCGCCGGTGCGCTCGGCGCGCAGGATGTGGCGTATAGCACGCTACCTGATTCCATTCGCAAGCGACGCGATCTGGATTCGGGTTCGAATCAGCGGCTCTCGCGCGCCGAAGTCGGCGACCAACCCGCCGCAACGGATGGACGTGCGCACACGCCGGGTTTCGGAGCGGTCGACGAGCGCGCCGAAGTCGTGCGTTCGCGCACCGACCCCGCGCGTTCGATTCCGCCGCAAGTCAAAGCGCGACCGCAACATCTCTACGGGTTCGTCGCAAAAGACTTCGGCGCCGATCCCGATCCCGGGCATCCCAGTTCCGTCGGCGGTGAACTCGGCGATACGCTCATGGCGATCTGTCGCCGCATCGACGGCTTTCCGCGTCACATGGGCATCCATTCCGGCGGCATGGTGATCACCCGCGATCCGCTCGTGCAAGTCGCGCCGGTGGAGTGGGCAACGATGCGCGATCGCACGATCATCCAATGGGACAAAGACGATCTGGGCGATCTCGGATTGATCAAAATCGATCTCCTCGGCCTTGGTATGCTCTCGCTCTTGCGCGATGCATTCACGCTCTTTGCGCGCGTGTACCCCGATCGTCCGCCGCTCTCGCTTGCGACGATTCCGGCCGACGACCGACCGACCTACGAAATGCTGCAGCGCGCCGATTCCATCGGCGTCTTCCAAGTCGAATCGCGCGCGCAGCAATCGATGCTGCCACGTATGAAACCGGCGTGCTTCTACGACATCGTGATGCAAGTGGCGATCATTCGGCCGGGCCCCATTCAAGGCGATATGATTCACCCGTTCTTACGCCGCCGCAACGGTCTTGAGCCCGTCACCTATCCGCATCCCAAACTCAAACCGATTCTCGAACGAACCTTAGGCGTGCCGCTCTTCCAAGAACAGGGCATGCGCATGGCGATCGAAGCGGCCGGCTTCACGCCCGGTCAAGCCGATCAACTGCGGCGCGCGATGGGCAACAAACGTTCGCGTGCGCGCATGGCGGAAATCTATCCCAAACTGATCGACGGCATGGTCGAGAATGGGATCGACCGCGCGAGCGCCGACCAACTCTTTCACATGCTCGAAGGTTTCGCCGATTACGGTTTCCCCGAATCGCACGCGGCGAGTTTTGCGCTTTTAGCGTACGCCTCCGCCTACGTCAAGTGTCACGAACCCGCGATCTTTTGTGCGGCAATCATCAACGTGCAGCCGATGGGCTTTTACGCAACCGAAGTGCTCGTGAACGATGCGAAGCGCCATGGTGTTGTGGTCAAGCCGATCGCCGTCAACGAGAGCGAATGGTGGAGTTTCGTCGATAACGCGGGCTCGCTGCGGTTGGGTTTTCATCTCGTGCGTGGCATGGGCGAAGCGCAGCGTGAGAAACTCGAAGCGGCCCTCAGAGGGGGGCGTGAGTTCGAAGACATCGTCGATTTTGCGCGCCGCACGGGCCTCGCACGCGAAGCGCTCGAAAATCTCGGCGCCGCCAATGCCTTTCTGCCGTGGTTCGATTCACGGCGCGAGGCGATGTGGGCGCTACGCGGGCTCGACGAGCGCGAAGCACGCGGGGAGCTTGGCCGCGGTATGGAGATCGACGAACCGCAAGCGCGTTTTGCGCCGCTCCGCCCGATCGAATCAACCTCGCTCGATCTGCACGCAACCGGCGTCTCCGACGTGCAACCGATCGATCATTTCCGCCCCGAACTCGACCGCCAAAACGTGCTCGCGGCGAATCGTCTCGGCGCGATGCCGCAGAACTTGGTGTGTAAAGTCGCCGGCATCGTCATCACGCGCCAGCGGCCGGGCACCGCCAAAGGCTTCGTATTCCTCACGCTCGAGGATGAAACGGGACTTGTCAACGTGATCGTGCGACCCGACGTGTACGAACGCAATCGCCGCGTCATCCGCCAATCACGCGCGCTGATCATCGAGGGTGTGCTGCAAAAGGATCAAGGCACGCTCGACGTGATCGCCAAACGCTTTTGGCCGCTCGACACCAGCGGCACCGCCGACAACATTCGCGCACGCAATTTTCACTGATGCCGCTCAAAAACGAACGCGAGCCGTGTAGGAGAGTGTGGTAGAGCCGTTCGGTGGGACGGTCACCGTCCAGCTCGCCGTTCCACTCGACGTTTTTTGATGCGGAGCGCTCTCGGCCGTAATGCTCCAATCACCGGGGATCGGTTCGGTCACGAGCACGGTCTCGGCCGTTTCTTTTGCGTTACTGATCACGATTTGATAACTCGACTGGCTGACTCGCGGCGTGTCGCTAACGATGGAATAGTCGGTCTGTTTCTTCCGTGCGGTCACATCAAACGAAGTACCAAGGTAGAGTCGGACGTTTTCACGTTTGGGTATGTGACCGATTCCATCGGAACCGATGAATTGACTGTGACCGCTCGCATCTTGTTGATAGATACGAACGATGCCGCCCGGAAGCGGAATGCCAAGCTCGCCTTGTTCGTTCTTGAACGTGAGATACGAGCCCACAGCGAGACGCGTGCCAAGGTCTGCGAAACTGCGCCCATAGTAGAACGATGCACCCGAGAGCTCGAGCGATTTTGCGACAGGCACCGCATGGGCGCTCAGGAGTGCGACTTGTTTTGTTTGACGATCGGCGATCGTCGTTGGCCGCGGCACGTTGTAGAGATGATATTCCGAGAGCGTACTTACCACCGGTCGCGGTGCCGCCGCACTCACGGAATACGTATCGGCCGTTTGGCTGGGTTGATATTGACCCGAGGTGGCAACGTTGACGTCACCCGCAACGAGCGCAAGCGCTGCATTCTGATAGGTTGTGCCGCTGGCATTTTGCAGCGTGATGGATGCATCCAGGTCCAGATGTTTTGCGTCCGCCGAGAGCTGACCGACATAGTCCGCTCGCCAACTCAGACCGCTGGTGAGATACGTCAGCTCGAGACTCTGCGGGCGGGGGTCGCTATTGTCGAGATCGATCGTCAGCGTTGGGCGGTCGCGCAATTCACCCGGAATCGTCGGAAAGGCGATCGTGCCATCGACCGTCGTCTCGATTCGATCGCCATACTGCAGCACGATGCCGGAGGTATCCGCAAGGATGCGCGCCGACTCGCGCGTACGCTCTCCCGACTGCACGTTGGTATGGACGACCGAAACCGTTCGACCGACATATTTTTCCAGCAACTTCGCCGGCGAGAGCAAATCGTAGTCGAAGTTTTGCTCGAGGACATCGATCGTATTGTGCGCGGCGAGGCTGCGCAAAAGCGCCGTCTCCGGTTGAATCTGCGCACTTACATCGCGCAGAGCAAGGCGACTCCGACCGCGCGGAAGCACGACGCGGCGATCATCGCGCACGAGCGCGAGATCCGAATTGTAAATGGTGACGCTAACGGAGCGTTGATCCGCAAGGGTGCTCTGGTGCTCGCTAGAATCGGCGCTCACCGGTGCGGAGAGCGCGACCAGCATCATCGCTACAAGAACGTGGCCTGAGCGACGCTTCATCCTAGAAGCGTACGCGGGAAGTATAGGTCAGCGTAGTCGATCCATTTGCCGGTACCGTTAGCGTCCAGTTCACCGTGCCGCTCGATGTCTTCTCGTGCGGAGCGCTCTCGGCGAGAATCTTCCAATCCCCTGGGATCGGTTCGACGACGACGACCGAGACCGCCGCGTCTTTCGCATTGCTGATGACCACTTCGTAACTCGACTCATTGACGTGGGGTCCCTCGCTCACCACGTGAAAATTCGTCTGCCGCTTGCGTGCCGTGACATCGAACGACGTCCCAAGATAGAGCCGAACCGATTGAAATTTTGGGGTGTGACCGATGAAATCGGAGCCGATGAATTGACTGGACCCGTTTACATCCCGCGCGTAGATGCGGACGATACCGCTCGGAAGCGGAATGCCGAGCTCGCCATTTTGGTTGGTAAAGGACAGATACGATCCGACGGGCAGTCGTGTCCCAAGGTCGCTCGCGACGGTTTCGTAATACCCCGTTCCACCGCGAAGCTCCAGCGATTGAACGACGGGAACCGCATGAGCGCTCAGCAGCGCGACTTGCTTTGTCTGTCGGTCGGCAATCGTCGTTGGCTCGTGGACCGAATAGAGATGATACTCGCTGAGTGCACTCGGCCGCGAGGTCACTCGCCCGATGACACCGACGGTCGACCCCTGCGGCGGCGCGGAGCGTGCGTTGTTGACATCTCCGGCGACGAGCGACAGCGCCGCATTCGTATAGGTCGTCCCACTCGCGTTCTGTAGCGTGACCAATCCGGCCAGATCGAGCGACTTCCCATCACTTGAGAGTTGCCCCACATAATCGGCACGCCAACTCAACCCACCCGTAAGATACGTGAGTTCCAAATCCTGAGGCTTCGGCTCGGAGTTCTCGAGATCGATAGTCAAGGTCGGTCGATCGCGCAACGTGCCGGGGATCGTCGGATAGGCGATCGTGCCATCGACCGTCGTCTCGATCCGATCGGCGTATTGCAGCACGACACCGTCGTTGGTTGCGAGCACGCGCGCCGATTCGCGGGATCGCTCCCCCGTTCGTGCGTTCGTATGGATTACCGTTACCGTTCGACCGACGAATTTTTCCAGCAGTTTGCTTGGCGAGAGGAGATCGTAATCGAAGTTCTGCTCGACGATGTCGATCGTGTTGCGCGCAGCGAGGCTACGAAAGAGTGCGGTCTCCGATTGAATCTGCGCGCTGACGTCGCGCAGAGCAAGTCGGCTGCGCCCTCGCGGTAACGTGACCCGGCGTCGGTCACGAACGAGTGCGAGATTCGAATTGTAAATCGTGACGCTGACCGCGCGCTGATCGGCAAGCGTGCTCAGATGCTCGGTCACCTGCGCCCCGGCGGGAGCAGCGAAGACAAAAAGCAGAGTCGCGATGAAAACCCGGCGCATGCGATTACCTCGTGGCTACGCGATACGATCCGACCGCGCATGATGACCGGTTGGACAGAGCAGTGAAGCGGCCCCACGTAAGGTTCCGCGATTGTGGGTACAGGGCTTGCATGAAGCACCGTACATTCGCAACGACTCTCAGCCTCGCGGCCTGCCTCACGCTTGGCGCGGGCGCGTTCGCACAGACCGCCCCCCCCGTCCAAGCCACGCCCGCTCCCTCGACGATGGCGACGCCCGATCCCAGCGCCAGCACGATGCCCGGCAGCACGACGACCTCGGCTCCCGCGATCCTGGTGAGCCCGCCGCCCGGCACCACGGTGATCCCCGGCGAGTCCCCAAGCGACAACGGTGAGGGCATCCGACGTCTGATTTCGCAGCAGAATAATTCGGGCGAGCTCGGCAGCGTCTCGCTTTTCCGCCTGCCGAACAACAAGACGCGCGTCGTACTCAATCTCAAAGGCGCAAAACCCGGCACGATGCAACCCGCGCACATCCATCGCGGCCGCGACTGCAACAGCCTCGATCCCAAACCCGCCTTCCCGCTCACGACGGTGATGACATCGAATTCCGGCGGCACCTCCACGACCATCGTGAACGCGCCGATTGCCAAGTTACTCTCAGGGAACTACTCGGTGAACGTGCACGCGAGCACGACGAACGTCGCGCGCTACGTTGCATGCGGGAATCTCTACCTGAAGTAGGCGTAAACATGTCGGCATGATACGTGCCGGATTTCAAGGGACGATCGGCGAGACGCCGCTCATCGAATTGCCGAAACTCTCGGCCGCGATCGGGCGGCGTCTTCTTGGCAAAGCGGAGTTTTTGAATCCCGGCGGATCGGTCAAAGATCGGGCCGCACGCGGTATGATCGAAGCGGCCGAACGCTCCGGTGCGCTCGGGCCCGGCGGCACGATCGTCGAGGGGACCGCCGGAAATACCGGCATCGCACTCGCGCTCCTCGGCAACGCACGCGGCTATCGCACGATCATTTGCATTCCCGATGACCAATCCGCCGAGAAGTACGGCTTGCTGCGCGCGTTCGGCGCCGACGTTCGCGTCATTCCGGCCGCGCCGTATACGAACGATGCGAACTACTATCACGTCGCACGGCGAACCGCCGCGGAAATTCCGGGCGCGTTCTGGGTCGATCAATTCAATAACCCCGCCAATCGCGACGCGCACGTTCGCACGACTGGGCCCGAAATCTGGGAGCAGACCGGTGGCACGATCGCGGCGTTCGTTGCCGCCGCCGGCACGGGTGGCACGCTGACGGGCACGGCGATCGCGCTCAAAGAGCGCAACCCCGCCATCCGCACGGTATTGAACGATCCGTACGGCTCCTCACTCTATAGTTTTATGAAGCACGGCACGCTCGAGGTTACGGGCGATTCGAACGCCGAGGGGATCGGCATCAAACGCATCGTTGCAAACTTCGCCGATGCGCCGATCGACGATGCGATTCAGACCGCCGACCAAACGATGGTCGAGATGGCCTACTGGCTGCTGCGTGAAGAGGGACTCTTTCTCGGCGGTTCGGCGGCGCTCAACGTCGCTGGTGCCGCGCGCTACGCCAAGACGCTCCCCGAGGGAAGCGTCGTGACGACGATTCTCTGCGACGGCGGCGAACGCTACCGCTCGCGACTCTACAATCGCGCGTGGCTCGAAGAAAACGACTGCGTGCCCAAAGCGACCGATCTTTCTTTTCTCACCGCCTAATTGAGGTCACCATGGATACACTCAAGCGCAGCGCCTTCGTCGCCGTTACGGCCGGAGCGACCGCTACGTTCGGCACGATCGCGACGGCCCTCGCGCAAGCCGAGGGTTTCGGCAAACCACACGCGCCCATCGTTGCCGAAAACGACCCCGCGATCAGGACGTCGACGATCGGCTTGGACCGTCCGAACATCAAACTCAACGCCTACGTGGCGCATCCGAAAAATCTCACCGCGACGACGCCGGGCGTCGTGATAGTGCACGCCATTTGGGGCGTCGATGCGCAGCTTCGCGATACCGTGCGACGGTATGCAAAAGAAGGCTACTTCTGCATCGCGCCCTCGCTCTTCCAGCGCACGAATCCACCGAGCGGCGATGGCCTCAGCGACTACACCGTCTTTCGGGCGAGCGCAGGCGCGCTGAATGACGAGCAGGTTCACGGGGATTTGAAAGCCGCGTACGACGCGATTCGCACGCACGCGGCAAAGTCGAAAATCGGCGTGACGGGATACTGCATGGGTGGTGGTATCGCGCTCAAACAAGTGATCGGCAACAGCGACTACGGCGCTGCCTCGATCTTCTACGGCGACGTGCGCCCGGGTACGACCGACCGCAAGGCACCCTCGACCGACGCGACGTTCGACTACGCGAAACGAATCACGACGCCGCTCGTCGGCAATTGGGCGGGGCTCGATCAGGGAATTCTTCCGGTCGACGTGCGGGAGTTCGAAAAACACCTCACCGTCGCGCACGACGTCAAAATCTACGAAGGCGCCAATCATGCATTTTTCGACGATACGCGTGGCGCGTACAACGCCGCGGCTGCGGCGGATGCGTGGACGCGCACGCTTGCGTGGTTTAAGAAGTACTTAAGCTGATCTGTGTGCGGTGTCGCTTCGCTCGGATCGAAGCGGCACCGCGACAGCACTCGTTGAACGGTCGATCTGATGGCGTACACGCTGGTTCACTGTTCGGACATTCATCTCGAGACCGTCTTTACCGAATCGCGCGGCGGCCCACGCAGGCGCGCCGCCCTCGCCGATGCGTTCGTGCGTATCGTCGACCTCGCGTGCGCGCGCAACGCGGACGCGCTGACGATCGGCGGCGACCTCTACGAATCCGCACGTGCGAGTGAAGGGACGGCGCGGTTTCTCGCGGCACAATTCGCACGTTTCGCCGGACCTATTTTCATCGCACCCGGCAATCACGATCCGCATGGCGAGTCCGCGCTCCTCGCGCGCGACGATCTGCCGGCAAACGTCCGCATCTTTCGCGAAGCGGCCTGGAACGCGTTTCCACTCGCCGAGGACATCACGCTTTACGGCTACGGGCATACGCCGGCCGAACCCGGTCGGCCGTTTGCCGGTGCACGCTTCGATCGACCCGGCGTGCGCATCGCGCTCGTGCACGGCAGCGATGAAGAACGCTGCCCGCCGAACAAACGCGCAACGGCCCCGTTCACCGCAATGGAAGTTGCAGCGTCCGGTGCATCGCTGCTCTTGACCGGCCACTATCATGGCGGCTACATCGCCGAACATGCGGGTCGACCGCTCATCGCCTACCCGGGATCGCCCGAACCGATCAAGTTCGGCGAACGGGGAAATCACGGCGCACTCGTTGTCACGATCGAGGCCGGCGCGATTTCGCTCGAGGCGGTGCCGATCGCGCGCACGCGACTGCTCGATATCGACGTCGTGCTCGACGGCGCGGCAAGCGAACACGCGGTGATCGCGCTCGTCGACGCGGCGCTCGTTCCATTCGGCATCGACGATTACGTTCGTGCACGCTTGATCGGCACGATTCCGACGGGCACGCGCGTCGACCGTTCGTTGCTCGAGGAGCGCGGCGCATCGCTCGGCGCGCTCGACATCAGCGATGCAACCGTGACCGCCGATTACGAAGCCTTGGCGCGCGAACCCAACGTGCGCGGGCACGTGGTTCGCGATCTGCTGGAACGCAAGACGGCGGGCGACGCGGATGCGGACGCCGCGCTTCGCTATGTTGCAGCGGCGTTTGCCGGGGGCGAAATCACGCCGTGAAGCTGACGCGTTTACAGATCGACGGCTTCGGGCGACTCGCCGGCCACACGATCGACTTTGCACCGGGTCTCACGATCGTCTATGGCGAGAACGAGGCCGGGAAATCGACGCTCGCGCGCGCGATTCTGGCCTCGCTCTACGGTGTCGGTCGAAAAGAAGAGCGCGATGCGTGGCGTCC
>Ga0209511_1003631_pt1 | contig 11706 bp, 8 predicted proteins | sample SSSSmetaG_FD_184141 | JGI IMG/M metagenome (GOLD analysis project Ga0209511, IMG submission 184141) | Glacier valley bacterial and archeal communities from Borup Fiord, Nunavut, Canada, to study Microbial Dark Matter (Phase II) - ​SSSS... | ecosystem: Environmental > Aquatic > Freshwater > Ice >... | reverse complement strand
TAATCAGACTACTCCAGACCAGTTGATTAAAATCGTGAGCTGTCACGGTGAGGAAACAAGGCACGATCGCAAACACCAACAGTCCTGAAAACGTTAGTCGCGGCCCGTAGCGATCGAGCACCATGCCGATCACAATCCGGGCAGGAATGGTCAGTGCCAAGTTACAGATTGCTAATACTTTGAGCTGGGGTACCGTCAGTTGAAGTTCTTGCTGAATGGTTGTTGCAAACGGAGCAAAGCTAAACCAAACCACAAATGACAGGAAGAAGGCAAACCAAGTGAGATGCAGAATGCGGTAGCGATCGCGAAACGACAGTAGACCCTGGAGCATAAGAAACCTCCTTGAAGAATTTATGGCAGCAAGCGGGGTATGACAATAATGAAGTCCATGATGGAACTCATCAAAAATGCCAAAATAACTTGTGGTATAAGCTTTTAGGTAGAAGAGATGTACGCGTCAAGATTTGCAGAAGTAAAGCCTCAAGTATTGAACCGCCTTTACTGTAGGAATTCAATTTGTAGTTCTCTTATGAACAACGTTTTGACTCTGGATCAACGAAAGGATGAGCCTCACTCTGACTTTCGTCGATCCATCAGGAACCGTTGCGATCGCGTTCGTCTTGACTGAATTAGATGTGCCAATTTTGTTGACGTTGCGATCGCTCTAGACAGATTTTGGCAAGCAGCCGATTGATTATTGCTTGTCTGTTCCTCCAGCCCAAGCGTTATTTTTTAGTATTGACAGTTAGGAGAAGGCTTGAACCCTTAACATTCACGAGGCTCTTCAATGTGGGCAACATCTTTAAAGCTTTTCCAATCACCACCCCAAACCAAACCTTCACTTTTAGCGGCTGCACCCAAGTCTCTCCAGAACTGGAAATTTGTGTTTGCTGCGGGACCACCCCAGGCATACCTTCTATCGATAACATCTGCGGCAATCCCACACAAATGCTTACTGTTCATCGTCTTTGAGACACCTCTACGAACTTTTTCTCGTTGTTCCGCTAGGGTTCTCCGTCCTTCTGCAACTCTGGGTTGCCATTTTTTCTGTTCCAATTTAACCAACACTCTCCTTACCTTTTCCCGAACCCCAGGTTCTAGTGACTCGATGCCGCCAGCAGCCATAGCTGGTGAGATCGTCGTGTTGGCGATCAGAACAAATCCAACGATCGCAGCAGGAATCCGAAAGTTAATTAAACGCATCTTTTTCTCCTAAAATAGAAATAGATAAAATATTCGTTGATTGATTCCGAAGGGTTTGTTCCCTTCCCTGATTCAAGCAGTTGAAACCATGTTGAAAACAATTGCTCTATGTGTTGAACTGCCTTGACTGTAGAAGCTCTATTCGCAGTTCTCTTTTGAAAAATGTTTTGAATCCGGGTTAACGAAAGAGTTTTTTCTCTCATGTCTGATCATGGCGTTTAGCCTCAAATTTTGAAACCCATAAATCTCATACAAAATCTCATACAAAATTCGTCAGCGGTTGATTTTACGGCTCTAACCCTTGCTCGATTAACATCTGATGCTCTTTCGTTTCAGATTGCTTCAAGTACTCGATCGCAATGCGTCCTGCCGTCGGATGGTCTCGTTGTGCTTCTAACAGTAATGCCAGAGTGCGACGAAACTGAAGGCGATCGCGCTGCTTATTGATCACAATAACGATGGCAATCACGGCTCCCCAAAAGCCCAATAGCGCAGGCACCACAGGTATCCACCACCCCGATAAAAACGCCAGATAACAACTTCCCACAAGCCCGCCACTCGCCAGTAAGATGCCGATCGCCAGATTGATCGGCGATCGCAACCCCCAACCCATGACTGCCCCCACTCCAGTCCATGCCGCCATCCACAGCCATTCGATCGGCTCTGACCAGACTCGAATCAGCGATCGTCCATCCAAAGCAGCGCTAACGATTTGACTGACAATATTGGCATGGAGCGTCACGCCGTCCATTAGTTGTCCAGAATCGAACAATTTGCTGTTGTAGGGTGTCCGAAACGTATCTTTGACGCTTTCCAACACATTGCCAATTAAGATAATGCGGTTCCGTAACTGCTCTGGTGGAATTTGACGATTCAAAACTTGCCGTAGCGGAATTCTTAGAAAACTTGTCTCTGTACCCCGAAAGTTGATTAAGAGTTGGTAGCCCCAATCGCGAGCACGAACATAGGCACCATCATTGGGTTCAAATTTCTCAACGATCGCTTTGCCCAACTGCACCCGCTGGCCCGATTGATCCAGTGCTTTCTCAGTGATGCCCTCAGCCGCTAAATAGTGCAGCGATAGCTTCACTGCCAAACTGTAGCGGGGCGTATCTTCCTCCGTCAGCACCGACAACAACGCCCGCCGCACCTTACCATCGGCATCTTCAATCTGGTCTGCAAAGCCAACCTGTCCTTTCTGGTTTAGAACAGGTGGAGGCGCAATGCGTTGCGAAGCAGTTTCCCCTCCGGAGTTATCGCCCACCACTTTCTCAATGCCAAATAAATTAGGCGTGGCTTGAAACACGCGCATCAGTTCTGAATGTCCTGGCTCAATCGGCAAATCTCGATAGAGGTCTAACCCGATCGCCCTTGGCTGTTGAGCATTAATCGTCGTAATTGCCTGCGCTAAGACTCGATCGGGAATCGGATAACCGACTTGAGTAATATCCTGTTCGTCGATGGTGACGATCGCAATTCGTTGCTCCGCAGGTTCTAACGATCGCCAGCAAACAAACTGATCGAATAGATTCCACTCCAGTTCTTGCAGCAGTCCCAAACTATGCAACAGAAAAATGGGTGCAACCACACTTACCGTCATACCAAGTATCCAGCGCCAACCGATACGCCGTTTTCGCACATCTCGACTGGCTTGCTGGCGGGCAGTGGCTAAAATCTGGCTCGCCTGTTCTACCGCCTCCAGTGCCGTTTGGGCTTCCCGTTTCGCGAGTTCCTGACTAGCTCCCAAAAACTGATAATCTTGATCACTCAGACTTTTTCCTGATACCCAAGCCAAAGCATTCTGTAACGCCTGTCCGCGCAATAAATAAGAGTTATCCTGCTTCCCGTTAGCGATCCAGGCATCTAAAAACTGAGCGTAAGGGCGAAGCTGTGCCAGTTGTTGGCTAACCCAATTAGCATTGAATACCGCTCGATAAATCGAGTTCTTCACCCCTAGTTGCCCTTGCTGGTTGATGACTAAGCCAGACAGCAAGAGTTCGATGTGTTCTCGACTGCCATCGAATTCTACTCCCTCATCATCAAGAATTTGCTGGTAAGTGCCCAAGAGCCGCCCCATGAATTTTGGACTGCTCAATAGGCGATCGCGGATCGTTCGCAGATGCTCAGGTTCATCCTGAAACTCCCAAGTTTGAATAACAGACTTCTGAATTAGCTGAGCGATGTGTGCTTTGTCGTCGATCGACTGGGGCGAAATTGGATGCTCAACCACCAACTGACAAACCTTCTGCATCAAGAAAGGCTGTCCCCCCGTCCACATCACGATTTCTTGCAGCGCGACTTGCGGATCGCTGACAGAGCCGACTAAGCCCTGAGCTAAAGGTTGAGCATCAGCCGCATGAAACCCACTCAGATCGAGCGATCGCCCAATATTAAACGGGGTTCTCTGGTGATCTGTGATCAAATCTGAGGGTGTGGCAACTCCCAGTAGCGCAAACGTCAGCCGTTGATACTCAGGCTTTAGACTACGGCGGTTATAGCAGGCACGAATCAGCCTGAAAAAATCATTCAGTGAAAAATTTAATCCCCGAACACTATCCACTTCGTCGAGAAACAGCACTATCTTTGGACGAGGCTGCGCTTGGTTGCCCACCTCCACCAGCAGAATCTCTTCAATAAACTGCCCTAACCGCTGAACGGGAGAAAGCTCGCGCCGTTCATCCCACCACCGCTTCAGGTTGACGGTTTGGCAGAGGTCAAATGCTTGCCAAAGCTCAACCACAAAGCCTTTGTACCACTGTTCCAGGGTGACGGTTTCACTGCCAATCCGCGACAGGTCGATCGCCGCACAGTAAACACCCGATCTCTGAAGCTGATGAAACACTTGCACCATCAAGCTAGATTTACCCATTTGACGGGCATTAAACACAGAACAAAATTGACCACAGCTCAACGCTTGATAGAGGTCAATATCTGCCTGTCGCCTCACATAGTAGGGATGGTCTTGACTCAGACTGCCTCCAACCTGGTAATGATTCATACAGGGAAATTGGAATCTTTAGTAGGGTTAAGCATCTTAAACCTGACACAATTTCACTACTCAATTAAATAGCGTTATGCTTCAGTGTCAGGCAATCCTTAAATCTCATAGAATACCTCATGAAAAATCTCATACTACACTCTAAAATTCGGCGTTGCTGAATCCAGATATGAATTGTCAGATTCGCCCCACTTCGTGAGGAGGAAAATTCACACTTACATTCAACAATACCTAAAATTCTTTCATTAGCCCTACCCTCTCGTTGCTAATCTTTATGAATGTGGACACCTTCTTCGAGAGTCTTAACTGCGATTTGATTGCCCACCAGAACCGTCCGCTCAACTCAGTAGAAACGTTGTTGTTGCGAGGCATCTGGCAGTATCAAACTTACAGCCAAACTGCGGAAGAGGTTGGGTATAGTGCTGGCTATTTAACCAATGTGGTTGCGCCAGAGTTACTGCACCGACTCTCGGCTCTCATTGGTCAACATCTGACGAAGAAGAATTGTCGCATTTTACTGGAAGATTACGCTGCATCAAAATTTAACCCCAAGCTACAGGTTCAACTACAACCATCGGCGACCACTGCCATTAACCCAGACCAGACTTCCACCCCTGCGTTTCCTGATGGTGCGATCGCGATCGACTCACCGTTCTACATCGCACGTCCGCCCATTGAAGCCCAAGTGTGTGAAGAAATTTGTAAACCAGGAACATTGGTACGCATCAAAGCACCCAAGGAGATGGGAAAAACTTCGTTACTCCTGCGAGTGTTGGATCATGCCCAAAAACAAGGGTATCGCACCGTTTACCTGAATCTGGAGCACATGGATCAAGCGATTTGCGCCGACCTGAATCGATTTCTACGCAGTTTGTGTGCCAGCGTCACTCGTCAACTACAGCTTGAACCTAAACTGGATGACTACTGGGATGAAGATATTGGCAGCAAAGTGAGTTGTACACTTTACTTTCGCCAGCATCTATTAGAGCAAATTAATGCACCTCTGGTTTTAGCATTGGATGAACTCAACCAGATTTTTGAGCACCCTCACGTTGCCAAAGATGTTCTACCCCTACTGCGCTCCTGGTATGAAGAAGCGAAGCGGGTTCCCGTCTGGCAGAACCTGCGGCTGATCATCGCTCACTCCACCGAGGTTTACGTGCCCCTGCAACTAAATCAGTCTCCCTTCAACGTGGGATTAGCAACTCAACTCGTAGGGTTCACATTCGATCACGTACAACAACTCGCTCAACGTTACGGTCTGAACTGGAGCGATGGAGAATCAGCCAAACAACTAATGGCGATGGTGGGCGGTCATCCCGCTCTCACCCACACTGCTCTGTACCATCTCAGCCGAGGGGAACAAACCCTGAGTCAACTACTGGCAACGGCTCCAACTCCTACGGGAATCTATCACCATCATTTGCAGCGTCATTGGGCGGTCTTTCAACAACAGCCTGCCTTATTCCACGCGTTTCATAAGGTTTTGAGTACCAGTGAACCTGTGTGTTTAGAATCGATCGTTGCCCACCAGTTAAACAGCATGGGTCTGATCAATCAGTTAGGGAGTAAGGTCACTGTGAGCTGCGAGTTATATCGCCAATATTTCCAACTGAGGACATTTACTGACGCTGAAGTTTAGTCAATACTAAATTTCACAAACTTAGTGTGAGTAAGCAGATTATTTGACGCGGTTAGCAACTGAGTGGCGCAATCCGTAGAACCCTTACTAGTTTCCTTACTGCTATAATCTGCTGATGGTTTCTATTGTCTAATTGCCCTGAAGCTAATTGAAATAGTGTTTGTAGCGATTCGTGCAGTGAGCCACTCGTTTGCTAACTGCGCCATTCTTTTTGCCCACTAGCGCTTGAATGCTGTCATTTTTTTGAAGAGCCTTAGGTGATGAACGCACAATTGATCGGTTTGAGAGGAAGAAGAAGCACCAGTGCTGATCCTAAGTTCGTTGCTTTGACACCAGCCCTGCTTCTGGACAGTTTATGCAATCTCAGTCAAACTGGGTTGAAGCATTCTTTCTGGTTAAGTTTCACGCTTTTTGCTAGCGGTTGCTTTGCTAGCCCGCTCAGTTCCCAGACTATCAAGGCTGCTCAAACTCCCAGTTTAGGTATGCCAAGCGCTCTAGCGCAGGCACTACCCCCCTCACAAGATGTCATTCCCCCAACGCTTTCGCCCGCACGTCCCATCGCTCCAAGCTTACCAGCATTACCGCCCCCAGAGCAGTTGCTTCCACCCACACCTGCGACACCGGAACCGGAATTGGAAGGTACACCTGACAAAATTCACGTCGATCGCTATGAGGTGGTGGGCAGCAGCGTCTTCAGTGCCCAAGAGCTAGCAGTGATCACACAACCCTTTACGGGTGATGTTTCTTTCGGGGCGTTGGTGGCAGCACGGACTGCTATCAATGATCTCTACGTCAGCCGTGGCTATATTACGACTGGAGCTTATATACCACCGCAAAAGCTACAGAACGGAGTAATTATCATTCAGGTGGTTGAAGGTGGATTGGAGGATATCAAAATTCTGGGGACTCGCAGGCTTAAGCCCAACTACGTGCGTAGTCGTCTCGCGATCGCCGCTACTAAACCACTCAATCGCGATCGACTACTGCAAGCACTCCAACTTTTACAGCTCAACCCCTTGCTCAAAACCGTGTCAGCCGAACTGTCAATGGGCACGCGACCGGGTCAAAGCCTGTTAACGGTCAGCGTCACCGAAGCTCCGACGCGCAGTCTTCAGATTGCCCTCGATAATGGGCGATCGCCAAGCGTTGGCACCTTTCGCCGCCAACTTCAATTCACTGAAGCCAACCTCTTGGGGCTAGGCGACGGTCTGAGTCTTAGCTACGCTAACACCGCTGGCAGTAACGCTGTCGATACTAGCTACACAGTGCCTTTCAACGCCCGCAACGGAACGATCTCGCTGAGTGGTGGCTTTGCCTTCAATCGCGTCATTGAGGCACCATTTGATGTGCTTGATATCCAGTCCAACTCCAACTATGCGGAACTATCAGTGCGTCAACCGCTACTGCAAACGCCAACACAAGAATTGGCAATTGGAGTCACCGCTAGCCATCGGGTAAGTGCGGCGACGTTGTTGGGCGGTGCCATTGGCTTTCCCTCGCCTGGAGCCGATAATCAAGGACGCACAAGCATAACGGCACTGCGGCTGTTTCAGGACTACACCCAGCGCAGTAGCCGCTTTGTACTGGCAGTGCGATCACAGTTTAGCTTTGGGCTAAATGCATTGGGTGCCACCCACAATCCCACCCCGCCAGATGGTCGCTTTTTCGCGTGGCGTGGACAGGCGCAATATGTACGACTGCTATCGCCTGAGACGCTACTGCTGCTGCGGGCAGATGCACAGTTTACTGATCGCCCGTTACTAACACTAGAGCAATTCAGCGCGGGTGGGCAAGATAGCGTACGCGGCTATCGGCAAGATCTTCTTCTGGCTGACAGTGGCGCATTTGCGTCGGCTGAATTACGCATCCCGATCCTGCGGTTGCCTAAACTCACCAGTTTGCTGCAATTGACTCCCTTTATTGATGTGGGTACAGTAGGAAACCGTAGCGGCAACGCGAATCCCGATCCAAAGACGATCACCTCGGTCGGTTTAGGGCTGCGCTTACAGGTGGGCGATCGCCTCACTGCTCGCTTCGACTGGGGCCTTCCTTTAGTCTCCGTCTCTGGTAGCAAACGAACACTGCAAGAAAACGGACTCTATTTTTCCGTCGTTTACAGTCGGACTTTCTGAAGCTTCGTGAGTGCATATTGGCATTGAGTTAAACTCAGCGGAGCAGTCACCCACCCCGCTGAGTTTAACTCAATGCCTTCTAGAGACGGCATTCCACTCCGGGATCTCTGTAGCAATGGACCTGTTCTTTGCCTTAAACCTGTAACGCTCTTCCAGCAAGATGTTCTCTTAGATTGTGCTTGCTCATCCTGATTCCAAAATTTCGCTAACCCATAGTTTCTACTGATATCTCAATTAAGCTTGCATACCTGCTGAAACGGCAGTGAACCGGAAGATCTTCACTCTCTGCTTCCAAATTGGTATAGCCTCTACCCAGTTAAGGATTCAAGAGTTCGTGGCACTGTTTCACACGTATCCCGAATCAATCCCGATCTGATAACTATCGCTACCGCAACCTTACAGGCGACCTCTATATAAGGTGAGTCGGCTACCGAATTAGTGAAGTGCCGACACCTCAGAGTTTTGAAATAGCTTTGGCGCTGTTTTTAACCTCGATCGCCTGCTTACATCGCAACTTTGCCAAACTTACCCTAGGTATGTAGAGTAGACGTATGTTAACGCGACCTTAAAATGTTGGAATTGCTGCAAAATTTACAAAGTAAATAGCTATGTTTAAGTCCATAGTACTTGGAGTCACAATCTCTGCGGCACTAATAACCTCCTCATGCAGAGCAGTCCCATTTGAACCTTTTAGACCGGTTGAAGAGCCATTGCGTACACGACCCGATCCATTAGATCCGTCGTTACCAAAAGAGCTGGAATCACCTCTACCGTTACTGAAACCATCCCTTCCGCCGACTGTGGCACGCCGCCCCTACTACAAGCCCAAAAATCAATACGAACAGGCAATTTACCTTGAATCAGTGCGTGCCATTAAAGCTAAATTATCAGAATCAGATTCCGTATTTCCTCCTACTCAAGAGGAATTGGAATCTGCATCGCTCTCGGCAGCAGAGAAAAAACGGCAGGAATTACGTAGAGTAGGTATTGTAGTTTCAGTAGGTATAACAGCACTAATTGCAAGCGCTGCTGTAGAGAGCGCGAACTAGATTGGTGCGATTTAGGGAGAGTAGAGAAAAGATGTTGGCTTCGCAATTTCTGACAGAAACTCTCGATGTATCAACCTTTTCAGGTCTTTCCACATCATTAAGATGATGCAGTTTTGAGCATAGTAAACCTTGTTAGAAGTAGACAGAAAATCTTTTTGTCGTTATGAATTGCGTCTTCTAAAAGACACTATATGACTTCCTGGATAATTACGATACACATTCGTAAAAAAGTGCTACTCATAAATATGATTCGGCTACTTACTGGTATTCGATTAATATATAAGTCGATTGTCCTTGCATCTTCTAACCTTTTCTCCTGAATAAATAATCTTTTTGCTTTACTAAGCTCCACTAATGCCTTGATGTATTCTTGACTCTCAAGCCAGAGTGTAGCTAAACCTTGATGTATTGAGGGGTTGCTTTTATTAAACTTTTCAGCTTCTTCAAAGAAGAACTTAGCCTTACTTAGTTGTTTTTGGCGAAGCAAATCACTTGCAACCTTTATGTAGATTTCACTTATAATCTCATCTCCAACTCTCTTCCCAGTCTCATCCACAGTTTCTTCACCAAGTCCAATAGAATTTTGAAATTCACTAAGTGCTTGACGAGTTTCATCTGTAAACTCATTGATATCTATATGATTTATACGATTTTTATAGTTTTCTATTTGAGCATTTATACCTTCTTCAAATTTTTCGTACACTTTAAAGACATCGTTTTCAATCTCATCAAGGGTCGATTCCCCGTCCCTTGGGGCGTAAGAAGTGCTAAAAAGTGGCTGTTTCATACTCCGTCCGCTTGCGGCGGAGTTGTTGATTTTTCAAAAGCCTCCTCTTCTGAAATCCGATAATTTAAACGATGTTGATGTAAGATATCACGATATATTTCTCGATCTGTATGAGAATTACTTTTCCAACACGGACGAATCAGTTTTATCACATGAGTGCGATATTGTGCTAAATTCCCTGCTTGCTCTTCTTGCTGCAACATCTCGTCACTAGAGACTTGCATCTGTCGCCACCAACGCTGGTCGCTCTGGTGAAATAATTGCTGTTCTTCCGTCAGTTTGGCGAACTGAGCCAGAATCGCTTCTGTTGTTATTGCTCCTCCACCAAGGTCAGTCGAACGATCGCGAGTAAACTTGATAATTCCACATACTTTGCCCGTTCGCTGGTTCAACAATGGTGAACCACTCATTCCTGGTCGCACCTGTCCTAAAGCAAACTTAATTAGAGCTGGTTCATCCCCCGTTAATCCTTCATTGCTAAATGTAACGGGACAACCGTTAGGAAAGTCTTCATCGGGATAGCCAAACGTATACAGTGGATCGCGAGATTGAATATCCGTGCCTAAATATACGCAAGGTGGAATGCTGTTGAGAGGAAATTGTATTCGTAGCAAAGCTAAATCATATGGTTCAGGCAGCGATCGTTCAACCACTGCTTGCGCCCAGTTCTTTTGATTTTGCTGCACTTGAATCAATTGCCCCTCAAAACCTTTCACCACATGAGCACAAGTAAGAATATATTTTGGAGTAACAAAGAAGCCAGTACCATGTCGTCCTGAAAGGATAAGTTTCACCGTACATTGTTGCAGTAGCTCCTCTAGCTGGCTCATAACTTAAACTCTTGGCTGAGTTTCCCACTCTATCGTGATTTCAAGATTAGCTTTACCAGAGCCTTTGACAATAATTGCTGCGAGTTGCCCAGATTCGATCGCCAATTCCATTCCAAACTTCACAGTTGCCTTTTTAGGTTTTACCTTCTGGATTGGAGCAGCAATCATCTGTATTACACCCTCGATCGCATCAGCAACAGGCTGAAACTGTCGCTGGTCAAAACTCACATCTTCGCGTCCAGTTCTCGTGACCTCAACTTTGACGCTTGCTCCGTTTGGAAGCTGAATTGGAATAGTCTCACTGCGGGATTCCATATACGTCATTCGATTTTCGCTCCAACTATGAGAAGAATTTAGTTACCAGTGTATCTAGCTTATCGGCGTAATTCACACGTTAGATTTAGACTTGGTGTTGGGGTTTGAGTAGTATTGGAACAGGATCCTACGCTAAGGCTAAAAGCCTTGCGGGGAGAGCTTTTTCAAAACGGCGTTCCCGTAGCAAATGGACCAAAAACAACGCTAAGCCTGAAAGTCTCTCTGTGACTGACTTGCGGTAGTTGAGTTCTCGGTTTGCCTAAAGCCAAAAACTGCTGGATGAATCAGGTTTCCTAATCTCTCGATTAGGCTTGGTTCTCTGCGTAGTCCGCAGTTAACCGGAGGATTTTCCCTCTTTCCTTCCGAATTGGTCTAGCCTTTGCTGGGTGAAGGATTCAGGAGTCCGTGGCACTGTTTCGCACGTATCCCGACTCAACCCCATTTAATCCCGATAAGGGAGCAGGTTCTACAAAGAAGTACTTTTCAGGTGAGTCAGTTCAAAACACATAATCTCAATCATCGCCACCTATTCAGGCTAAATTTGCGATAGACGAAATTTATTGAGCTATTCAGGTGTGCAAAGACTGAAACGACTTGCTGGCAAGCTGAAGCCCCTATCTTTTACAGAGGAGCAAATTAGCGTCCGTGCTTATGAGATGTGGAAAAAGCGAGGGCAACAAGGCACACCGGAAGAAAACTGGCAGGCAGCGATTGCAGCACTGAGACGAGAGCGATCACCCCTCTGGAAAT
>Ga0209511_1003628_pt1 | contig 11710 bp, 5 predicted proteins | sample SSSSmetaG_FD_184141 | JGI IMG/M metagenome (GOLD analysis project Ga0209511, IMG submission 184141) | Glacier valley bacterial and archeal communities from Borup Fiord, Nunavut, Canada, to study Microbial Dark Matter (Phase II) - ​SSSS... | ecosystem: Environmental > Aquatic > Freshwater > Ice >... | reverse complement strand
CGGCTGCAAGCCATGCTCGATGCGCTTACTTTCAAATCGGATTCAATTGTTAAACGTTGTTTACTTCTTTTTGCCGGCACTCAAAGGGACGATGGTTTTATTGCATCCTGTGTTTATAATACTTCCACGGGCGGAAATCCTGAAATTGGCGATGAAATGATTCCCGATTATGCCCTATTGTTTGGTTCCACGCTGCTCAATTATGCCACAAGTTCGAACGATTTGCAGTTGGCAAAGGCATTGTATCCTGTTGCTTGCCAACAGGTTGATTTGGTATGCAGCAAATGGCTGAGCGCCGGAAATTACCTCGAAATACCCAATAACATCTGGATGCTGATTGATTGGAGCAAAGAACTCGACCGGCAGGCTGCAGAGCAAGCAACGCTGATTTACGCAATAAATACTTTGTCTGAATTGACCAATATGATTGGATTACCAAAAGATGCCAACAAGTGGGATGAGCTAAATGAAAAACTAAGAGCGGCAGCAGTAGAACGCTATTTCGACAAGAAAAAAGGCGTGTTTGTTTCGGGAACACAGCATCAGGTTTCGTGGGCAACGCAAATATGGATGGTTTTAGCTGGAGTAATCGACAAGAAAGAAGGTGCTCGTATTTTAAAAAATGTGGCGGCTGATACTTCGGCCATAAAACCGGGGTGCCCCTATTTGGTACATCACCTTGTGGAAGCTTATCTTGTATGCGACATGGACGCAGCGGCTTATCAGCTTATTGATAGCTATTGGGGAGGAATGATAGATAAGGGTGCTACTACTTTTTGGGAAATTTACAACCCTGAAAATCCCTATAAATCGCCCTACAACAGCCATTTGTTTAATAGCTATTGCCATGCCTGGAGTTGCACCCCCGCATGGTTTTTACGGCATCCGGAGTATGGAAAACGGCTGACAATAATAGATAGGAAGAAAACACACTTTGTAACTGATTAATGATTGTCTGGTTAGTTTTTAAAAACAAAATCTAATTTAATTACTATGAAAAAAATTAATTATCACTTTCATTTTCACCCTTATAATTAATTGGGCAAACAATTCATCAGGCTTTTTGTAGTGTGTTCCACAGGGCTGGATTTATGTTTTAAGTATCATGACCGGAAGCGAAATATTCAATACAAAATTGATTCTTGAATTATGTTGTACTTATTACCAATTAACTGCTAATTCGATTAAACTTATTTAACAAATGAACAAAAAGCATCACATCCAAAAGATAGTATTAAAATTGTTTGCATTCTCATTTGCAATGCTCATCTTAAGTTGCAACAGAAACAAACCTATCACCCCATCCGAAGATTTTGGAGCTTACTATACCCACATTGTAACCAACATTGAGTTTGAAAAATACTCACGAACTGGCGATTATGCCGATATTGTTGTTGATTTGGGAAAAGAAAACGGCAAGTTCATTTTTTGGAGGGGAAGCAGTTATTTACCATACTGGGAAACCGTAAAGGGCAAAAAAATATTTGTCGATGAAATAATTCCCCGCTCTGGTAATGGCAGTAAAACCATGCCCGATAAGGTAAATTCGTTTTCGGTGGTTAAAATTATTGAAAGCAAGCCCAATAGAGTCGTAATTCATTGGCGCTACCTTCCTGTTTTTAGTGGCACAAATCCTTTACAAGATTTAATACCAACTAATTTTGTTGATGAGTACTTTACATTTTCGCCAAATGGCCTGGTAGAGAGAACCATACGGCAAGGTACACCTAAAGTAAATGATTGGTTAGATACAATATTTCAGGTTGTTCAAACATTTAAATTAACAACCAAGGGAATTGCCGATATAGTACTTGTAAAACCTGCCAGATCGTTAAAGCCCGAAAAAGTTCAGGGTCGGGAAATTACAACTAAAAGTTTGGTAAATCCTGTTGCCTGGTTTAAATTCAATGAAGGTGAAGGCGATACTACGTTCGAAAGCTTTACAGGATTGCCGTTACAAGTTCATGGCTCAAAAACATACTGGAGGCAAGGCATATCGGGCACAGCGCTCCAATTCGACGATGTAAGTACCTACTTATCGCTTCCGGCTTCTGCAGCGCCCAAACCACAAACCGCCATTACGCTTGAGGCTTGGGTTGCTATTGGTGCTTATCCGTGGAGTTGGTGCCCTATAGTGCAGCAATGCGACGATGTACCTGAAGAGTTGGCATCAGATATAAAGCAAGGTTCGACTCTACTATATAAGAAAGAGGACGACATGGGCTATTTTCTTGGCATTGATAGTCATGGACATCCCGGGATGAAAATACGCGTTGGCGGAAATTGGGAGGAGTTAACCTCTGACATCCATCTTGAAAGAAGGAACTGGTATCTAATCACAGGGACTTATGACAAGAATTCAGGCAAAATAGCTTTGTTTATAAATGGAAAATTGGAAGGGGAAAAGAAAGTCTCCAATCCCGGAGATATTGAGCTATCAAATAAAAATCTTCAGATCGGCAGGGGAAAAAAGAGAAGGCCAACCGATCCTGTTAGGCCCAGCACATTCCCTGATTACTATTCGTTTGATGGACTGTACGATGAAATTAAAATTTACGATCTCGCACTTACTCCCGATCAAATTCAAAAGTCGTTTGCCAATTATAACACCAACCAACAAACCCAAGCCTCTGCCGACATACCTCCAAGGGTATTACCCACAGGCGATAAAACAGATAGTTTTGGTGCCACTTATTCCGCTTTGAAATATTTTGACACCTGGGACAACCTTTTTCGTTTTAGCAATGGTTCCGATGTAGTTGTGAACCTGGATACTAATCCCTGCAAATTTGTTTTTTGGAGAGGTGTTAGCTTTATACCCATGATTGTTAATGAAAAAAATGAATGGTATAGCAACGAATTTAATGAAACCTGGGACAAATCGGGCGGACAGGGATGTCAGGAGCCTATGTCGGATAAAAGTTCAAATTACAGTCATGTAAGGATTCTGGAAAACACACCTGCCCGTGTGGTTGTGCATTGGCGTTTTGCTTTGTTAGATGTAAACCATGTAATAGCAAATTATGATGAAAAAACAGGCTGGGGCGATTGGTCCGATTGGTATTATTACATATATCCAGATGGGGTGGCTGCAAAAAAAATGCAGCTTTGGACTAATGGTGAGCGAAACCATGAATGGCAAGAATCTATGGTAATATTTGGCCCCGATCAGCATCCCGATAGTATAATTGAACACAACAAAACAACTACCATGCTTGCCGAAGATGGAAATTATAGAAGTTATGACTGGCTAACCAGGCCACCGGATAATGTTGATAGCCCTAAAAAATCTAATATTCAGCTGATTAATCTTACCGGAAATTATGATCCTTTTACCATTGCCACTAAATTTATTGGAAAAACCCGTGTTTATGCTGGCGAATTAACCCCCTATGCTGCTTTTTGCACATGGAATCACTGGCCAATTGCACAAATGCCATCCGACGGACGCTATGCATCTTTTCCGGACCGGACATCGCACAGTTCCATTACGAATGTGTACTTCCCCATTTATAAAGAGGATTCGACCAGTAACAAGCCTTATTACGAAAAAATATTGTTAGAAGGAATGTGGAACAAAAAAGCAACCGACCTCATTCCTTTATCCAAATCATGGACACATGCGCCCAACCTGATAAACCTTAAAGGTGCGGAAGGCGATTACGATCCAAGTCAGAGGGCTTATGTGCTGAAAGTATCAGGCAATTCTGTTTCTTTTAGGGTAAATGCCAGCAACGCCAGCCCGGTTCATAACCTTTGCTTTGTTTTAAAAAACTGGGGCGTAAAGGATGATGCAAAAATCAACATAACGGAAAATGTGAAGCAGGGTACAGTGCGCGATACCGATGGAAGCTATTCAAAGATAGTTTATATTGAGAAAGAGGGTGTTGAACCATTTGAAATCAACATTAATAAATTTTAAAAACAATTTTTTACTGGAAAATCCTCACATTATTTTAAATAACATTTAAAAATGGAAAACAAATATTCAATTATTTTAGGCAACCTGGGAAATACATGCGACAGGTTTTGCAAAGGTTATAAAAGCAATCCAACATCAGAAGAAATGCTGGAAATGGCTGTAAAAAAAATTCCTTTTATTGATGGGATAGAACTTGTAGGTACTTGGGATATTCGTCCCGATAATGTGAAGGAAATGAAGAAAAGGATGAGTGATTATGGCGTAGCCTGTTCCTCAATAATCCCGGATACTTTTACCGACCCGGACTTTGCCAAAGGAAGCATCACCAACATATTTCCTGCAATTCGACAGAAAGCCATTGATTATTTGCGACAGATGAGCGAGGTCGCACTTGAAATTGATTGTAAGTTGATTAACCTATGGCTGGGTCAGGATGGATATGATTATCTTCTCACCACCGATTATGACCAGGAGCGTGAATGGTTAAAGGAGGCCACCATGAAATTGGCCACTGAATTTCCAGCTCTGAAGTTTGCTTTGGAATACAAACCCAAAGAACCGCGCAATTTTTCTTATCATGCCCGCATGGCAGATACCATACTGGCAGCAAAAGAAACGCAGTGCAGCAATGTTGGCATAACGATAGACACCGGCCATTCTTTTATTGCCGGAGAAAACGTTTCTGAGGCAGTAGTGCTGGCTAAAAGAGCTGGCGATCTGCTTTATCACATGCACTTTAACGATAACCATGGCAGTTGGGATGATGATATGATTGTAGGGACTGTTCATTCCGTTGTGTATGTTGAATTACTTTTCTGGCTAAAGAAAACCGGTTACAAAGGCTGGTTATCCATGGATCAATACCCGTATCGAGAAGATGCCGTTGATGCCATATCCGAAAGCATCCTGTGGGTTAAGAAATTTGAGTCGATTGTAGATGGGTATTATAATGAAATTGAGACTTTGATAAAACTCAATGATGCAGTAGAAACATCAAGGTTTCTTCGAAAGATTTTGTAATAAACTATTTTGGAGGTTTAAATCAATCAGAAAATGGTATTCATAAAGTTAAATTATATATATCATGAAGAATATTTATATCTGCTTAAATAACTACTCTTTAACAATTGCAACATTTCTGGTTGTGGTTATTAATTGTAACGCACAAGAAAAGCCATTGGCATGGTGGACTTTCGGCAGCAACGATGGAAAAACTGTAATTGATAAAGTCAGTGGCGTTTCAGATACCATTAAAGGCAATTTTTGGTTTTTGGAAGGTGTTAGTGGCAACTGTCTTAAACTGGACGGGTATACTTCTCATGTTGTAAGATCGGCCTATATGGCACCTGTTTTAGAAAACACTTTTACTATTGAAGCATGGGTAGCACCTCAAACCTATCCTTGGAACTGGACCGGGATTGCAGATCAGGAGAAGAATCATAAAGAAGGTTTCTTTTTCGGCTTGAATGCCAAAGGAAAAGTTGGTCTTGGAATAGCGGTGGGAGCAGAACGAAAATGGGTGATGTGTATATCCGCGGAAAAACTTGAATTGTTAAAATGGTCGCATATTGCTGCGACACTTGATAGCAATGGCGAAATGTCGATATTTATTAATGGCAAGAAAAGTGGCAATCTATCTTTAGGTAAAACCGAATGGGCAAAACCTGCAATTAGTACTGATCTGTGGATCGGCCGCAGCCATACAAAGATGAGCCCACAGGGTACGGAACGCGAACCCAGCCAGAAAATAGTATCATTCATGAATTTCGACGGGCTTATTGATGAAGTTAAAGTATATGATAAAGTTATTGACCCGGAAGAAATCAATCGGGAGTATGAGAAGCTAAAACCAAAGATAGCCCAGCCCTTAAAATACAGGAAGTTTCCAACAGAAGGTGCTGAAAGAAGAGTATTTGGAGCAATCAATACTACATTGAAATATGATGAAACTTGGGATAAACTTTGGCGAATTGGTGATTTCTCTGATATCGTGGTAACATTTAACAAACCCGTCAGAATAGTTTTTTGGCATGGAACAAGTTATGGGGCTTGTTATGTTACCGAGAATGAGAAATGGATGGGCGACCAAAGCCTTGAAAGCAACGAATGGATGGACGACATGAAGTTTGACAGCATTAATCCTTCACCCGATAAATGGGGCTGTGCTGAACACATGTCGGACAAGCGTTGCCTCTATTCGAATGTAAAAATAGTTGAAAATAATCCGGCCCGCGTAATTGTAAAATGGCGGTACAATCCATGTTATATAACTTACGGACAGGCACATATCGACTCAATGTCCGGATGGGGTGACTGGGCAGAGGAATATTTTGTAATTTATCCCGATGCCGTTGTAGTTCGCCACCAGGTATTATGGACAAGCAGATGGGGCGTTGTGGCAAATACCGCAAATTGGCCAGCTGCGGGCGTGCCTTGGCATCAGTTTCAGGAAACAATATTTTTCAATCAACCCGGAACACGACCTGAGGATAATGTGGAAGATGGTGCACTTTCTATTGCAAATACACAAGGCAATAGTTATACTTTTCAATGGAAAACTAATGTTTCAGATGTAGATCAAAAGAAAGAAGGAAGAGCCAAGGTACCCGATGCGAATATTCAGATGACCAATTTAAAATCGGAATATAGGCCATTTATTATTTTTGAACCGGCGAGTACAATAGATCCATGGGTTGGGCGCGAATTTGCTTTTTGGAATCATTGGCCTGTGGCGCAATTACCCAGCGATGGGCGTATTGCTCTTGCTGCCGACCGACCCGGACATACATCACTTTCTTGCGGAGCACCAATTAGTCACGATGGTATAAATGGGACGCATGAAACTGTAATGCTTTATGGATTAATTAATAAACCCATCGAAGCTTTAGTCCCTTTAGAAAGATCATGGAACAATGCTCAGGAACTAAAAATTATTGAGGGTAAAGTAAAGTGTAATGGTTATGGTAAGTTTCAGCGCGCTTATGTCCTTGATTGTGAGAATGGCTCATCAAAAACAGTTATTCAGCTTATTGGAAGCAAGCAATCTCCCGTTTTCAATCCTGCTATTGTTTTAAAAGGCTGGGGTGATAAAAAGGGCGACATACTGTTAAATGGCAAGAAATGTGAAGAAGGCTTAGTTTATAGAGTGGGTTACGAAAACCACCTTGAAGGAACCGATTTAGTTTTGTGGTTCGATTTAAGTTCAGAGAAAGTGGAAACTATTTCAATAATACCAGAGTGAAACATCCCGAAACCCTGTATTCAAATTTAATCTTATAGAAATGAAAAATAAAAGAATCAATTTAATGTTGGTAATTTACTTAATACTGACTATAACCAGCTCACTATCTTCAAAAGGTATAACAATAACAAATACCAGGATCCAAAACAATACAGAGCAACTTGGAATTGATGCAGTAAATCCAAGTTTTGCGTGGTGTTTGAATAGTAGTATCAGAGGCGACAAACAAACCGCATACAGGTTAATGGTAGCCTCAAGTCAAAAAAAGTTAAATGAAAATGTTGCTGACATCTGGGATAGCGGAAAGATTACTTCGGCAGAACAATATAATGTAAAATATGCGGGACCATCTTTGGAAAGTAATACAAAATACTGGTGGAAAGTTTCTGTTTGGGATAAAAATAATAATCAATCTAACTTCAGCGAAAGCAAATCATTTATTACTGGATTCATGTCTCCATCAGACTGGACGGCAAGTTGGATACAGTCGATTAACAATACGGTTTCAATTCCCTATATGCTTCGAAAAGAATTTCTAAACAAAAAATCAATCGAATATGCAACAGCAAATATCTGCGGAGTTGGTCAGTTTGAACTCCATATAAACGGGAAAAAAGCAGGTACCCATGAACTTGATCCAGGATGGACAGATTACTCCAAATCACAGCAATACGTTACGTTTGACATTACAAACCTCCTCAGAAATGGAAAAAATGCAATAGGAGTTTACCTGGCTGACGGGTTTATGGATATTGGGGAATCCACCGGAAGATTTCAGAGTTATATTACTAAGCATTCTGACGGCGAAAAAAGGATGATTATGGAATTGAATATTTGCTATACCGATGGAACACGGAATAAAATAATAAGCGATTCCACATGGAAAACGTCCACTGGTCCAATCACATATTCAACCGTGTTTGGCGGAGAGGATTATGATGCACGGAATGAAAAAACCGGATGGGACATTACAGGTTACGATGATTCATTCTGGAAAAATGCCAGAACAACAACATCGCCGGGAGGAACACTAAATGCGCAGTCACAACCCCCGGTTGAAGTGGTGGAGACATTAATTCCAAACAATTTGAAACAAAACGGTGATAGTATCAACATCTCTTTCGGCAAAACATATGCAGGGATTTTTGAGATAGCTCTAAAAGGGAAAGTCGGACAGGTTGTAATGATAACTATGGATGACGGCACCATGACGACTGACAGACCTGTCAAGAAATTCAATAACTTTTGCATGTTTACTTTAAAAGGTGAGGGAACTGAAATTTTTCGTCCGAAATTTTTCTATTGGGGACTAAATAAAATTAAAATAGCCGGAGCTTCCCTTACCGGGAAAGGCAATTTGCCAAAATTAGTCAGTGCCAAAGGGTATGTTTTAAGCAGTACAGCCAAACCAATCGGTACATTTGAAAGTAGCGACACAGTGTATAATAAGATATTTGCAATTAACAAACAGGGAATTATCTCGAATCTATACTCATGTATTACAGATTGTCCTCACAGGGAAAAAGCTGCATGGATGAACGATATAAATTTCACAAGTCCTTCTTTCGTCGTCTTATTTGATCTTCAAACTCTCTTTACAAAGATCAACAGAGATATTTCCGAATCTCAACAGGAAGGAGGCTGGATACCAAGCATGTCCCCTTATTATCGTTCAAACAGCGCTTCCGCTGATATTAAAGATCCTTTTACATGCAGTCCTTTTTACGACATATCCTCAATGAGATTTCCCTGGTTAATCTATCAGCAATATGGAGACATCGAAGCGCTTAAAAGTCAATATAATGTTGCCAAAAATTCAGTGGCCTACCTGACTTCCCGTTCTTCAGACCATCTAATAGGATACGGGTTGGGCGACTGGCTGGATCCTGATCCGGTTGACAGAACCTTCATTGAAACTTGCATTTATTACGATTTTATTGTTTCAATGCAAAAATGGGCTGAGATTCTTGGTGAAAAATCAGATTGTGACTATTTTACCAATCTTGCATTGGAGGTGAAAAATGCGTTTAATAAAAAATTCTTCAATTCTTCCACGCATAGCTACGGAAGTCAGCAAACCGCCAATGCAGTACCACTTTTTCATAAAATGCAGCCTGAAGGCGAAGAAACCAATGTGCTAAATGCCTTGATAAATAGCATCGAAAAGAGTAATTACCATATTAATTGTGGCCAAAATGCTCATGGGTATATGCTTCAGGTATTATCCCGATATGGAAGGGATGACTTAGTCGGGAGAATCCATACCAACACTTCGGGTCAAGGTTTTGGCCATTGGGTGACCCAGGGCAAAACCAACACTCCTGAATCCTGGGATGGAAGTGGGTCGCAGCAACATCATATGAATAATGCATTCCCGGAATGGGTTTGCTGTAATCTGGTTGGAATTAAACCCTTAAAACCAGGTTATGACGAAATCAGGATTAGACCTACTAACGCCACGTCATATGTGCCATCCTCGGTTAAATATTCTATTGAAACAATTAGAGGTACTGTAACTTCGAGTTGGATTAAAAGAGGCAATAATTATTCATTAAGTGTTACGGTACCGGTTAATAGCAATGCTGAAGTAAGTATTCCAACATTTGGTCTTTCAGAAGTTTCAATAAGCGAAGGCAGAACAATAATATGGAATAATGGGTCGGTGGAAGGAACTGCAACGGGAGTAAGTTATCATGGTATTGACGGAAAATATCCATCAACAAATAATTATGTCGTTTTCGATGTTGATTCCGGCACCTATGATTTTACATTAAAGCCGAATAGTCCGAAACCTTCAATGAAATAAAACAAAATAAACTCATATGCTAATAATTAATAAGTAATCTCAAATACAAACATATAAACAACCTTAAAGATGAACCGAATATCATTTACACTTTTTTTACTTTCGTTTTCTTTTTCGTCGCCGGCTCAAACAATCCCTTTACATTTAAGTGGCACTCCAGTAAATACGCATACTGAAGGAAAGCCTCTTGACCATTATTGGAGCAAATGTGTAAGTGCAGGGCGGGCAAACGAAGGTTTGCGTGCATCGTGGCTCGAACAATTAGACATAGTGCATAACGCATGTGGTTTTGAATACGTGCGTTTTCATGGCTTATTCCACGATGATATGTTTGTATTTAACTACGATGCCGATAGTAATGTGGTGTACAATTGGCAATATGTTGATGATGTTTACGACCGTATGCTTGCTATGGGCGTAAAGCCGTTTGTAGAGTTTAGTTTCTTCCCCAAGGCGATGTCGCCAGAGGCTACAGTATTTTGGTGGGGAGCCCACGGAACGCCACCTTCAGACTTTACGCAGTGGGGGAATATGGTTGAGGCATTTTTGCAACATTGTATACAACGTTATGGTATTGATGAGGTTCGTAAATGGTATTTCGAGGTTTGGAACGAACCCAATTTAGGCAATTTTTGGAAAGGTACTCAGGAACAATATTTTCAACTCTACAAAACTACTGCTACCATTGTAAAAAAAGCAGACAGCCAGTTTAGGGTTGGCGGTCCTGCTACCAGCAGCTACCATCCGGCCGAGGGCGTTTACGACAGTTTGCACCGCGCCATAAAAAATATTAAACCATCCGATTTTGAAAATATTCAATGTGAAGGCCCCTGGATTGAAGCTTTTCTTGTTTTTTGTGAAAAGGAAAATCTTCCGGTCGATTTTGTTTCTTCTCACCCTTACCCTACTACCTATCCGTTTGGCGACGGAGGAGGACAGTTTGAAATGAGTCGACCCGTGAACAGCCTTCATAAAGATTTGACATGGTTGAATAACGTAATTAAAAAATCGAAGTATAAAAATGCCGAAATTCATTTAACCGAATGGAGTTCGAGTCCATCGCCGCGCGACCATACCCACGACTACCTGCAAGCTGCAACTTATATTGTAAAAGCCAACATCGATTGTATCGGAATGGCTAATTCACTTGCTTATTGGATATTCACCGATATTGTTGAAGAAGCCGGTGCCGGGACATCTGTATTCCATGGTGGGTGGGGGCTGCTAAATTACCAGGGCATAGCAAAACCCGTTTTTCATGCCTACCGGTTTTTAAATGAATTGGGTAACGAGCTGGTTTATAAAGAAGATGGATTTGTTTTAACCAAGCAATCACAAACCGGTTTTTTTACAGGCTTGCTTTACAACTATCCCGAGGGTGTTGAGTCGGCTCCTATATCTACGGGTTCGCGCGACAAGGCTGAGAAAACGCTGAATACAGGAAGTGCCAAACAAATAATTTTGAATTTAACAGGACTAAAACCCAATAGTAAATTTGAGATAGAAATTGTAGATAAAGACAATGCTTTTGCTTTAAAAAGCTGGCAGGCCATGGGAAGCCCAGAACCTCCCACCCTCGAACAAACAACAGAATTGAAAGCACTTGGGTTGAAAACGTTGAAAATATACATCGAAACCAACAGTAAAGGCGAATTAAAATGGGATTACAGCCTAAAACCTTGGGCAATTGCACTTCTAAAACAAATTAAAGAATAAAACAATAACCTAAAATTATATGAAC
>Ga0209511_1003624_pt1 | contig 11719 bp, 4 predicted proteins | sample SSSSmetaG_FD_184141 | JGI IMG/M metagenome (GOLD analysis project Ga0209511, IMG submission 184141) | Glacier valley bacterial and archeal communities from Borup Fiord, Nunavut, Canada, to study Microbial Dark Matter (Phase II) - ​SSSS... | ecosystem: Environmental > Aquatic > Freshwater > Ice >... | reverse complement strand
CCGAGGGTTTCTGCCAAAGCATTGACGCGATCGTCTGTTTCGCCATAGGGAGGACGAAAATAGGCGGGAGCATCCCCGATCGCCGTTTGGATGGCTGTATTGGTATCCCCCAGTTCTTTAGAAACGGAGGCATCATCCAATTGCGGCAGGTGTGGGTGAGTGAACGTATGGTTGACGACGAGATGTCCTTCACCCGCCTCCCGCTTGACCAAGTCCGCCAATTCATTCACATGGGTGCCAATGCAAAAGAAGGTGACTTGAATCCCATATTTGCTGAGAATGTCGAGCAGCTTTGCGGTGAATTCAGGATGAGGTCCGTCATCGAAGGTGAGGGCAATCTGAGTCTTGTTCGGATCGCCGGAATAGATTGATTGGGACATGATTAATCTCCAAATTTTGCAATTGTTTAGACAGAATTGATGCAACGAGTGACATTCTGAGCAATGTTGTTCGTGAGAATGCCAATTCTAGTTAGGTTGATCACAATTAGATGCAGGCGTTTGCCTGGTTTGACCACTCTTTCTGGACGGTGTAATCGCCAACTTGCTTTTGTTGCCAAGCGCAGATATCGCCGATTTCGCCCTGGCGGTCGTTGTACCATCCTTGCCCCGGAACTGCGTCTGTAACTGCTTCACATAATTCGTGAGAGCTGACAGAGGTGAGTGCATCAAGAACAGCCAGTCCTCCAGTACAACCGCCTTCACAAGGGAATGGCATAACTGCATAGAAGATGTTGCCTTGAATGCTGCTGTGGTAGCCGCAAAACTTTTGGCAGGAGCGATCACCTCCAGTCATTACAACCTCCACGCCGGGTGGCAAATAGAGGAAATAGAGTCGATTAGATGTGGGCTGAGGAACATCTGGGTTACCTGCCAAAAAGTCTTGCAGCAATTGCTGAAGTTGAGCATCCGACACCTCATTGCCAAAGGGCTGTGATGGGGTAACAATGGATGCACCCAGATGTTGCCCCTGACCAATGGTCTGCCCATCAACGCTATACTCTGCCAGTTGATCCATGAGTTCACTGGTAAGAATAAAGTCGAAAAATTGGCTGATTCCCTGAAGGATATCGCTTTGGGGTTGTTGCTCCCAGCCATCTCCCCAAAAGGTTGTGATGACTTCGACTTCACTCAGCAATTGACCACCCCGGTAGGTTAGTTGGATGGCTTCCTCTGCTGCGGGAGCTTCCAGCATCAGCGCTTCTGGTCTGTAAGGCGGCGCAATGCCGATTAACTCAGTTGTTGCAACGGATGCACTAGCCGTTGTGATTGGTCGATCGCTTGTGTTGGTTTGATTAAATGCCACGGTATAAGTGGGCACAGAAAGGTTAACTTGCTTCATCCCAGGTCTTTGTTCAGTAACCATAAATGGTCTCCGTTGATAACTTACGTGTTTGGGCTTTTTATCGAGTGCGAACCATAACAAAATCGCAAATAACAGAGGGTGAACAATCGGCAATCGTCGTTGTCTTTCCCTTTGCTCGATGAATCCATCAAAATGCCTGGTTACCTGAGTTCAAGCCTGAGAATGCCTGCTTTGTACTGACTTTCAAATCGATAATGTGCTGATTTATGATCGCAACCCCACACTGCCTTGAGCTGTTTTGTGAATACAGCTCGACAAATAAGTAATCGCACCCATCAAGCCAGCAATCGCCGCTCCTGCACCTGCAATCGCCTATTCCTCCAACGATCGCACCCATCAATCCAACGATCGCCGCTCCTGCCTGGTATCAACGATCGCACCTATCAAACCAGCGAGCGATCACCACTCCTGCACCTGTGATCGTTCTTCCAAGAGAAGCCGTGGTTACCTCCACTCAAGCGATCGTTACGTCTGCACAAGCGTTGATGAGGAACGGTGAAGCTACAGGGCAAACGCATCTTATTTTTAGAATGCTTACCGAGAAAGGCTTTCAGCCGTCGGATGCTGAAAAGTATAAATTTGCGAAACGCATGCCAGGGAAAGCTTTCAGAATTTAGATGCGTTTGCCCTGGGTGAAGCTATGGTTACGTCCGCAGGAGCTGTCGTTACGTCCGCAGGAGCTGTCGTTACGTTCACACAAGCGGTGGTTAGGAATGATGAAGCGGTGGTTAGTCACGTTGAAGCGGTGGTTACTAACGTTAAAGCGTGCATGAAGTTTTTCTGGTTAGTTGTTTGGCTGCAACGTGTGATGGGTAGACGAGCGCGCTCTTTCTTTCCTACACCCCACACCCGTTCGGCTGAGCTACGTCGAAGCCCACACCTATACCTTCATCACACCCCACATCTCTTCATTACGGTTCACTGACAACGCCATCACAGATATGCTTATCATCCTCACTGAGATTGGGAGTATGTTCCAAATAGTTGCGAACCTTGCTGCAACCACGCTTGATCCAGAACTGTAAATCATCTAAATGGTCTAACGGCAATAGGATAACCTTTCCTGTTTCACTGACCGAAGCCAGGTATTTGCTTGCTGGATCGAAGTGTAGTTGCTCTACTCCAGAGGTATGACTGACCAGGGGAATAACCCAGTTAGCCTGCCGATTCCAAAGTTTAACCGTGTTGTCATTACTACCAGCGGCAAAGAGTTTGCTGTCAGGGCTAAAGGCGCTGCTGCCAATTGCGCCCTCGTTGCCGATGGTCTGTAGAAGTTTACCGATGATATCCCAAAGTTGAACCTCCTTATCATTGACCTGTACCGCTAGAATTTGACCGTCGGGGCTGAGTATAAGCTTAGAGACTGGCTGATCGGTCTTCGTTTTTTCCATGACGGTATGGAGCAGGGTGCCATCCGCACTCCATTGGCTAATCGCCCCACCCGGAACAGCGGTAATGATTGTCTCAGGAGCGGTGATTGTGTCTGCTGGGTAGTGAGAGTGGCTAAAGGTTGCAGTGATGGAACCTGTAATGTTGGGTGCATCGATTAGGGTTTTGAGGGGCGAACCATCCGATCGCCAGAGCTTCACCACACTGTGGTAATCTGCGCCATTAACATTAGTCAACAGGGTTTGACCATCCTCACTCAACTGCACATTAGATGTCTTGATCTGGCTCGACTCTGTTGCTTCAAATAACGTGGTTCGGAGCATCCCTTTTGCATCCCAAAGTTTTGCAGGTCCAGTAGAGTTTGGGGTGCGAAGGTAAGTCACAACGGCTTTGCTGTCACGGCTGAAGCTAACTCTAACAAAAGCCCAGTTCTGACTGTTGGGCTTGGGAGTCTTTTTGATTAGCGTTTTAATGTGGGTGCCATCGCTATGCCAGAGTTCTACTGGACCGTAAGAGTCTGGGCCATATACGCTAGTCACAATGGTTCTGCCATCGTTGCTGAGGAACACATGCACAAAAAGGTTCTGACTGTTGGGCTTGGGAGTCTTTTTGATTAGCGTTTTAATGTGGGTGCCATCGCTATGCCAGAGTTCTACTGGACCGTAAGAGTCTGAGCCATATACGCTAGTCACAATGGTTCTGCCATCGTTGCTGAGGAACACATCTATGTAAGCCCAGTCCTGACCTTTGGGCTTTGGGGTTCGTTCGATCAGCGTTTTAATGTGGGTTCCGTCGCGATGCCAGAGGTCTATTGGACCGTAAGAGTCTGACTTATGGAAGCCCGTCACAATCGTTTTGCCATCTTGGCTTAATTGGATGTCTGCCTTGCCGAGGCTCTTGGGAATCAGGGTCGCGCTAGGGTTGCCATCCATCTTCCATACAGCTACAGAACCATTCTTGATGGCGGTCGCAAAGACCGTTTCGTCTTCGCTGAAGACCACCGAATCAAATTCCTGCCGCTGGAGGGGGGATGGGTCGTTGATCCCCCACAGTCTGAGTGTGCCGTCATTACTACTAGACGCAAGCATTTGGCTGTTTGTCGGGCTGAAGTCAATGGTGTTGACATGATCTCCATGCCCTACAAGCGTCGTACGGAGTGTGCCATTGAGATCCCAGATTTTTACCGTCTTATCCCAGCTCGCTGTTGCGATGCGTTGGCTATCGGGGCTAAATGTCATCTCAGAGATCAGTTGCTCATGCCCTGATAGCGTTGCCCGCCCGCGACCGTCGGCTCGCCAGAGTTTGACTATGCCTTTGCCGCTATTGGAGTTATTGTCGCTGTAGGAGGCTGCAATGGTCTGACTGTCAGGGCTAACGATCACATCATTAATATAGGTCTCTGGTACAGCACTGTCTGCTAAGGTTGCCACGATGTGACCATTTCCCTGTTGCAGTGTGAGCGTTTTGCCATCTGACATAATGACACGGGAGCCATCATGATTTAATGCCCGAGGGACAAACTTTTTCTCGGCTGTGAAGGTACTGATTGGTGTGCCGTTCCGTTGCCAAAATTTCACGATCTGCCGATCGGGGTCGGTGCTGGCAGCGGTACTGACGACGATCTGACCATCATCACTGAACAAAACATTAGAATGCTTGGCATCAGAGCCGCTGAGTGACGTGATCGCAGTGCCATCGAATTGCCAGAGTTGAACGATCGTGCCATCAAACGTTGCCACTGTGCGGCGATCGGGGCTAAATTGCACCCGTTTGAATCGGGTCTGCCCCCAGGATGACGATCGTACGGTGCCATCTAAACCCCAAACTTTGATCGGCTTTTGGGAAATCCACTCCCCCCCGTTAAAGGTGGCGATTGTTTGACCGTCCTGGCTAAACCCCATCGTGACTCCGTAGTCTTTATCAGTTGACCCATCCAACGTCGCCTGGAGAGTCCCATCGTTTCGCCAGAGTTTGAATGCGTCCTTATCCGCTGTGGCAATGATCACTCCCTTCGGACTCACGATCGCCTTCTGAACCGCTCCCTTGAAGCCTTTAAACCGATTCTGTTCTTTAACAGTGGTTAAGGCTTGCTGTAACGTAGCCGAGACTTGAGTTTGGCGTGAGGCATCTCTAGTGACCGGACCCTGCAATTTTTTCGCCGCCTGCAAACTCGCAATGATGGCATCAAAGGATTGATCGGAGGACAACAAGAGCCTGGACGCTTTCATCAGCGTTTCAATCTGTGCGATTTCAGATTGTCGCCATGCCCATCCCGCCATCCCAGCTAACCCCAGGGCAATGGTAGAGAAGCCCGTCAGTCCCAGCAGCGTCAAGCGGCGACGGCGTTCCTGTTGCTGTCGCTCCTGTTTTTGTAGCGTCAAACTTGCCTGAATAAACCCCTGCTCATCCAGACTCAGATCCTCTCGCCGTTTTTGCAATCGTTCCTGCGCTTCCACTAACGCCGCTCCCCGCAGCAACGCGCCATCATCCCTGTGCATTTCTTCCCACTGCTGCATTGCCCCCCGCAAGCGATCCTGCCAGACGCGGAAGGTGCGATCAGCCGTCATCCACCCGCGCAACTCGCCCCAGTTGCGAATCAGCGCCTCATGCACCACCTCTACCGTTTCGTGCTTGGTGGCATTCTGGCTGGTCACCACCAGGCGGCTATTCGCTAGTTGGCTAACTAGACCCCACCGTTCTTCCCCCAACTCTGCTTTCGTTGCCAGTCGGCGCGTATCTTCTGCGCCTTCTCCTGGACGCACCAGTTGAATAAAAATCCGTCGCATCTGCTCCTGCTCGATTTCGCCTAAGCGGGCATACTGCTGATCTGCATACCGTGCCAGTGCCCCTTCCACTTCCCCAATCGCTTCGTAGGCAGCATGGGTCAATTGCCTACCGCTGCGTCGTGCCCACAATTCCGTTAGGGCGAACTCCAACAGCGGCAAATTTCCCGGCTCATGCAGCACCGATTCCAGGATGCGCTTGACTAACCCCGCTTCAAACGTCACCCTCAGCTTTTCTGCTGGTTGCTCAATCACTTCACAGAGTTCGTCCCGATTCATGGCTCCCAACTTCACATCTCCGTCCTGCAACACATCCGCAAAAGGGCGGTAGGACAGTGCATTGCCCAAAAAATCTGCCCGCATGGTTGCCACCAGTACCAGCGGTGACACCTTGGTAGCTGTTGCAGACAGGCTAGCCAATAGGCAGTCCAGAAAGCTCCGTCGCGCTGTCTCCTCTGCGCAGAGGGTATACAGTTCCTCAAACTGATCCGCAATCAGCAGCACTCGCTGGTTAGGGTAGTTGCGCTGGATTTGGGCAATCACATCTGCCAGCGGCACATTGCCAGACTGCAAATAGGTTGCCAACTGCCGCGCCTGCCACATCTGCTCCGTAGCATCCAATGCTGGCGTGTACAGTGGCACCAATGCCGATGCCAACGCATGAAAGGGTTCAGCCCCCGGACGAAAGTGGGTAAACTGCCAGTGTCCTGACTGCTGCAAGTGGGGCACTAGCCCCGCCAGCACCACGGAAGACTTGCCACTTCCCGATGCGCCTAAGACCGGCACAAACGCACGGGTCTGCACTGCCTGCACCAGTTCAGCGACAAACACGTCTCTTCCAAAGAAGAACGCTGCATCGCCAGGTCCAAAGTGAAACAAGCCACGGTACGGACAGGGGATAGGGTCATCCAGTACCGCCGTCTCTACCGGGGTAAGACTGGCTTCTTCCCGGTAGTAGTAGTTGTAGATGATGTGCCGGGACTGGTCGATCGCCGCATTCCCTGCCGCCGTCACCAGCGCAAACGCATTCTCATCCCCTGCAACCGTCACATCCCCAGCAGTCTGCTGTTGACCCAATGGCTGGTTCTCTAACGCATCCTGAGTCATGCTCGATTCTCTTGATGTGCCATCCAGCGGTTATGCCTCGATCGTTTCTACGTTGGTGTTTTTGGGAGTCCGATCGCCATCCTCCTCGCCAGTCTCCGGTTCCACCCCAATAACGATCGGTTTTCTCATGGGTTCGAGTTCTTCGCCTTGTTCAGCCGTTGGTACAGCGATCGTCCCAACGCCCAGATCCTGATCGCCCTCCGCCAACGATGCTCCAGCGTCACCCTCTAGGACAATGGGTGGACGAACCACTTCAGGTGTTTCCTTGACGTTCGGATCGTTGCTCATGATGCGTCTCCTAAATAATTTGCCAAGATGCTGATGGCTGCTTCTGCTGATGGCTGCTTCTATAGCTGCGATGACAGAGGTCGTGACGTTTACTCTAGGATCGCACCCAACGTATACAACATGGTTCGTTGGGCGGCAGTTAAGCCTACCGTACCGCTAATATTCATCCCTTCATAGGGACGATCGATGCTCAAGACTTTCAGGCAAACTCCGCTTTCCACCTGCCAGAGGCGAATCGTTCCATCTTCACTGCAACTGCTAATGATTTTTTCGTCTCTGTCATTAAACGTAACCATCCAGATAATCTGTTCATGTCCCCGCAAGGTCTGCAAACAGTTGCCCGTTGTCACATCCCACAGCTTGATCAGGCAGTCCTCACCGCCACTCGCCAGCCTTTGCCCATCTGGACTAAAGCAGACCGAGCGCACCCGGTGGCTGTGCCCTTCCAAGGTTTGCACACAAGCTCCCGTCTGCATATCCCAAATTTTGATAGTGCGATCGCCGCTCCCTGTTGCCAGCAAACTGCCATCTGGGCTGTAAGCAACCGATAGCACCCAATCGCTGTGTCCCGCCAAGGTTTGTAGACATTCACCCAACTGAGCATCCCAAATTTTTATCTGATGATCCCCACTGCCACTCGCCAATTGCGTTCCTGCTGGATGAAATGCTACCGACTTCACCCGATGGGTATGTTCTGTCAGAGTCTGTAGACATTCACCGGAGCGAAGATCCCAAAGCTTGATGGTATTGTCACAACTCCCACTCACCAAAGTTTGGCCATCGGGGCTAAAGGCTATCGCCTGCACCCAATCGGTATGCCCCCAGAACGTTTTGAGGCATTCACCTGTTCTCACATCCCACAGTTTGATGGTGCGATCGTCACTGCCACTCGCTAAGATCCCGACTGTACCTATTTGATGGAAAGCCGTAGGGGTGGGGCTAAAGGCAACACAGGTTACTGCGTCAGTATGACCGTTATAAATCCGAGTGCAATCCCCCGTTTCCAGATCCCAGAGCCGCACCTGATGATCTTTACTGCCACTGGCTAGCCTATAACTATTGGGGTCAGCCGCGATCGCCGCTACCCAATTACTGTACGATTTCAGACTGGTCAGGCATTGCCCTGCTTCCAGATCCCACAGTTTAATTGCCTGTTCCTCACCGCTACTGACCAGCGTGCTACCATCCGGGCTGAACGCCACAAACCAGACGGGCTGCGTATGGTCATGCAACGTTTTCAAGCAGTGGCGCGTCTTCACATCCCACACCCTCACCGTTTTATCGTCACTGCCCGTCGCCAGCAGTTGGCCATCCGGGCTAAACGCGATCGCCCAGACCTTTGGCGTATAGTCTGGCAACGTACCCAGGCATTCACCCGTCTGGAGGTTCCAGAATTTCACCGTGCAATGATCACTGCCCGTCACCAGCGTCATGCCATCGGGACTGAGGGCCACCGACAAGAGCCAGTTGACATGAGTGGCGATCGTTTGCAGCAAGGCACCGGATTGACAATTCCACACGCAAACCGTTTGGTCATCCGCACAACTAATGAGGTGTTGACCATCCGGGCTAAACAGCACAGAGAGCAGTCGATCACAATGTCCCTGCAATACCCGCAGCCGTTGATGGGTTTGCACATTCCATAACGAAATCGTCTGGTCATTACTCCCACTGGCTAACACCTGCCCATCGGGACTGAAGGTGATCGTCTGCACCTCGCTGCTGTGTCCTCGTAAGGTTTTCACACATTGTCCCGTTTCCACACTCCATAACCGAAGCGTCTGGTCATTGCTACCGCTAGCCAGCAGCGTACCGTCGGGACTAAACGCCACCGCCATCACCCACGCCGTATGCCCCTCCAACGTTGCCACCTGGCGACGATCTGCAATGTGCCACACCAACACCTGGCGATCGATCCCAGTCGCTAAAAGGGTGCCATCGGGACTGAAAGCAATGGCTAACAGATCGCCCAGCGTTTGGGTAAACACCGCTCTGCTCAGATCTGCGTGGGCAAAATTAACGCGCTGCAAGTTCATGCCCTGGAGGTAAACCTGCCACACAGTTAAATGGGAAAAATCATACCCACTCAAATTCACACCCAGTTGACTAAACAAATTCAACAAATTTCCCGCCGCATAACCGGGTGGTTGAGAGGTTCGCGCTTTCAAGCTAGCTAAGGTCTGATCCAGGTGTACTTTGACAGCATCTCGATCGCCCAACTGCCGCTGCAATTGCTCCACAACCGGTTTCACCAACAGGCGTAATTGCGTATGGCGTAAATAATCTTTGGTGCGGGCTTTGCTTAAGGCATGACAATCCAGCAAACCTAACTCACCTCGGAGTAGTTCATCACAGACATGAGCAATCAGGCGATCGGTGACGTATTCCATCACGACAGGTTGCTGTGTAAACTTGGGCGTAGTGACCTTCAACGGATCGGTCATACGCTCATTGAGCGTAGGTGTTGCCTTCTCGATGAGCGATCGCTGTTGTAACGATTCCAATGCTTCCAGCAAGTCTTTAGGAGCAGCGGGTGGCAGCATATTTTCCCGCAAGGTAGCGAGGGAACCCCACTCTCGCTCGATCGCCAGCCAGTACATGATCTGCTGCTCAAATCCAGTCAGACGGTTGAACTGTTGCTCCAACAGGTCAGCAATATCACCAAAAACAACAGTACCCTGCGCTAAAAACTGTGCTATGTCGCCATCAAACAACTCCTGAATGGTGGTAGCCACAATTTTCAGGGCCAGCGGATTGCCGGAAAAGTAGTCAATTAAGGTGCGCGTGCTTGTTTCAAGGGATGAGAAACCTTTCTCTTCCAGAATGGCCTGGGCGTTTTCCGGGTCTAAGCCCGGCAGCCGCAGCGATCGGATTGGTAAGTTATTACCAGCCTTGGCGGCCAACCCTCCTGGCAGCTCACGGCTCGTCAATACCAAACAACTCTGATGACGACTTTCACCCACACTCTGAAAGCACTGAGCATAGGCTTCATAGCCGTCTCGATATGCACCCGCGCGATCGCCCGTACACAGAATCGATTCCGCATTGTCCAATACCAGCAGACAACGGGACTGCCGCAACAACTCAATCAAGCGGGTAATTCTGCCACCGATCGTCGCGGGTAAATCACCCTGTTGCTGGCAGGTCAGCACACTCAGCACGTCAGCCAGCAAATCCTCCAGGGGCGGTGCTTGGCGGAGCGATCTCCAGATGAGAAACTCAAACTCATCTTGAAGCTGTTCTGCTAATTTGATTGACAACGCCGTTTTGCCAATCCCACCCATGCCCATCAACGTGACGAGGCGGCAACCATCCTGCACAATCCACTGCTTCAACGTTGCCAGTGTTTCTATACGACCATAGAACGCCGATACATCCATCGCTTCGCCCCAGTCCTGCTTGCGGTTGGCTAGGGCGGGGGGGGGCGTGACTGGAAGTAGGCTTAAGGCTGGAACGTTAGAGGCTTGCGGAGCACTAGGGGGAGCAATGTGATAAAGCGGTAACGGATCTCGCAGTCCCTTGAGGTGTCGTTCTCCCATGTAATGAGCAGACACAGGTAGATGCGCTTTAACCACATCATAGACAGACTGAGATAGACAGATGCCACCCGGAGGAGCCTCTGTTTGCAACCGCGCGGCCAGGTTAACACGGTTGCCCATGACATCGTTGTCGTTATACACCACATCGCCCAAGTCGATGCCAATACGGTGCTGCAAAACATCGTCAGGTGGCAGAGTGGCAGCGACTTCTGCGAGGGTTTGCTGAATGGAGATCGCACACAATACTGCCTGCTCAGCGCTAGTGAAGTAGAGCAGCAAGCCGTCCCCCAGGCTTTTCAGCACCCGTCCCGCAAACTGCTGGCAAAGGGTTTGCATCCGTTGAAAGTCCCTTTGCACTAGGGTCAGGGTGCGATGCTCATTCGCTGCCATTTGCTGGGTGAAGGAGACGACATCCGTAAAGACGATCGCGGCGAGAGTGCGCTGACTCAGAGGATCATTAAGTTCTGGAGCGAGATCTGCGATCGCGCCAAGGTCCAGCGACAATTTCTCACACAGTTCTAGGAAGATTGCGCGATCGACGGGTTTGCCCGTCAAAAATTTACTCACGGTTGCTAGAGCCAGCCCGACATCTTCGGATAGCTCCCGCTGATTCAGAAAGCCGCTCCGTCTGACGGCAAGTTTCACTTTGTCTATGCACTCCTGACGAACCTTCAGCGATCTAGACATAGGTTGAGCAACCGTCCTCTGAGCTTGCCTCCAATTGTACAGGCAGGACTTAGATCACAAGTCAGAACAAGTTAGTCATTCACAGGTTTGAACGTAGGTAGCCAGGTAATTTGATAAATTCACAGAGGGATAGAAGGTACTACGGCAAACGTTCTCTTACCCAAAACTGTCAGATCTGGGTACTCAACCTGGGGACAAAAGCAACTTCTTCAAAATTCTAGAAAGTCCCAACCGGGTTCAAATGCGCTGCGAAGCACCCTGAAATTGGAAGCCACCTCTAACCCGAGTTGAGCTCGTCTACAAAGAGCGATGTTCGCTCTAATTTTTACCCTTGACACACCCTACTTAACGGGACCCATCTGTTCGCTCAATTTCTCCTAGCGAATTAGTCTGAAACCTGCGAAAATCTGACCTTAGGATCGTGGATTAAATAGCCTGTAATTCTGGCTGGGCAGTGTAATTCCATTGGGGCAAGGTTTGGTCGAACACAATCTTCATCGTCGCTTTGAAGTTCTCAGCCACTTTTCGACCCGTTTGATAGGGCTTGTCGAGAATCGTAGT
>Ga0209511_1003623_pt1 | contig 11722 bp, 10 predicted proteins | sample SSSSmetaG_FD_184141 | JGI IMG/M metagenome (GOLD analysis project Ga0209511, IMG submission 184141) | Glacier valley bacterial and archeal communities from Borup Fiord, Nunavut, Canada, to study Microbial Dark Matter (Phase II) - ​SSSS... | ecosystem: Environmental > Aquatic > Freshwater > Ice >... | reverse complement strand
TTATTTTCGTACCGGCAGGTTTTCTCAGCATGATTTAAAAACCCTCAGAAACTTTCATGAAACCCCTGCGTTGTATACGACTGGCAGTTAAAGGTATAAAACACACCAACACCAATAATTTTCAAATAAGAACACGGACTTCCCCGTTGGTATTTTACCAATTGTATTTGATAGTAACTAGTAATTTCATGCTCTACAATAAAAAGATGTGTGACCAGCAAAATAAATTTCAGGAGGGCGCAAAATATTGGAAATTCTTTTCTGCGTCGTCCCGATTACTGCTCTATTTTGATCAGGAGGTTACTTCCGAATTTCATGTAACCGTTGTACTCGTGCCAAACCATGCATAAGAATTTGCGGACTGCTTTACAATGATCAAGGCTTCTTCGAACGATATTTCTAAGTTTTTTTTTCGTATCATAGTGGTACATTAAACAAGATTGCAAAAATATTTAAAAGCAGTAAATTATAATGTTTATAAGTGTTTGGGTGAATTGAATCAGTTGTATAAGGGACATAACAAGTGAGTATTGCACTTTTGAATTCAAGTAATTTAATAATCGCAAAGAGGCATCACTTTGTCTTCTTACCAATGTCCAAAATTTTGTAAGATGAACAAAAGCCCTGTTCCTACTTTTTTATTGCGCTGGCTTCGGCTGTTGACTAATAGACACAACAGCGACCCACTTGGATAGTCTGGCATTTTTATTTTTTGAGAATAATAGCAACAAAGGCATAAAAAAATAATATCAGGATTTTTAAGTAGGAATCGATTTTAAATACCTTAAATCGATAACTTCAAAGTTCAATATTACAATATGATCACACGACGTAATCTTATTAAACAATCTGCGCTGCTTGCTGCTTTTACAGCCAGTGGTTTTAAGCTGCCAGCAACCAGTGGTAATAAAAATCGATTTTATATTGGTGCCTGCGACTGGAGCCTTGGAAAAAATGCTGACCCTGCTGTATTTGAAATAGCCAAACAAATTGGGCTTGATGGAGTGATGATAAATATGGGCAGTGAAAAAGATGATCTGCATTTACGCCAGGTAGATTTACAGCAGCAATATATTGATGCCTCAAAAAAATCAGGTATAAAAATATCCAGTATCGCTATCGGGGAATTAAATAATGTGCCCTATAAATCTGACCCTCGAACTGAGCAATGGGTATGGGATACTGTTGACGTGGCAAAGAACTTACATGTGCCTGTTGTATTACTTGCATTCTTCAGCAAAAATGATTTGCGTAATGATGATGCCGGTAAAAAAGAAGTGATCAGCCGTTTAAAAAGAGTAGCACCTCATGCAGAAAAAAACGGAATCATCCTGGGCATTGAATCTTACTTAAATGCAGATGAACATAAAGATATAATTGAAAAGGTTGGTTCAAAAAATATAAAAGTGTATTACGATTTTCGCAACACTGCCGATGCAGGTTTTGATACCGTAAAAGAATTTAAAAAACTTGGAAAAGACATGATTTGCGAACTGCACATGAAAGAAAATGGTTTTTTGCTTGGACAGGGAACACTTGACTGGAATTTAATTGGGAATGCAGTGTATGATACCAATTATTATGGCGATGGCTGGATGCAGATTGAATGGGCAAAGCCAGATGCTGCAGACACATTGGAAAGTTATAAACAGAACCTTCAGTTTTTAAAAAATATTTTTTTTAAAGAAGTGGAGTGATTTTAATTTTCAGCCTTACAAAAAACCGTAGTAACAGAACTAAAACAGTAGTAAAATATGAGAAAACTTTTTTTATTATCAGCAATCATTATTGCATTTGCAGTTTTTTTATGTTGCTGTAATACCAACACAACCTTTAAAAAAAATGAAACAGGATTGTACGTACCCGATGACCTTGAAGTTACCCTCTGGGCAGCGTCTCCCATGTTTTATAACCCTACAAATATGGATGTAGATAGTAAAGGACGGATATGGGTTACCGAAGCAGTAAACTACCGCAATTTTAACAACGACTCTGCAAAATTTTTGCATCATCCAAAAGGTGACAGGGTGATGATACTTGAAGACACCGACCAGGATGGCAAAGCAGATACGGCTAAAGTTTTTGTAGAAGATGAAGATCTTGTATCGCCGGTTGGCATTGCAGTGATTGGAAATAAAACAATCGTTTCCTGTTCGCCAAACCTGATTGTTTACACCGATGAAAACGGTGACGATAAGCCAGATAAAAAAGAAATTTTATTAACAGGTTTTGGAGGTAAAGATCATGACCACTCGCTGCATTCTGTTACTGCGGGGCCTGATGGCAAATGGTATTTTAATACAGGCAATGCCGGGCCGCATTATGTAACAGATAAAAGCGGATGGGCATTGCGTTCGGGAAGCATCTATACAGGAGGTTCTCCATACAATGATAAGAATGAAGGCAATCAAAAAAGCGATGATGGAAAAGTTTGGGTAGGCGGCCTTGCATTGCGTGTGAATGCCGATGGAACCGGCTTGAAAGTATTGGGCCATAATTTTCGCAACTCTTATGAAGTAGTTACAGATTCTTATGGCAACCTGTGGCAAAATGATAATGATGACCAGGTGGTGACCTGCCGCACTACCTGGTTAATGGAAGGAGGCAATGCAGGTTACTTTAGTACAGATGGCACACGTTACTGGCAGGCAGACCAGCAGCCCGGCCAGGATATTTTTGCAGCACATTGGCACCAGGATGATCCTGGAGTAATGCCCGCCGGTGACCGTTCAGGTGCTGGTGCACCAACAGGTGTTACCGTTATTGAATCAGATGCGCTGGGGAAAAATTATATGGGTATGCTGTTAAGTGCAGATGCAGGAAGGAATATAATTTTTGGATATCATCCTTCTGTTAAGCAATCTGGGTATGATATGGGCAAACGTGAAAATTTTATTACATCATTAACTAACGATAATGAAGGTTATGTATGGAACGATTCAACAAATTATAAACAAAAAGAAAAATGGTTCCGTCCTGCTGATGTAACCATAGGAACAGATGGTGCCATTTATGTGGCAGACTGGTATGATCCTGTAGTGGGCGGCCACCAGATGAAGGACAGCCTTGGTTACGGAAGGATTTATCGTATTGCACCAAAGAATAAAAAACTTACCAATCCAACAATTGATCTTACCACTATAGAAGGACAAATAACTGCATTAAAAAATCCTGCAGTAAATGTACGCAGCATTGCATTTGAAAAACTGAAAAAGCAGGGTACAACAGTAGTTGAACCTGTAAAAAAATTACTTACAGATACAAATCCTTATGTGCAGGCAAGGGCTGTATGGTTGCTTTCACAATTAGGTGATGCAGGAAAAAATGAAACTGTTAAAATATTAAGCAATGCAGATGCAATGCTGCGTACTACAGCATTCAGGGCATTGCGGCAAGTGGCTCCTGATATGATGCCTTACGCAAAAATGCTCTCTGCAGATACCAGTGCTTTTGTGCGCCGGGAAGTTGCTGTGTCATTAAGAGATTCTCCCTATGCCGTAAAAAAAGAAGTATTGCTTTCCCTTGCAGAACAGTATGGAAGTAAAGACAGGTGGTATCTTGAAACTTTAGGCAGTGCTATGGATAAGGAGGCTGGTGAATGGTATAATACGTTGAAGGATATTTTCAATCATAAAAATAATGCATCATCCCCATTGCAATGGAGTAATGAAATGGCTGATTTTGCCTGGCGCCTGCATCCGGTAAATGCGGTGGCTGATATCGCACAAAGAGCAACCAATACGTTGTTGCCGGCAGATGAAAGAAAAAGGATGATTACAGCACTCGCATTTATTAATGATAAAACTGCTGCCAATGCAATGCTTGCTATAACCAAATTAGATAAGCAAAATGAAAAAGAACAGGCTGTCTATTGGCTTTCTTTCAGGCAAACAAATGACTGGTACAAATTGCTTGACTGGTCAAAAATAAATTTGAATACTGCATACGAAAGAGTACTTGCAGCGATGAAAATAAAGCGGCAGATTATATTGGATGAGCACCAGTCAAAAAATGAGCGCAGCTGGCGCATTGAGGAGATGGCTGCAGATTCTGTTGGCGGTCAATTGCTGATAGGAATGATGGCTGAAAACAAATTGCCATCACTTTTAATGCCAGTTGTGGAGCAGCATATTTTTAATAACCCCAACCTTTCTGTACGTGTGCAGGCAGGTAAATATATCAAACGCAGCGGTGCTGATAAAATATTTTCAATTGATGCGATTGCTAAACTGCAGGGTGATGCAGCAAATGGCAAAGCCATTTTTTCCCGCAGTTGTGCAACCTGTCATCGTGTGGGTGCAACAGGTAACGAGATTGGCCCCGTGCTTACCACCATTGGTAAAAAATTTGAAAAAGTAGGTTTGCTTGATGCTATCATTAATCCAAGTGCTGCCATTATTTTTGGTTACGAACCCTGGCTGGTAAACACAAAAGATGGTGAGTCTGTTTTTGGTTTTTTAATTTCAGAAAACAAACAATCTGTTGTTGTAAAAGATATTGCGGGCATTAAACATGTAATAGCACAAAATAATATCAGTTCAAAAACAAAGCAGCAAAAAAGCCTGATGCCCGAGCCTGCATCATCCGGCTTATCTGAAAAAGACATCGCTGATATTGTAACTTTTTTATCATCAGTAAAGGAATAAAAAAACAAAAATAAAAGTTATGTAAAAGTTTTAAAAAATAGGCTACGCTAAATTTCATTTAAAGCTGGTTTCAGTGTATAGCTTTGTAATTGTTGAGGTGAACTGCGAGACCTACTGGATTTTGCCCATGTAATAAGGATGCATTCCTTTTAAACAAAGGAGGTTCAATCACCTTTTCAAGAATAAATACAGCCCTTATTTTTTATTAATTTTCTAATAAAAATTTAACCCCCTGCAGTAAAGTCGAATCCACTCAATTTATAAGCTCAGCACATACCAATACGTCTTCTTACAAAGCGGATCAGGTTGCAGGTACTTGTTAATTTCGTTTGCTATGGGCATATTTTACTAAAGCTACTAATACTACTCCCCCAATTATATTACCTACTGTAGAAAGGCCTTGAAATTTTAGAAATTCAAGCCCGCTTATATCGTTTGCATTTGCAAAGTAAGCCATAAATATTTCAATAGATCCAACAATACAATGGTGCAATCCTGCAATGCTAATGATAAATGTTATAAAAAATATCATTGCTACACGGCTTAGGGTATCTTGGGCTGAGCTTAGCAACCAGGACAGTGTACCCATTAGCCAGCCCGCCATTATACTGCTCACTAAAATATTAATGCTGCTGTAAGCCACCATTTTTTGCGATACAAAATGAAAAAAATCAAGTGAAATAAGGTGTTTGCCAGCATTAAATTGTAACACAATTGTGCCAAAAAGATAACCTCCAAATAAATTTCCTGCATAAATAATCATCCAAAGATTCAATAAACTTTTAAACGAAGCTTCCCCATTAAGTACAGGTATAGTAGCCAGAACGGTATGTTCTGTAAAAAGTTCCGATCGACCGATAATTACAAAAATATAGCCAATAGGATATACCAATGCCATCATTAGATATAGTTTACCAGGACTTACCTCCGTTTTAAAAAGTGTATAAATTATACCAATAACAAGTATGCTAAAACCTACTTCTAAACCTGCAGAAAGTGAAGATATAAAAAGCCCGATGTTAGAACGACGGTGCTCTTTTAAACCTGCCTCTATTTGCTCTATCATTATTTCATAAGGCTCTTTGGGTTGCTCTAGTGTATGCTCTGTTAGTTTAGGTGCCTCATCTTTTTTTAGTATATCCATTGCCTTATATTTTTGGTACTGTAAGAAGTCAATACCGTTACTATTCACTATTTGAGTTAAATATTTATATTTCCACTATCATTTTTCCAATGTTATCACCTTCAAATAAACCTAGCAATGCAGCGGGTAATTTATCAAAGCCCTTTACAATGGTTTCTTTATACTTTAATTTTCCTTCCTTAAGCCAAAGAGTCAAATGGCTTAACCCTTCCTCAAACTGACTTTGGTAATTGGTGTTAATAAAGCCCTGCATTAATACGCTTCTGGTTAACAATATCGGTTGCAGCCGGGGGCCCATTGGTATTTCGGTGCTATTGTATAAAGCAATTTGTCCGCACAATACAATTCTTGCGTTAAAGTTTATATTGCTGATGACTGCATCAGAAATTTCTCCACCTACGTTATCAAAATAAATATCTACTGCCTTTGGGCAAACCTCGGCAATAGATTTTTTTATCTCAGCAGATGTTTTGTAATTAATAACTTCATCAAACCCAAATTCTTCTTTTAGCAGTTTTACTTTTTCATCGCTGCCTGCTATCCCAACAACACGGCAACCCTGCAGTTTAGCAATTTGCCCAACAATAATACCGACCGCTCCGGCAGCACCTGACACAACAACTGTTTCACCCGCCTTTGGTTTACCAATACGCATTAAACCAAAATAAGCTGTAAGGCCAGGCATGCCTAAAATACCCAGGTAATAACTTGAAGGTGCTGTAGATGTATCTATTTTTATCAGATCGGTTTCTTTAGCAGTACAATGTTGCTGCCATGGAAGATTGCCTGCAACAATATCATTTTCTTGAAAATTGTTAGAATTGCTTTTTACCACCTTAGCAATCACGCCACCATTAATTGGCTTTCCCAACTCAAATGGAGGAACATACGATTTAGCATCATTCATTCTGCCCCGCATGTAAGGATCTACAGACAAAAACATAGCTTTTAATAATACTTCCTTATCATTTATTTCGGGCAACTCAAAATCATTCGTCTGAAAATTTCCTATTGTAGGTTTACCATTTGGTCTGCTGGAAAGTACAATTTGCTTTGTGGTCATTTGCTGTAAGTGTTTTACGTTCAGATGATGAAATTGGTTTAAACTTTTATCCTAATACTGAATTGCGTTTAATTCATACAATCCCCCATACACACAGTCCGATGCATAAATTCTTACATCATTTTTTTACATGCTTCTGCACATTTGCGGCAGGCTGCTGCACAGGCTTTACAATGCTCGTTATCGTGCTTGCTGCATTCAGCTGCACAAGCCTCACATAACTCAGCACATATTTTACAAACAGAAATTGCTTTTGTACTACCCAAACTCATAAGCTGTGCTGCTGCATAACACAAAGCAGCACATTCCATATCCAGTTGAATACAAGAAGCCATCATCTTAACATCTTTTTCCTGCAGGCAGGAAGAAGCACAATTGTTGCAAAGTGATGCACAGGTAAGACAGGCTTCAATACATTTTTTGTAATTATCGTAATTCATTTTTTTTATACTTAAAAGGTTTGGAAAATTTATTTTATTGAACTATAGATTAAAATGGATCGCTTAATTCACTAACCCTGATTAGTTTTTTATTTACAAATTCATGTACCCCCAACTCAGAAAGTTCTCTTCCATAACCAGAACCTTTGGTACCACCAAAAGGCAAATCGGCCTGCGTCCATGTTGGATGATTAATAAAAACCATTCCTGTATCAATTTGATCGGCTACCCTTTTACCTCTTTCAATATCTTGTGTAAATACCGAGCCACCCAAACCAAATGGAGAATCATTGGCTAAATCAATGGCTGCTTGCTCGTCTTTTACGGAAAAAAATACTGCAACCGGCCCAAAGAATTCTTCATAATAAACCGGGTTATCAGGCATCAAATCGGTAATTATTGTTGGTTGCATAAAAGCACCTTCTTTGTCAATTCTTTTACCACCCAACAAAAGCTTAGCACCGCCATCAACAGCTCTTTTTACCTGTTCTGCAATTTGCACTGCAGCTTCCTCACTACATAGTGGACCCAATTGTGTAGCCGCATCCATTGGATCTCCGATTACCAATGCAGCTAATTTGTTTTTAAAACTTTGTAAAAAAGCAGGTGCAATACTTTCAACCGCAATAAAACGTTTTGATGCTATACAACATTCGCCGTTATTATTTATTCTGCCAACTACTGCCCATTCAACTGCTTTTTCAATATCCGCATCATCCAAAATAATAAATGCATCGCTGCCACCTAATTCCAATACTGATTTTTTTAAATGCTTGCCTGCCTCGGCTGCAATACTTGCACCGGCAGCTTCACTACCGGTAAGGGATACACCTTTAATTCTTTTATCGGATACCAATGCCGTTGCTCTTTTGCCGGAGATTAATAAATTGGTATAAAGCCCGACAGGCGCACCTGCCTCTTTAAATATTTCTTCAATAGCAATGGCGCATTGGGGCACAATAGAAGCATGTTTAATTAATATTGTATTGCCCACCATTATATTTGGTGCAGCAAAACGTGCTACCTGGTAAAAAGGAAAATTCCAGGGTTGCACCCCCAACAAAACGCCAATTGGACTGTGTCTTACCATTGCCTCTCCATGCGTTGGAGATAAAATTTTATCAGCTAAAAAACTTTGGGCATTGCTGGCATAATAATCAAATATTTCTGCACTTAATTTTATCTCGCCTTCAGCCTGCGCTACTAATTTGCCCATTTCCATTGTTACCATCTTAGCAAGATCTTTCTTTTTTTCTCTTAGTAAACCCGCCACTTTGTGCAATATCTCTGCCCTTTTTTTGTAGTCAGTTTTTTTCCATTCTTCAAATGTAGCAGCAGACTGTGCAATAGCTTTATCTACATCTTCGTCTGTCATTTCTTCAAATGTTTTAACCACTTTATTGGTAGCCGGATTGGTGCTTCTAATTGACATAATTTAATTTTTTAAAAGGTAATTTTTACAGGTCTCAATCATGTTTAGGTGCTTTATCTGCTTCAATACACCAGAGTAGTTCCTTTATAAAAACTGCAGCAAGTTTGTCCGAGTTATCTTTATCTAATGCCTTTCCATTTTCATCATACGCCTTATCAACTGTAGGAACAGAAAACATAGCAGGAATAGTCCAGGCCATCATTTTCCAAAGTGTAAACTGAAGTGCTACCATGCACTGTTGACCGCCAAACTGACCACCCGAAACGGTGGCTATACCAATGGGTTTGTGTTTCCATTCCTCTAACAGCAGGTCAATTGCATTTTTTAAACTGGCAGGATAACCTCCGTTGTATTCTGGTGTAACGATGATAATTCCATCAGATGATTTAATCTTATCTGCAAATTCCAGCACATTTCCAGCAGGATTCTTCATTAATTTTAAGGTGCTTTCAAAAATAGGGAAGTTGTACTCCTTTAAGTCAATGATACTGGTAGTAGCAAGCTTATTTTCAATAAGATAATTTTGAAAATAAAGCGAAACATTATGGCTCTTTCGCCCTTCTCTAACGCTGGAGGAAATGATTGAAATGTGTCTCATGATTGTTGTTTTTTGAAAATTTTATGTCTTTTTCGTTAATGCTATCTTTAGCTTTATGTTTGAATAGCATTATGTGTAGTTTAGTTTAATTAAGTATTTTCGTTTATTTCTTAGGAACGCAGTTGGGTACCTTTTTTAAATTTTTAATTTTCGTTCCCACTTTTTTGTATCCATCCCGGCAAGGATCATTCGACTTCTTATCTGTGGATTTTTAGATGTCATTTTTCTTTTTTTCAGTAATTATTATTTATTAATTTTAACATTATTAGATTGTTGTTGCATCAATTACAAAACGGTAACGTGCTTCTTTGTTCAGCACTTTTTTCCATGCTTCATTTATTTCTTCAGCTTTGATCATTTCTATTTGCGGATAGATTTTATTTTCTGCACAATAATTAATTACCTCTTGTGTTTCGGGAATGCCACCAATCAATGAACCATTAAAATTTACCCGGTTAAAAATCATGTTGGTGTTATTAATCATCAGTTCTCCATTAATAGGTATACCAACTTGTGTGAAATATCCAAAAGGTTTTACACAATCAATATAACCTGTCATTTCATATGCATAAGGCACAGTAGAAATCATGAAATCAAGTTTGCCTTTCCAGGGTTTTAAATCTTCTGCCGAATTCACTACAATTACTTCTTTAGCCTTAAAACCTTTGATATCATTTACTTTTGAAGGAGAAGTGGTGAAAGCATATACTTCCGCACCTTTTGAAACAGCCAATTTAATTGCGATGTGTCCTAAGCCTCCAATGCCTGCTACACCAATTTTATCTCCTTTTTTGAATTTCGCTTTTATTATAGGCGAATAGGTAGTAATGCCTGCACAAAGCAATGGGGCTGCGTATTGCAATTCTATGTTATCAGGGATTTTGATAGCAAAATGTTCTGTTACCACAATATTAGAGGAGTATCCGCCTTGTGTTATTCCTGTGGGTGATGATTTTTCGGGAGTGCCATAAGTACCTACCATACCTGTGGTTTCGCAATGTTGCTCTTCGCCATTTTTACAAGGCTCACATTTCATACAACTATTTACCATGCAACCCACTCCAGCTTTATCTCCAATTTTAAACCTAGTTACATTTTTTCCTACTGCTGACACTACTCCTGCAATTTCATGCCCCGGCACTTGTGGATATTGCTGCTTTCCCCAATGTCCTTTTATTGTATGAATGTCGGAGTGGCAAATTCCACTGAACTTGATGTCAATTAAAATATCTTTGTCGCCAACTGGTCTGCGTTCAAAATTCCAGGAAACCAATTTTCCTTGTTCATCTTTTCCGGCATAGCCTTTTGAATTTATGTTCTTGCTCATGCTGTATTTTTTATTTGTTTGTGAAAAAAGTTGAATTGGATTTGCAAGCAACACACCTGTCCCTACCAAGGATGATTGCTGAATAAATTTTCTTCTTGATTGATTGTATTTGTCCTGCATGTTTACCTATTTTTTTGTTCGGCAAGTTTAATTTTTAAAACGTCAAATCCATTTTCTTTTACTCTGGAAATAATTTGCTGATAGTGGATATCATCAATGTTTTTAAGATACCTTCAAAGAGGGAAAAGTTGTACGCTTTCTAATCAATTAGCTATGTAGTAGACAACTTATTTTCAATAAGATAATTTTGAAAATAAAGCGAAACACTATCGCTTTTTCGCCGTTCATTAACGCAGGAGGAAATGATTAAAATGCGTCTCCTATTTATTTCTTTTTATAAATCTTGTCTATTTCCTTTGAAAGTTTTAAATCTTTTTCCGTAATGCTGTCCTTGGCTTCATGTGTAAACAGCACTATATCTACCTTGTTATAAACGTTATTCCAATTTGGGTGATGACTCATTTTTTCGGCTGCAAAAGCTACCTCGGTCATAAAAGTAAAAGCTTCTACAAAGTCCTTGAACTCGAAGCTGCGTTTCAGTTGATTATTTTCTTCTTTCCACATGATGGCTTATTTTTAAAATTTTTTAGCTTCACTCTGTGCAATAGCTATAGCTGGTTTTAGGTAGGTCACAATCGTGCCGGATTTTCCGGCAGGTAGCTCTCCTTCTTTAAATTCAAAGATCACTTTTACTACCTTTTTTTTTAGTATTAATTTTATTTCCCTATTTGTTTAGTATAAGAGAATAGGCATAAATAAATTTTTATGCCTATTCTTACAAATTGATTTTTTATTAATCGGCCATTACCAAATCCTTCATGGATTTTACTTTGTCGTGATCGGCCCTTAATAATGCATGCTGTGATTTAATCATGGTTTGTTGTTCCATACTCAGGTTTTCTTTTTCATTTTCCAATGCCTTTTCGTAAGTGTCTTTAGCCTGCTCTTCGCCATAGTCACAAGAGTTAAGAATAGCTTTGCGGTCTTTGCCTGTGAGTGCTGCTTTTACATC